>OMAO01000683.1_pt1 | contig 16653 bp, 15 predicted proteins | sample 1644641 | NCBI WGS metagenome assembly OMAO01 (sample SAMEA103958120, study PRJEB25191) | human gut metagenome | biome: human-associated habitat [ENVO:00009003]; feature: intestine environment [ENVO:2100002]; material: feces | place: Germany | collected 2013/2015
AAGTTACGTGTAGGCACAAACTCATTATGATGACTAACAATGCTTTCATCTATTAATTTTTTATTGTTTTTATACGTATAATCAATATGCCTTCTTCTGTACTTAAAAAGACCATACCTTTAACTCTTTAACTACTATTACCAAAACTTTTGGCATAAAATTCTGCCCAAATATTCAGAATAGCTTAAAATGAGCGATTTATGAGTGTTTTACCTCAATAGAGGTAATAATTTAGCAACGGTTCTAATTTCTGCAATGTGCATATGTTTGCTTGTCAAACAACTCTTTTCGTTTGCAAAAATACAACAATTTATTGGATACACAATAAAATGTATGCTTTTTAACGATTGATATTGATAAGTGAAAATTCTGTGGATGAACATCTCGGTTTATAAATCCTGAGATATTCATCACACAGAATTTGGGTATTGCATTTTAGAGGTTGATTTGAAAACCAATACTTTTCTAAAAACGATTAATCTCATCCTCAGCAGAACCGCTTCCGTTGTATTTATCTTTGAAACTATTGAAGTTGTAACTAATGGAAGCTATGATGCAGCGATTGAAGTTATTCACCTTTCTGTTCTGCACCACAAAATTAACCCTCTTTACATCGTTCAACTTCGAGCTATCAAACAAGTCCTCTGCTTTCAATGTTATCGTCAATTTCTTTTTAAGTAACTGTTTCTGTACCATCATATTGAATGACGAATAACCGTTTTGCTCGTAGATGCCATGATGTCCCTTAAGGTTCCAAAAGAAATCACATCGAAAAAGCCAATCGTTCCTTAGTGCCACTACATTTTGGAAAGCGAAGAGACCGTATGGATGATTGTAGTCTAATTGCTCTCCATTATATGATAGCGTGAAATAAGGTTTATAGACACCCATCGTCAAAGTAGGTCGCCAACAACCAAAAACAGGTGAAACAACACATTGCGCTCCTAGTTGCTGGAAATCCTTGGCGTTGGTTGACATCCAAGTTACCGTTCCAGGTTTGCCGGATACAGCAACGACAGTCGGATGGATGTAATCCTTGATATACTGATAATCCAACTTGAAGTCGAATATGCTATAATTCACACTAAGTTCTGTATCATACACGTATTGCGGTTTCAGATAAATGTTGCCTTGCTCATAATGGTATTGATTGTTGTAGCTCACACTGTTGTTCAACTGACGAAACGAAGGACGGTTGACCCTGCTACTGAAATCAAGATTCATCCCCACTCTCCCAAACATAGTGGAAAGAGAAAGGGATGGAAGTAAGTCCGAATAATTGGTCTTGTTCTTTACTTCTCCTTGGTCTGTGTTGATGGCATGAATGTACTCATAGCGAAGCCCGATGCTTCCTTTCCATTTGGAGGCAGACAAACGAAAAGTGGCAAATCCTGCATACTTGGTTTCCTTATTCTTGAATTGGTCATCGGCTATCTTCCCTTCTTCGTTTACAGACATACCCCATGAACTGATTTTACTGAAATCCGTTCCGAAATCAAGCCTATTATTCTTATTCATGTTCCAAGCAAACACCCCTTTGAGTGCAGTCGCACGATTTCGCTGGTCGTTTTGCATATGCGTGATTTCTGAGACAGCATCTATTCTACTTGTCTCGCTCACTTGTTGCTTATGTTTCAGTTGAGCATAAACATAGTCGGCATCCAAGTTGAGCTGTAGGTTGTCTGTTAGTTTGCCGATATAATACAGATTGACATTGTGAAACCTTTCCTTTTCAGATTCTTCAGTCTTATTGTCTGTAGATGTCAGCAGTTCATCATTCTTGTACGTCTGCATATAGTCGAAAGGAGAGTCGAGCATCTTGTAGTTGGAGATGCTTCCCAAATATCTTCCGCCGATAGTGTGATTCTTCTTTATGGCATAATTCATACCAACATTATAGTCATGAGAGCGAGAGCGGTCGGAATATTCAGAAGCAGAAATCTCATGAAATGTATCTTGCTCGTAATTGAACTGGTTAACATCATATCTGATGTCACTTCTCGTATTGTCATATTGATATGCGAGGAATACATCCAAAGCTCCCTTGTGGATGTTGAGGTTGATCTCCTCGTTGTTAGACAAATTCTTATGTTTGGAGATTTCCGCACCCACAATACCAGAAAGTCCATCCAAGGAATGGTGTACGGTAGTGATGTTTATGACACTCCTTGTTTCTGCATCGTATTCTGCCCCAGGGTTTGTTATGAGCTGTACAGACTTCACGTTGGTAGAAGAAAGGAGTGACAACCCTGAAGTATTAGTCAGCTTTCTTCCATCTATATAGATGACAGGCTCACCCTTACCAAACACCTCATACTTTCCATTTGTATAGAGCATCCCAGGAATATATTTGATAACATCTGTGGCCTTGCCAATATTTTTCAAATTGGAATTTTGAACGTCAAGCGTAAGTTTACCATTTTCTCTTGATATGTATTTGCGATGACCTTTAATCATAACTTTTTGCAGATTAATTGTTGCATCCTCCAAGGTTATGGCACCAACCTCACCGGTACGATATGCATTACAGTAAGTTTTGTAGCCCACACAACTTACTTTCACAATCGCCTTTTTCACCTCGCAAGGAATTACGAACTGACCATTCTCATTTGTTACCCCACCCGTGATTAAACTGGAATCACTAACATTGAGCAAAGCGACATTGGCGAAATCGACAGGTTGATGACGAGTGTCCACGATGCGCCCCATCATTCTGTTAGAAGCCTTTTGGATACATTCAACGATAATAATATTATCTACTTGTTTCATTTTGATAGGGTAAAAACCAATCAAGTTCATGATGGCATCTGGAACACTTTCATTTTTGATGTTCTTTGTCACCTTGAAATCCTCCAACTCGTCATACACAAAGTTGATGACATACTTATCCTGTTTGGCATTCAAATCCTTTAATGCCGCAGAAAATGACACATTATTATATTGTCGAGTGATACGTTGGGCAGAAACGCCCATACTTATCACCGAAAGCAAAATCAAACTTATCAGATATTTACTCATAGCCTATTCCCTGTTTTATAGTCCATATACTGTATATACAGTTGAGGAAATCAAAAAACTAAGCAAAACAACAACTTTTTTCAAAATTTACAGAAAAAACATTCAACGACTCCTTGTCTTCCACAAAGCCATAGGATGAAATTTGATTCTATTGACCTTCTCTTTATCCTCGAACAGCAATTCTGGAATATACTTCTTGGCATTGAATTCCCGGACATATTCTTTCTCAGATTCTGTCAGAACCAATAGCTTTGAGAGAAAGTCTTTCACTTCTGTCTTGGCTTTTTCAAAGTCAAAATGCTCACTGCGCCTAAGCACAGGCAAGAGTTGCGAACGAATCTGCGGAAAACGGATCTTGTCTATCTGCGGAAAGTCAGTATATTCCGTAGGCGTAGCGTTGTCTTTTCTGCTTGAGCCAACAGTCAGATAAAAGACGGTCGCTTTTCTCAGCAACGTTTTCTCTTCATCGCTCACGAATAGTTGATGCTTCATCATGTTATAGACATCATAAATGTCACGTGCAGCACTTCTACCTATCAAGGCGTTTATCTTGGTGGCAAACAATTCGACAGGTGAAAGAGAACGTACCTTCACATCGCTCAGAAATGGAATGGACACATGAGTCTCTATGGCAGGCTGGATATGGCAACGGTCGGAATAGTTGATTTCTATCTTGATGCCATCGTTGTTGCCTGCGGCATTGGTATAATGAAACACCCATGAGTCAAGCGTATGCGGTGTCTTGGAGCCAGGTGCAAGATGATAACCCTCCGACTCCATATAGCGTAGAATCTCGTTATTCACTTCTTGGCGAATGGAGAGCATGGATTCTCGGTCGCAATCCACCGTAAAGTCAAGGTCTATATCTACCGAGAGTCTTGGCAGTTGGAAAACGGTGAGATTGATGGCTGTGCCACCTTTCAGCACAAGAGATTTAGACAGCAAAGGACTGTCATGGAAATAGTTGAGTATCTCCACCAGTCGCATCACCTTTTCGAGGTTGTCGCGAATAAAGCCTTGCTCCTTGGCGATGATGTCAAGAGCTTGTTTGTTATATGAGTTCATATTCTTCCTTTGATGTTAGTTCTTGCGGCACATACATGCGCCATTTATTTACAAATGTATCCGACTCTTCGTTGTTAGTCAACCACTTGACGCTTTTGGTTCCCTTGGCTCGGCACAGCTCCAAGAGGGATTCTGAGATGTTGGCTTGTTCCTTGATTCGCTCCAACAGATAGCCTGTCTTCTGGTACAGGAATGCCTTGTCGTACCTTGCGAGATAATCGATGAGCCTTTCCTCATTGAGCAAGACGATACCCTCCATGCAATGCAGCAATTCCTCGATGCCCCCAGCTCGGTCGATGCGGTCAAAGCAATCCAACAACGTACTCTCCATATCTGTTACTCGTACATAAGGGTTTCCCTTGGGTGTCATCATACCAACGATTTCCTTTGTTTGTCGGCAATAGGTATAATCCACATCGTCGAAAGAAAAGGGATTGAAGCGAGTCATGCTTTTCACAAAAACCTCATTGAAGGGTTGATGAGCCAATCCATGAAACTCCAATGCTGTGTGATAACTGATGCAAGCTGTAGGTGACAAGTGGCTTCCGATCTCATACTTGTCGCAAACAGGTAAGCCAGATGCAATATCCTTCATGCAATAGGTATTGCGCCGTATAGCCACAATCCACCCTTGTTGCTTGTACCGAGCGAGCAACGCCTCCACCGCCTTCACCTTGTCTTTCAGAGCCTCAGAAAGTTCATCCAAAGTGAATATCCGCAGCTTGTATAATATACTCAATAGTTCTGTCATTGTTTCTAATTTTGCGCAAAGATATGAAATCTAATTTGTTTATGAGGAAAATCAGAAACTTTTTATGCTTTTTTATATGTTCTTTCCATCTTAATTGTCCGACTACGGAGGAACAAATCACCGACAGGCAAGTTCTTTTGGGAGTAACCCAAAAGGTTTCGAGTAACTCGAAACATACTTGTCACTGCCAACTAAAGCCAACGACTGCCACAACCACTTGAAACTCAAAACAAATACGTTAAATTATTACCTTTTCGTATCTAAACAGAATCCACACAATCACTTTTCTACCGTTTAGAGCGTATAGTATTGATAATCGACTGATAACAGATACTATGGCTGTGACTCTTTGGAACAGATAGTCTTTCCTGCAACATTGAAAATATTGGGACAAGAAAGTTGTTCCTACATATCAGAATTAAAACGTATATATTGTATGGCCTCCGAACCTCCTGTATGCGAGGAAAGCGATATTTGCCCATAATTCCTTTTATTTTTATATGCCCCCACCAACTCCAATTGGATATAATCAAAACGGTACGACCGGTTTCCAGAAATCGCTAATTTGATTTAGTTTCAAGTTTCTCTTCCAAACATTAGCTTTAATAAAATGCTCTTCATAAACAGCCCTGTCTCGCTCTGGATAAATGTTCCCTTTCCAATATTGTCTCAATTTGGCAACCTTAATGAGATGTCCATTGGTGCATACATATTTTGCATATTCGTTCTCTGCGGAAGAAACATACACTCTTGAAAGAATACACTTGTATTTGTCGCTGATTTTGGGGTTTGGAATATCTTTGAATTCTTCAATTTTGTCATAATGCTCAGTATTAGGATTCCAAACATATGCATCAAAATGTTTAGTGCCAGAAGCACCAAAGCTACCCAAATAAAACAGCACATCTTCTTTTATGCCGTCAAAATTCAAGTCAGTCAACAGACAACTATCAATACGTTCTTCATTTGGTACAAGATCATCATCTTCAGGATATTTGTATCCGAAGCGATGAATGGTCTTGTCGCCACGTTTTATAATCACGCCATAATCAACATCGTCAACCTCATGCTCTATCATAAGGCTTAGAGTGTCGTCATTACTTCTCATAGAAGAATCAGAAGTTGCTTCTTTCTGTGGAACACATTTCGTTTTATTCTTATTGCATCCCCATACTACAAGAAAACTACAAAAAATGAGTAGAATAAAAACTATCTTTTTCATACTTCTTTTTATTTTTATTGCGACAAAGATACAAAGTTTCTTTTTATTTTCTGCAAAAATTAGCAATTATCTTACCCCACCAATCGCAATTGGATACAAATCGTGCTGTGGGAACTTCTCGCAGCCGATATAGAGCGTATCGAAGGCATCGGTGCCGTCGGTACGGTGTATGATTGATATTATCCAGCACGCTTACTCATTTTAGCTAAAAAACAGCCTAAATATTTGGAAGTTACTAAATTTCAGAGTATCTTTGCAAAAGAATAAAACGTATCAAGACAAAGGAATCAAAACGTATCCCTGCAAAGGAATAAAAAAAATGCGTATGAGACAGGTAGAAGAAAGATATATCAGCTTGCTGACCGACTTCGGCTTCAAGCGAATTTTTGGAACAGCAATAAACAAGGATTTGCTGATTTGTTTTCTCAACAGTTTGTTTGATGGCAAACAGGTTGTGAAGGACGTTTCGTATCTCAACCCTGAGCATGTGGGAGATGTCTATACCGACCGCAAAGCCATCTTTGATGTATATTGCGAGGGCGAAAACGGTGAGAAGTTCATCGTAGAAATGCAGAATGCCTATCAGACATATTTCAAGGACCGCTCCCTGTTCTATTCCACATTCCCTATCCGTGAGCAGGCACCAAAGGGGAAGGATTGGGACTTCAAACTCAACTATGTATATACCGTTGCCCTGCTCAACTTCGACATGAACGAGGAAGCCTTCGAAAAGGAAAAAATCCGCCATAGTGTACAGTTGTGCGATACCGCCACTAATAAAGTGTTCTACGACAAGCTGGAGTTCATCTATGTAGAAATAGCCAAGTTTAACAAATCACTGGAGGAACTGGAGACGCTTTACGACAAGTGGCTCTATGCGCTGAAGAATCTCTACAAGCTTACCCAGCGCCCTAAGGAGTTATGCGACAAGGTCTTCGACCGCCTCTTCGAGGAAGCCGAGATTGCCAAGTTTACTCCGCAGGAATTGAGGGAGTACGAGGCCAGTAAGATAGCGTATCGCGACATCAAGAATTCCGTAGACACCGCCAAGCGTGAAGGTATTGCTGAAGGAATGGAAAAAGGAATGGAAAAGAAAAGCCATGAGATTGCCAAGAAGATGCTGACAAGGGGCATGGATGAAGCGACTGTGATGGAAATAACGGGGCTGTCGGCAGAACTGATACAGCAGCTGAAAGCGGAGATGTAGATTATTGATTCGCAAGACTCCTGTAACAAAACCAAGTCTTGCACACAATGCTAAGGAAATATCATCAGATACTTTGGAGTAGAGAATTGCCGTGCGGTGAGAAAATGGAGCTGACCGATGGGAAAAGTCATGGCTACCTTTCGTTATTGACTCTCACGCCTGAGAGATTGCAAATGCTAAAGGTGCGAAGAGCGAAGCGAAGGAGGTGCTAAAGGCGGAGCATACCGCTGAAAAAAGAAAAGCCATTATCCTACGTTGGTTGGGCGCAAGACAAAGGTTTTATCTGGAAAGGCGGATTAGGAGGGATTCCGCTTCAATGAAGTTTCATAGTCTTTGATGTCTTTACTTTTTACTAATGTCATCATCAGGTTGCTTACGAAGATTTGAGCGATAAACCGAAATATTTGTGGTTACATCTTTTCCTCCTACTCGACCATATACTTTTATAGTGGCTCGTGCGCCTAAGAAGCCCAACGGCAAATCTTCATCCTTCAACTTGGCAAAGTGAATGCGAAGTGTCTTATTATCGGTATTTTTCACAGAGACACCAACCTCTTCCTCGGTGGCAGAGATATTTTTCCCTTTATTGTTTTTTACTATTCCAAAACTGCAATCTAATGAATAGTTAATATTGTCGCAGTTAGTGCATGTCAGCTCTAAATCACCATCAATATAAGTGTACGAATAGATGAAGTATTTCGATTCCTTAGGGTAAAGAGTTATACCTATTTCTTCGGGATAATAGCTGACACTTATATATTCAGGATTAGTGTTTGAAGTAGCCTTAAACAAAAGGGGCGAGTCTTTCACTTCATCACAACTGCTTAATATCACAACAGTAAGCAATGAAAATAGCATTGTTAAAATCTTCTTCATATTCATTCTCGTTTTATTAGGTATAAATTATTATTTAATTTGCAAAAATAGCATTTATTTGCAGAAATTCCAAATGTTTAAAGACTTATTAACGTAAAATATATTGGTTATCTCACTCCACCAATCGCTATTGGATATAAATCGTGCTGTGGGAACTTCTCGCAGCCGATATAGAGAGTATCGAAGGCATCGGTGCCATCGGTGCGGTGTTCGAGAAGGTCTTCTTCTGATTCAGGTTGTTCTCACCAAAAAGGTGCAGATGAAGCGAAGCGTAACAGGAGATGATGCCGATGGCTGCTGCCCACAAAGGAAAAGCCATTGTCCTACGTTGGTTGGACGCAAGACAAAGGTTTTATCTGGAAAGGCGGATTCGGATGGAGTCCGCTTCAATAAACAATATAGTCCTTGGATACTTTTACATTTTACTAATATCATCATCAAGTTGTTTCCTCCAGATTAAAGTTCCAATACCTGAAAAGATGAACGTGAAAATTAAAGCTGCTTGGGCATAACCGACAGGCAAATAATCTCCTTCAAAAAAAAGATAATCCGTTTCAGAAGCATAGTATAGTTTAGGAAAGATTCCTGACTTTATTTTGTTCAAGTTTCTATCTCCTGTATGCAATTTATATTGCTTTGATTTATATGTTATTAAAATTGTATTTGAACGTTTATAATTAAGTTTTTCTTCATATCCATTATACTGATAATCTACAATAGGCTTCTGAGTTTTTTCGATATGGCTACCATGTAAATATAACAAATATAAAGCAAGAGATAAAACTAACCCTGCACAAAAAAGTGTTTTAAATAATGTTTTAATTTTCATATTGTTTCCAATTCAAATTTAAAGTGCTTATCATATCAATGTTTGCAGAAATAAACATTTCACTTTTTGTTTTTACCATTATCTTATCTGCCTTTGCGTCTTAATGTCCCATGCGCGAGGTATCTACAGCCTTTACGTTCTTCTCCTTGTAGCCACCAAACTTATAGATAACTGCGAAGGTGACAGATGCCCAGTTGTAGTTGATCTTCATACGGTAGTCTTGGTTGCCTTGCACGGAACGGGTATCGTATTTATTGTTGAAGATGTTGTTGCCATTGATGCGCAATCCCCATCTTCCATCATGCGAAGACCATTGCAGTTTGGCATTCATTCTGAAGATAGGACTTATGTCGTAAACTCCTTGTATTGCCTTTGACTGAATGAACGGATTAAGAATGAGACGCAAGTCCTGCGTGCTGCATAGTTTTACGGATGCCGTGCCTCCAAGTCTAACCGACAGTTTCTTGCGATTGAACGGCAAGTCGAAGAAGTGGCTGCTCTTGTCGTGCTTGTAGGTTCCTACTGCAAACACGTTGCCGTTGAGCCATTTGCCTGCACTGAATATGGCTGATGCTTGCAATCCAAAGCTATTGGAATAGTCGAAGTTGGTTTCCTTCATTATCACTGCCATGCGGTCTGTGGTTTGATATGGCAACTGCACAGAATAATCAGGTTTCAGACTTGCAAAAGCCATAAGCGTATAACGTCGCTTTATCTGCCACATCAGATTGACATTATAATAAGAGAAGGGTTTCAAATCGGGATTGCCATGTATCTCGGTGTAGGTGGACGAGTAGAACACATTGCTCATAGTGGACCAATAACTCGGGAACTCAGAGTTGGAACTGAATGATAGATTGAGCAAATGGTTGTCGTTGACGTTCCACAAAGCATTGAGCGTAGGATATACGCGCCATTTATCCCATATGGGAGAGTGATATTGCTCGGCAGCAACAGATGCTTCAAGACTAATAGCCTTGTTTATCTGCTTGCTGAAACCTGCATATATGTTCCATATACGCTCGTTGAGGTCCACGCTGCTTGTCCCATCGGGCAAAACGCTCCCATCCTTGTCTATTGTGGTCTGATAACTCTTGTTGCTTGTGAATTGCCCTTTCACGCCATACGACAATCCCCAACAATTTGCCAAGGAATGGGTTTGGTCGGCTGTGAACATCCATTTGTTGATGGTCTGCTCGCTGCCGCTTGTCAGGTTGCGTTCAGTTTCATTTTTATTTTCAGTAGTTATCGTACCATCGAGGGCTTGTTGCTGAGGCGTGCGATAGTAAGTGTACGAACCGCTAAGGGTTAGTCCGAAAGGAAGCGAGTAGTTAACATCCACATTGTGCAGATATTCATGACTGTCACGATGCATTCCGCTTATGCTTGAACCTGTCGTGCGGCTGTTTGAGTTTGTCTTGTCCCATTGTCCCGTATAGGCTACGTCGAGACGATGGTTCTTGCCAAAGGCATAGTTCATCCCCAGTCGGTAGTTGTGTGTAATGCCAAACGACTTCTGTCCTGTTTCGTCATTATAATAAACACGATTGTTGCCAAGCGGATGATTGGCTATGCGTGAAGACTCACCGTATGAATTGCCGTTTACATATTTATATTGTGCGTCAAGTCCAAACTTGCCTCTTTGCAAGGAAAGATATAAATTACCAAACTCATTGGCGTATTTGTTTTGCCGCATGCCACCAATGATTTGTCCCGAAAGCTGATTGGTACCGGCGTAGTCTTTCGTGACGATGTTGATAGCCATGCCACGCACATGATAGCGAGCAGGGGCAGACAGCAGCACCTCGGCTTTTGCCAACTGTGCGGCAGGCATTGCCTTCAGACGCTCTGTCAGTTGTTCCTGCGTCAATGTGGTGGCTTGTCCGTTGATAATCAACGTTACTTCATTGCCAGAGAAGGATATGCTGCCTGTGGCATCGCTGACACCTGGTATGCGTGTCAATGCCTCGTAAGCGTTGTCGGCAGGCAATTGTTTTAATAGTAGCGGCATATTGTACGACAGCATACCCCGCTCTGCCTTGACAATGGGGCGAGAACCTTTTACCATCACTTCCGGAAGATTGTGCAACATTGTCTCCATTGTGAGCGAATCCGTTTGCGTCAGAGTTTGAGCTTTCACGTTGGCAACAGAAAGCAGAAATAATCCTAAAAGAAATATCTTGTTGGCCATATTTTATCTTTTTAAGTTATCTTTTTAATTTCACCCAAACGAAAGCAAACTGCATTTATTTGCCTCTTTTTGCATTCCAAGTGTAAAGGTATAAATACTTTTTGAAACAACATAATTTTAGGAGGATGTTTAAATTACATTAAACAATGTTATACGTGCTTACACTTTGCATAATAACGCTAAAACAACATTTTCACTTACTTTTTTTTACGGTTTACCTGCATCTTTATTCTATTTGATTCATCAATAAGCGAAAAGAACTTTTCTGTATGCCCAAATAAAGAAGTTAGCATACCAACAAAAAAAACGTGGGTAATCATAGGCTTATCCACGGATTTTTATTTAAATGGAGAAAATAGTATAAATCTTCATTATTGGGAAAACTATACTGAACAAAATGCAAATAAACTGCATTAAACTATAACAGTGATAGCATGACACAGTTTAGCTAACACTCTCGTTAACACACTAATTCTTGTAGAACCATAATAAAAAACTCCCCATAGAGTTTACTTTTGAATAGAATTTACGTAAATGACAAGATTTTTTGCCTGATTAACAAATATAGAATCTCCTTTTGCTTCATAAGAAAATAATGTATTATTATCCAAAAGTTTATCCTTACTAATCACAACAATTCTAACCAAAGGAATCCCTAAATAGTTTGCGAGTTTTTTATCAGATTCTACTTCACTTTTAGTATAGGATATTATACCATCACTCCTATACACATCTACATTTTGCAGTTTATTTTTAACATAATAAACACTCTTTTTTATAGTATATTTCTCCCCTTTATATTCTATCGTTCCACAAGAATTATTATATTGTAATCCTGAGGAAACTTCTTTACAATATATTATATTGAAAGAATTATACTCTTGCTCCATAGAGCAAGAGTATAAAATATAGGTAAAAGCGTAAAGCGTAATTAAACAAATGTGATTTCTCATTTTATGGTTACATTTACAGTTTGAGATCTTTCATTCACATTTCACCCATGTCGTAAGTAGAGGTCGTTACTATTGCCCTCCGTGTCGGTGACACGGACAAAACGCTGTATGGCGTAGTATGGAAAATGTTTCAAAGATGCTAACGGAATTATCCTCTGATAAGCCCAACTGAATTTTAAGGCGGTTTATAACCTTGTTTTGTTGATACTTTCATGTTGCTCGTTTTTTATGTTATAGCTAAAGAACGATAGGAATTTGAGAATATTGTATGGAATTGTTGAATTAATCAAAAAAGTGCTGTAATATTGGTATAGATTCCGTTATTGGAATATATTGCGGAATATTACCGCCTTATGTTGACACAACACTCACATTAAATGCTGATGGTACCTACTTGTTGATACAGACATTCAAAGAAAAGCAGAACGAGCAAGAAAGGTTAAAAGGTACTTTCCAAATACTTGACGGCAACATCTTGATGCTTGTACATCCTTCGAGCGGGGACAATCTATTTTATAAGAGTGAGGGATGTCAACCATATTATTCTGATAGATTCGTTTGGTAATGCCCCTCAAAAAGAGAATCGGAAGAACTATTCTTTTAAGAAGAAAGGATGAAATGTAAATAAACTGTGCAGAACTATAATTGATATAGCTTGGCACAGTTTATTTTATACTTTATTTTATTTCAGCAATGAGCTAAAGAAAAAACACTATTAAAGCATAAAGTTTGAATACTAAAATACAATCCGTGGACAACATAGGTGATGCCCACGGATTTATTGTTAAAAACATATTACTTGTTACTATGTTTTTTTTCTATCAATTCAATTCTTTTCGTATTTTCATCACAGAAAAGGACGCCGTCAGGTAAAGAGTTTATAGGATAAATAAAACAGCTACGTTTTTGTTTCTTTACTAAATATTTTATATCATATAATAATTCTCCTGACAATATCAAAGTGTCGGCTTCAAATGAAGTAAAATAGAATTCTACAATTTTATATTTCTTTCCCTTACTTTTTATCCATTTGGAAATGTTTAGCGTTCCATTTCTATTATCTTCAATAGTAAGTCTTAAAGATATTTTCATGTCGGAAAGTTCGAACTTTCCGACATAAAATTTAATACCTTTAGCCAACATATTGGATTGATGTCCTATGAAATATTGTATAAAAAAGAGAATGAAAAATATAAGCGATATTTTTTTTGTCATAATTTTATTTCTTAACTTTTTTAATTTGGTACGATACCATTAGCCAATGCATCTGCATGATCCTCGGGACACTCGTACCCCTTGTCTGCAGTAGATTCTAGAACGTCAACACCATAATCGGCTTTCACCTCAGATGCTACGCTTGTAAGCTGACCATGGTCTGTTGGACTGTTGCTTACCTGGAAGCCTGCTATCAGATGGCTCTCCGCATCAACAGCTGTTTGCACATTATAACCGACACAAAAGCCTTCGTTGGCTTTCTGATTCGGTCATCGAGTTTGCTTAGAGTAAGGTTGTTGTCCTTAGCATTTACAGCCTTAAACTTGCTTCCATCAATAGAGATGTACGACTTGGAAAAGAACTTCAGTCCCATGCAAAACTTGTTGAACTCTTTAAAAACTTTAGTAATAGCTTTCTTGTTGTCCTTGCGGAAATCGGAGATTGTACGAAAGTCTGGAGTCAGCTTGTTGAGCAGCCACATTACCTCTACGTTACACTTGCACTCACGAGCAAGTTTACGAGAGGAACGTATCTGATAGAAGTAACCATAAATATAGAGTTTGAGGAGATCGCGAGGATCATATTCAGGAGTACCTGTCTCTGCAGGAGTACTGCGGACGAATCCCAGTTCATCCATTTTGAGATTATCGACAAAAGCATCGAACAAGCGAACAGGGACGTCAGCCTCTACATACTCGTCAATGCAATCAGGGAAAAGAACCCTCTGTCGTCTATCTTGACCTTTTTTATATGCCATATCTTTCTTGTTTATTACTACAAAGATACATAAAATGATTGAGAATCAAGAATATACGAGGTTAATTAACTATAAAGAGCAAAAGAAAAATGCTCAATTCAGTTGTTTGCTTCCCTAATTAAGTTTTCGGACGGCCTCCCCCTCATTCATTAATTTCAATTTTCATGACTCTTGCATCAATAGCTATATATGGATATATCGACTGATATTTTTTCCATTCTTCTTCAAAAGCTATACATCTTTTTAGTTCTTCTTCATCACCCGTAGTACTATAGGAATAGTATTTACATGATTTTAATTTGCATATAGTATCCGTTGCACGATCTGAATGTGGATCAATAAAGACACATAGTGTTTTACCTTTGCAGATAAAAATATCAGCTGAGCCTATATTTGAAATTCTAAGATAATTATCTTTTGGGGGTAATACTCCCCAATATTTATAAGGTGTTATATAGCAACAACCATTACATGTTTTCCAAACAGTGAACTCTACTTCATTGATAACATAAAAAGTTCTATACAAAAATACCCTAAACAAAACAAATGCAAATATACAGAATCCGAAAAGGAAAGATTTTTGTACCTTTCCTCCTCTAAAGTATTTGCCTTGTTTTGCTGATACTTTCATACGTCTTTATTTTATGTTTTATCTAAAGAACGATTGACATTTGATTTTATTGCATAGAATTGCAGCATTATCTCAAAATACTGATCTATCAATGGTTTTATACGTATTACGCTATATTTAAATAATCATAGAAAACTTGGCGACATGCATATATTTCAATTAAAATCGAATGATATGCTTTATAAAATAGAGCCAGTTTGGATTCTATTACTGGAACATATTGCGGTGTATTGCCTCCTGATGTTGAGACAACACTCACGTTACATGCTGACGGTACCTATTTGTTGGTACGGACATTCAAAGATATGCAGAATGAACAAGAACAGTTAAAAGGTACTTTCCAAATGCTTGACGATAACATATTGATGCTTGTGCATCCTTCGAGTGGCGACTATATATTTTATAAGGTGAGGGATGCCAATAGTATTATTCTAATAGATTCGTTCGGTAATGAACCAAAGGAGAAAAAGCACCATATTCTAAAGAAGAAAAAATAATGAAAGTATAAACAAATAAAAGAGGTGTATTCGTGTGACTTTTAGGTCATTTGAACACCTCTTTTATTTCTATTTCATTTTTAGTACATTAAACTTTGTATTACTTTCAAATCCCATTACAAACAAATTGTATTCATGAGGGTAATACACTAAATTGTTATATACAATATAAGGTGCGGGAGCATTTGATGGTAATGTAATATTTGTTTTGTTTATGGTATCTTTGATTTGAATCTCAACAATCCACGGACCAAAATGCTTCTCTATCAACTTGCAATGGCCAGAGAAATCGATCATTGATTGTGGAGAGTAGTCTTCCTCTAAGACTTTTTGACTTACAGAAATCAAAGTGTCTTGCACATTTTTATTTAGTTTACTAAAAACAATAGTATGAGAGGCTTTACTAATAGAACAGGCACACAATATAAATATTATGATAATAAAATATACATATTTCATATAAAAATAATTTATAGCGTATGGTGTTTCCACCATACGCTGAGATTAATAATTAATTTACAAAGGTCATTTTTATGGGTAAATAATAATTTTAATAGTTTATTTGTCAGACCAATCTTTTACCCTATTATGAGAATTATGATAATCTCCATAAACAGGATATGCCTGATTGGAAGCTGGTTCGTATTCCCAATGGTCTATTAATCCTTGCGGATGATTAACTTCTATATTTGTTGCATTTTTAAATGTTCTCCCTGCCTTACCCATTTCTCCAGCATAAGGTATGGAGTAGTCATTTCCTCCACGAGATTGTACAGGATCCAAAGGGTCATATACATTTATATGAGTTACCCTACTTTGAGCTTTAGAGGATAATTGATAGTCCTCTCTCACAGGAGTGTTTATTGTTAAAAGATTTATTTTAATGTCGTCAAATTCAGGCATATTGACGAGCATATTTATGGCCTCTATAGAGACATTTCCTCCGTGGCTATGCCCAACTAAAGTTAGAGGTTCATTTTGTGAAACATTTTTACGCAATTTACTTATGTAGGTAATAAGGGACTTGGCTGCAACAGTTCTTCCTGTTCGATTATTTTTACCAGACCAATTAAACAAAAAGTTTTTTCTGTTATTATTGAACTTTTTATGAGCATATTCAAAAATGCCTTTTTGGTCTTTCCAAGTATCACTATTACTCCATGTTCCATGTACCGCTACAACTTGTTTGCCATTAGGGTCACTGAACTTTATTGGATTTCCATAACAATAGGAATAACAATTTAGATTCTTGTGGTTGAAAACTCCATTATTGTGTTCTCCATCCAAATAATTTTCACTATTTAAAGGATTATAATTAGCTATCGGATCTACGCTAATCCACAAACTAACCCTTGGTTCATAGTATCTTGCCCCATAGTAATACAATCCCGTCTCCTCATCGAATTCTTTCGCATTGAAAAGATAAGGTGTATTCCAAATG
>OMAO01000687.1_pt1 | contig 16581 bp, 22 predicted proteins | sample 1644641 | NCBI WGS metagenome assembly OMAO01 (sample SAMEA103958120, study PRJEB25191) | human gut metagenome | biome: human-associated habitat [ENVO:00009003]; feature: intestine environment [ENVO:2100002]; material: feces | place: Germany | collected 2013/2015
TATTTTGGTTGATGTCGTGGTAATTATCATTTTAGGAAACACACTATGCAGAAAGTAATAACATCAAGTTTGGAGAATTGAGAAAATCGAAGTTTGTGATGGTAGATAATATGGAATGGTTTAATGTTTTTGGGCTGATTTTTATTGCAGTCATTATGATACCCAATGTTGTATTTGCGATTAAGTGCAAAGATGGATTTGATAATAAGTGGAACAATAAATATGTTGAGGTCACAGAACAAGTAGGGAGATTGGGTTGTTTCGGATTCATGATAATCAATATTCCGGGAACTTGGTTCGGGTGGTGGTCTGACGAAGCATTTGCACTATATCTGATTGTAGATACCATATTGGTAATGCTTTATTGTGCTATTTGGATTATATGTTTTAAGAAAAACAGCGTTTTCAGAGCATTAGCACTTTCTATTATTCCTTCAATGTTGTTCTTATTTAGTGGGATTATGAGTAGGTCAGTGCTATTGATTATTGCATCAGTATTATTTGCACCAAGTCATATTGTGATTTCATATAAAAATGTAAAATGATATTTACAAATTCCAGTTGTGCGCCCAGCTAAGGGTGTGTAGTCAAGCCGGTGGGATTCCGGTTTATCCAAGGTTTAGCCAACCAGATAATAGCGAGTCTTATTTCATTTATGATTGGTCGTTGGAATTTCAATTTAGAACAGGGAATACCGTTGTTGATACCCTGCTTAATATGAAGTATCACGAAGCAGTAAGGACAATACCTGACATGCAGATGGATGCAGACAGGCTGCTGTTTCCGGATAACTTGCTCATTCAAAGCTATGACATAGGGATTATTTTGGGCAATGCACTGGACAATGCAATCGAAGCGTGCAGGAAGTTAAAGGGAAAAGAATCTGATGCAGAAACTTTTATCCGGCTATCTTCTTTCCGGAAAGGGAAGATGATTTTTATAGAAATAACAAACAGTTTTGACGGAAATGTAATACGAAAGCGGCAGTCTGAATTTCCGGCAACGGATAAGGCAGACAAGGAAGCGCATGGAATCGGTCTTGCCAATATCAAAAATGCTGCGGGAAAATATCATGGTGCGGTGGATTGGTCGGTAAACAATAAAGTGTTTACATTATCAATAATGCTGCAAAATGAAAGGAGTTGACACAAAATGGATATTGGAAGTTTAACAGCTTTTGCAGGCTATCATTTACAGATTAAAACCGGAGATTGTAATGTGCCAAAAGAGAATTGGAATAGATATGATTTTCCATTCTGGAAATATTTTGAGGAAGCAGCAACAGCAGAGAGCTTAAACAATTGGGAAGCTAAGGGGAAAGATATTTCTGAATGGTCAGATTATGCGCAAAAAGGTGCAAAAAGCATTGGAGATTCACAAATAACAATTCTCATGCCGGAAAGTTTGCAAAAGAAAATGGAGGAAGATAGTGATTTTGCATCCAAAATTATGGAGAAAGTCAGTAATTGGAAGAAAAACTATGATTGTGCTGACATGGCAATAGGTGTGGCTAATGGAGAGAGCTATGCACAGGCAAAAATGGCATTGCAGACAGGAAGTTATCTGATTGAACTTGATGAAAATGGAGATATACAAAATTATACCGTTACAACGCACAGCACTCAGATTTCATCTGCAGACAACAATGAGCAGGGGGTAAAGAAGAAAACTGATGGTATGATTCATGCGAGAAAAACTATTTGTGAAATTACAAACCAAGAGAATTCGATTCAAAATGAAAGAATAGACAAAGAACCCGATTACATAGAAGCAATGACAATATTATGTTCCGGATTAAGGCGTGTGTAAGATGATCCGCAGGGAAGAAAAGAAAACCTGGTACAGAATCAAATCTGAGAAGGAATTTAACAGAAGTCATAATCGAGCTGAACTGGGAGTAAGAGTACAGACCTCTTCAATCAGTAGTCCAACAGAAGATGAGGCTATTGATAATGTAATGCTTGAGGAGGCGTTTAAGACTGGCGAAGTTTCAAATGGTCAGCTTAAGGGTGTAGATAATGCAGAGAAATATGAAAGACAGATTCGTATTATCAGTATTATGAAGATGGATTACGAACTTTTGGAGGAAATGGTGGAGGACCTTGAGGAACTGGATTGTCAGATTTTAAAGGCATCACTTGTAAAGAATATGTATATTAAGGAAATCGCTGCAGAGACAGGAATGTCTTACGATTTTACAAAGAGAAGACTTAAGGCTCTTAGAGAAGAGATTTCTTTAGAGGTTATCGATTGCATTGAAATGAATTGTGAGGAGGACAAGTGGGATGCCTAATAAGAGAAAAGAAATAAATATTGAAACTTTAGAGAAGATGGTAAAGACAGGACAAAAGAAATTCGTAAGTTATGATGAGGGAAAGGAACTGTATTCAGTAGGGCTTCATACATTTCAGGAAATTGCAAAGGAAGCTGGTGCGGTTTATCACATAAAGCGTAGAGTTTTGGTTAACACGGAGCTTGTAGATCAGTATCTGGAAAACTTTAGAGATGATCCTATTTAATGATATTGAGGAACAGCGTATTTCTTGAAATAATCATAAAATGCCACTTGAAAAACGGCACCCATAAGATTATAATAGGTATAAGATGATGCAATTTAATTATAAAGGTATAAGTGAGGTATATATATGCCAAGAAGAGAAGGCTCAGGAAGAAAGAAGCTAGACGATCCAAAAATTAATAAGGTAAGTATGAGACTATCTTACGAGGAGCTTTTACAATTTGAAGCTTATGCCGAAAAGCATAATCTAACCAAAGCAAATGTCTTACGAAAAGCAGTGAAGGAACTGTTTGAACGAGACGAAGAGAAATAAGCTGTTCCTCACCTTATAATTGGAGGTGAGATAATGGCAAGTACAAAGCGTAAGGATAGCAAAGGCTATGCCTTAAAGGTTGGTGAATGTCAGAGAAAGGATGGGAGATATTCTTATTCCTATACAGACAGACGAGGTAAAAGAAATACAGTTTATGAGAAGTCGCTGGTTGAGCTAAGAGCCAGGGAGAGAGAAATCAGACAGGATCTTGATTATGGGGTTTCTCCTGATGAGGCCCACAGGCTGACACTTAATGATTTGTATGACAGATACATTGGTCAGAAGTATAATCTGAAGGAAACCACAAAGTCCAATTACATCTACACATATGATCACTTTGTGCGAGATGGATTTGGCAAAATGAAGATAGGCGATATTCATTTTACAGATGTGAAGAAGTTCTACTATGAACTTATCGAACAGAAAAAAGTCAAGGCTAACACCTTGGATAATATTAACACGCAGATTCATCCGGCACTTCAGATGGCAGTTCGAGATGAAATCTTGAAGAAGAATCCGTCCGAAGGGGTTATGACAGAGATTAGGCGTGGAAGATATTGGGAGAAGCCGAAGAGACATGCACTGACTATTCCTCAGCAGAAGGCATTTATGGAATTCATTCAAAATAGTAATGAGTTCAAGGGCTGGGTTCCTGTGATTATAGTTTTACTTGGTACCGGGATGCGTATTGGAGAATGCCTGGGACTTAGATGGGAAGATGTAGACTTTGAGAATCGTGTAATCACGGTTGATCACAATCTGACTGACAGACCGGTTGGCAAGGAACGTAAATGTGAAAGACATATTCAATCTACGAAGACGGCCGCAGGTGAGAGAAAGATTCCTGTACTTGATGAAGTGTTTGATGCATTTCTTACAGAGTATGAGATTCAGAAGTGCCTTGGTTTTTGTCAGGAAGAAATTGATGGATGTTCAGGCTTTATTTTTTCTACCGCACATGGTACTCTGTATCAGGCGAGTGCAGTGAACAATGCAATTCGTAGAGCAATCGAAGCATATAATAAGGAAGAAACTGATTTAGCTAAAAAGGAAAAGAGAGATCCAGTTCTTATGCCCCGCTTTAGCGCACATAATCTAAGACATACATTCTGTACAAGATTTTGTGAGAATGAATCAAATCTTAAGGTTATTCAGGACATCATGGGACATGCAGATATTGCTACTACGATGGACATTTATGCAGAAGCAACTCAGGAGAAAAAGCAGGAATTTATGGCCAATCTTCAGGGTAAGATTTTTTGACAATTGAATAAAAAAGAATAAAGATTTTATTATGTATTGATAGTAAACGACGTGTCAATTGTACTGATTAGTCTTCAGATGGATGCGTACGCATACTCTTGGAGTAAATCCAATGAGACTATCATTGAAATACATGTGATACACTCTTGACGCATAAATTGTGATGCTCAATGGACAAGGATGGTATTCTTGGAAGAGAGCTCAACGGACGAGTAGATTTATCAATGGCTTTCTATGGATGTGAACAGGCGTCCTCAAACATATGTTCCCGACAATGAAAAGTGTTGACCGCTAAAAGTCAGTGTTTATGCGACTTGCAAGGTATAGTCAGAACAAAATGACAACAAATTGACAACAATTCTTCCGATAAACACGAAGAATGTCAACGGAGATTATGAAGCTATCAAAGAAAATAACTTAAATAATCTGTTTAAGTTCAGGCTTATTATTACATATCTTCCAGGATTGATTGTGCCGGTAGTAGCTTCATCAACGCTTGAGCAATATTGTATTAGGGTAGGAGTTCCCTACGATGCGAAGACAATGATATATCAGAACTTTATGTTACGGGATTGGAAGGATTCAATACCTGAAATTTCGGCGTGGAGTAATGAGGTACTGATGAGCTTTTGTGATTGGCTCTGGCGCAATAACAAAAAACTAGATGGAAGTCTGCTGAAACGTGAGAAAAATGCGGATATATCAAAGAAAGTTTCCAAGGAAATTGATGACCTTGATTTAAAAGGGATAGACAAAGAAGCTGTAGTAAAGGCACGTGTAAATCAGGGCATATTTAAGGAAAGATTGTTACAAAGGTACGATCATTGCTGCTTATGTAGTGTATCTAATAAGGATTTTCTCATAGCAAGTCATATTAAGCCTTGGAGTGAAAGTGATGAAAATGAAAGGATTGAGGTAGATAATGGTTTTTGCTCTGTCCTAATCACGATAAAGCATTTGATAAGGGGTACATTACTTTTGATGATGATGGGATAATAATGATTTCAAAAGAACTTGACGAAAAAGATAGGATTTTTTTGAATATCAGGCAGGATATGCATATTGAATTGACTTCAGGGAATAAGAAATATTTGAATTATCATAGGGGAAACTTATTTAAAACATAGTAAGGTGGGTGATAGCCGTATGACCTGGGGAGAATATTACGACAATTACTATGGCTGGGCTGAAAGCACAGCTATAAAGAAACTATCGTCAGTAGATATGCTTGGCAATGCAGATGAGGTTACTGAAATAATTACTGATATGAGTTTCCATCATAAGGATATCTGTAACAGACTAGCGAGGAAAGCTGTTGGTCAGAAGCTTGTATTTTCATGGGATAATCTCTAGGATATTGATGGATGTATAGATAGTGACTTGCAGATACAGCTTTTAACACAATCATACAGTTCATTTTCTAAAGAAGATTTAGAGGATATGGAAGGGCTGTATGATGAAGCGGTGATCAATAAAATATATCAGCTTAAGGGCATGGCATTACCAGAGCGTGAGCCGGGGCTTGCTGAAGGCATAACGAACTTTGTTAATTATGTAAATGATCTGACATTTGAAGAACCAAAACCGGTGCAGGAGAAAGAGCCAGGTGGATTTTTTAGCAAGATGGCAATGGCTTTTGGCATAGGTGAAGGTATCCGTCAAGGAATCAATGATGCCGCTGATCATCCTGTTCGTAAATTCAGAGTTGGCGATCATGTGAGAGTTAAGTATCGTGGTCAGGAAGGCACGGTTATTGATATTAATGGCGATTTATATATGGTTTCACTGAGTAGCGGAAGCGTTGATTCATATTCTGAGAATCAGCTGGAAAGGGCATGGTGATCATATGGGATTGTTCTTTAATAGTAAGAATACAGATGATGGTGATTATGACTATAACAGACTACGCAGGAATTTAGTGAATGAATATGGTGCGCAGAGTGCAGTATATTCAGGTGGGTTAGGCTTTCTTGATATGTGTGATGCTGAGGATGCTTCAAAGGAACAGTTGTTAGAGAGGGCAAAAAGAGAGGGGTTCAACCTCAACAAATATAGAAAGTAACTGTGATTGGTCTAAAAAAACACGTTGGTTATTGAAGATGATTAGATAAGGCGAACTTAGGGAAATACTTTATTTGAGTCTAAGAACTGGCATATAAGACACTAGGAAAGGGAACTTATGAGAAAAGCAGCTTTTGGATGTTTATTAGTAGCTTCTGTATATATAATGGTCGGTTGTGGAAATAATAGTGCTGTACTTAAAGAAGCTAATGTGGAGCAGTCTGTGGAGACAAGTAAAGATACAGATGTAAATAATGAGGCTGCAAGTAATGACGAGGAAGAATTGGAAAGTACAGATACAAGTTCTGAAAGTGATGCAGAGGATTCTTATGCTAAAAATCTATATGGCCCAGAAGAAGGATTATATGATCGAACATATCTCTATGAGGAAAATGGAAAATATATTTATAGTCTGACGGACACTAACATCATTGAAAAATATGATGAACTGTATGCTAATGCATTTCAGGATATGGTTGATTCTTATGATGAAGTAATGAAATGGCAAAACCAAAGCTATGATTTTGGTAGTATTACTAGAACGAGTAATTTGCTATATAAGAATGACAATAATACAGTCATCACATTAGGCTCATATTATGAAATGGATTATAATTTTGACCTTAATAATGTAGGATATACATATGTTGATCTTGATAGTGATGGAATCTGTGAATTGATATTTGGTGTGTTGGATGATGCTGATGCAGACTGGATACCAAAAGACTATTTTGAGAGAGCATATGCTTTGGTAGACGAACATGTAATTAAAATCTGTGAAGGGGGTAGTAGAGACTTACACTGGCTTGGGTTAGACGGTTATATTTATGAAACCGGAAGCGGTGGAGCTGCTTACTGGGGCATTTCAAGACTTCACTTTAATCCATTGGATTTGGAGGTTGATGAAAACACAGACTGGGGAAGTAACGGTTTTGTGGAAGATGAATTTATTGGGTATTTGGGTTCAGCAGTACATATAAATGGTTCAAGCGAAGGTATTGGAGACGCATCGCAAGTACCTGACAGCCAAATTTCGGAAGATGAGTGCAGCAAATTAATAGATGAGTGGGAGACTAGGCAGGTGGATATAGATTGGCTTAGAATGTCTGACTATATGATGAAACATTCATTGTCTGGAGTGTAATAATTGTCTGGATAATAAAAAATATAAGAGAAAGCTGAGGGACTAACCTTCAGCTTTTTCGATAACCATATCTGATAAAGCAAACGGAACAATCTCATCGGGATTTGATTCCGGGCTTATCCAGTCATCTGTTTTTTCTTTGGGAAGCATGAGTGGCATCCTGTCATGGATCTTAGATAGCTCTGCTGTTGGCTCTTTGGTGAGAACTACAAATACTGGATAGCCGTCTTCAATGCGGTAAAGACCGCAGAGCCAGGTAACAATGCAGCCAGTGGGCTGAATGGCATATTTATCACCGGTTTTGGTCTTACCGTCTGTGCTTTTGAAATGTTCCCACTCAAAGTAATAAGAAGCAGGTATGATGCATCTGTGTGACTTCCATGCATCCTTGAAAGTAGGCTTTTTCATGGCAGACTCAACTCTGGCATTAAAGAGGCTGCGCTTTCCATCTCTTGCAAGAAAGCCCCACTGCATGGGAAACACACTTTTTATTCCCTTAGCATTGGGAGCTATTACAGGAACGATATCTGTCGGGCGGACTTCTCCATCTGTGATCAGAGGCCTTGCGTGGGTATCAACAAATTTACTTGTTAGAGAGGATTTTAAGTCTGAAAATAAAACGGAATTCTTAAAGAAAATCAAGATGTTCACTAGCAATTCCAAAGCTTATTGGGGAGGCTTGCTGACTCCTATTGTTGATTCTGTCAGAATAAAGGGTAAGGTCGATATCAAGGGAAGTATCCTTATCGAACTCTCTGGGGTTTTGCATACATCACCGAACTATTTGCTGGGGATGGAGGAATATGAAGAGGACTTATTGGAGATAATTACAGTATATAAGAACCTGAAAGGTTCTAAAACAAAGCAAATCGCATTGGAACAGATGAAACTACTGGCGACTATGAGCTCGGAACTTTGATAAAAAAATGCAGATATCCGCAAAAATTTCATGAACATCATTGACTTATAAGAGGAGAGAATGCTATATTATACATGAAATAATTGCGGATAACCGCGAACAAATCATGTGAGGTGTTTGGATGTATCCGAGGGAACAGTATTTGAAAGAGATCATCTCAAAGAAAGATAACGGACGTATTAAGATCATTACGGGACTGCGTAGAAGCGGCAAATCGGTACTATTGTTTCAGCTGTATCGGGAATGGCTTCTGGGAGAAGGGGTGAAGGAAGACCAGATCATCGCTTTGGCTTTGGACATATTGGAAAATGCCAGATATCGTAATCCTTTGGAATTGGATAAGTATGTTCGTGATCATATGGTCGATCCTAAGAAGAGGTATTACATTTTCATTGATGAGATCCAGTTTGTATCCGAGATTCAAAATCCTTACGTGGATAATGAGGATGCCAAGATAACGTTTATCGATGTTATTCTCGGATTCATGCATATGGATAATGCCGATGTGTATGTAACCGGCAGTAATTCCAAAATGTTGTCTTCGGATATACTGACTCAGTTTAGAGATCGGGGTGATGAGATCCGGGTATATCCGTTGTCATTTGCGGAGTTTTATAACGAATATGAAGGGGATAAGAGAGGAGCCTGGCAGGATTATTACACTTATGGCGGAATGCCGCTTGCAACTTCACTTGAATCACACGAGGAGAAAAGCAGGTATTTAAAGGATCTCTTCGACCGGACTTATATAAAAGACGTACTTGAAAGACATGAAATCAAGAATGATACAGAGGTGCTGGATATATTGCTTGATGTCCTTGCATCGGGGATCGGATCACTTACCAATCCAAGCAAGCTGGCCAATACGTTTAAAAGTGAACGGCAGATTGGCATAGGCTCTGAAACGATCGAAAAATATATCGGATATTTTGAGGAGTCATTCCTTATAGAGAAGGCTGTACGTTATGATGTAAAAGGCAGAAAGTATATTGGAACTCCCGCTAAATACTATTACACCGATCTGGGGCTTCGCAATGCAAGGCTCGGGTTTAGGCAACTGGAAGAGACTCACATCATGGAAAATGTATTGTACAATGATCTCATCCGGAGAGGAATGAATGTTGATGTGGGTGTGGTGGAATACAATACGAAAGATGCTGACGGTAAGAAGATCCGAAAGCAGTTGGAGGTGGATTTCGTCGTAAACCAAGGCGGCAAGCGGTTTTATATCCAATCTGCCTTATCTATAGCCGACCCGGACAAAAAGGAGCAGGAGATTGAATCATTGAAAAGGATACCTGATTCCTTCAGCAAGATGGTTGTAGTTCGGGATTATCTTAAACCGTGGCAGGATGAAAACGGGATCACATATGTAGGAATAGAACAATTTCTTCTGAATGAAGAACTTTTGAAATGATATTTTTAGGATGCCGTTAAAGACACTTACTTTGATGTAGGTGTCTTTTTTTGATGTTTGTTTCAAAAGTACAATGCCGTTGTACTTTTGGGGCGAAAAGTACAAGGTCTGGGGAACGACTTTTTACATGGAGTTCCGTAGAATTGCATGTGTAAGCAAGAGGTGACGCAAGCCGGCAAGCCTGAAATGAAAGAAGGAAATCCTATAAGGTTATATAGTTTGGATGAAATCACGGAGATATTCTGTAAATTAGGACTTCGTATTTGTAACAGCTTTGCTGATTTCAGTGGAAAGCCGAGTTCTGATAATGATATTCAATTGATGGTTTATTCCATACGGGAATAAATCTTCATCAAATCTTTATTTTTTTCTGTTAGGTTATATTTCAGTAAGAAATGAAATATAGAAGGAAGGATAGTAAAGATGGAAATGATGTTACAGACACAAAATCTATGTAAATATTTTAGAAAACAGAAAGCGGTAAATAATGTTTCACTTAATATCGAAAAGGGACAGATTTATGGACTGCTTGGACCGAATGGCGCTGGTAAATCTACCACATTGAAAATGCTGACCGGTATGATGAAACCAACTGCAGGAAAGATTTACTTTGATGGAAAACTTTTGGATAGGAAAGATTTATCAAAAATAGGAGCGTTAATTGAAAATCCGCCTATTTATGAAAATCTTTCCGCCAGAGAGAATTTGAAGGTAAGACAATTATTGCTTGGTACAGATGAAAACAGAATTGATGAGGTCTTGCAGATTGTATCACTTACAAACACCGGAAAGAAGAAAGCAGGACAGTTTTCTTTGGGGATGAAGCAAAGACTAGGCATTGCAATGGCATTGCTTGGAGAACCGGAACTTTTGATATTGGATGAACCTACGAATGGATTAGATCCAATAGGCATCGAGGAATTACGAGAGCTGATCCGGTCTTTTCCGGAACAGGGAATCACTGTAATTCTCTCCAGTCATATTCTCTCAGAGGTACAGTTACTTGCAGATAAAGTCGGGATTATTTCAGGTGGAATCTTAGGATACGAAGGAGCATTAAAGCAGGGAGATAATCTTGAAGATTTGTTTATGAATGTGGTAAGAAAAAACCAGAAAGCAGGTGAAATCCATGGTTAATATTATAAAAGCAGAACATCAAAAAGCCAAAAGAACCATGCGAAAAAAGTTTATCTGGGGATTTCCTCTTCTTACATTTGTCATGGCATTTATATTTACTCTTGGGATGACAAATGCTTATGCAGAAAGTGTTTGGAACTGGTGGTATACACTTTTGCTGCCGGGGATGATTGCTCTATTTTGTTATCTTTCTGTGGCGCAGGAGAAAAAGATAAAATACTATCATTTAATGACTATTCCCACAGACAGAAGAAAATTGTTGCTGGGGAAAATTATTTATATTGGGTACATGATTTTGTTTTCTAATGTGATTGTGTTTGCAGGAGCAACGCTTGGAGGCTTTCTTCTAACGACACATGTTCCAGTTGGAGGAGCGTTGATTGCAGTATTGTTTCTGACGGTTTCTGAGTTATGGGAGATTCCGGTAGCTTTATTTTTAAGTGAACGATTTGGAATGATTGTAAACCTGTTCGTCTGCCTATTTATTACCGTCAGCGGTGTGGTAATATCACAAACCAGAATCTGGTATGTACTTGTTTCTGCAATCCCTATGCGAATGATGTGCCCGTTGCTTCATGTTTTACCAAATGGACTTGCCGCAGAAGCAGGGAATCCTCTTTTGGATACGGGAGTCATTGTTCCGGGAATGTGTCTCTCAATCATCTGGTTTGTTTTTGTAACGGTTCTGTTTTTGAAATGGTTTGAGAGAAGAGAGGTGAAATAAGATGATTGGAAGATCTCTTAATGCAGACTTGCGAAAGATGAAAGGAACATCTGTGATTCTGGCACACTTACTGATTCCGATTATAACCAGCGTTATATTTTTAATATATTACTTTTTTTCACCATGGAATGAAAATATGAAAGTGATTGCATTTTATCAGGCAATAGGAGCAGGACTTCCGGTACTTATTGGAATTTTTACAGCAAGTGTGATGGAACAAGAACAAAATGCAGGTAATTTTCAAAACCTGTTGTCTTTACCAGATAAACTTACAGCATTTTTATCGAAACTGTTGATGCTACTGGTTTTGTGTCTGTGCTCTATCCTATTGACAGCAATCATATTCGGAATTGGATTTGGAAGAATCGCATCAAGCGATATCGAAATCATGAAAGGATGTATATTTGCAGCATTGCTGCTGTGGGGAAGCAGTGTTCCACTTTATCTGTGGCAGCTGATTCTGGCTTTTCAGTTTGGAAAAGGGGTATCCATTGGAGCAGGGATTATATCAGGACTAATTAGTGCATTGATGCTTACCGGACTTGGAGATTATGTGTGGAAATATGTATTTGTCTGCTGGACGGGTAGAGTACCATATACTTATCTGCAATCTGTATTGGGAGAAACTAGTGTAGGTGAATGGTTGTCATTCATACCAGGTTGCTTAATATTTACAGGGATTAGTATGGTATACTATTTTTGGTGGGTAAACCACTGGGAAGGAAACAGAATATCGGAATAGAATCGAGGGAAACTATGGCAAAAATACTGGCAGTTGATGATGAACCGGCAATTTTGGAAATGATAGAAAGCATTTTGAATAAGGATGGACATCTGGTTACCAAAGTAAGTAATCCACTAAAAATTAATATGGAAGAATTACATCGTTATGACCTGATTTTACTGGACATTATGATGCCTGGAATTGATGGCTTCGAATTATGCAAAAGAATCAGGGCACTTGTGGATTGTCCGATTTTGTTTCTTACGGCAAAAACGGAGGAAAACAGTCTGGTAAACGGACTTTCTTTAGGAGCAGATGATTATATTTCAAAGCCATTTGGAGTGATGGAACTTCGGGCAAGGATCAATGCACATCTTAGAAGAGAGCACAGGGAACATTCTGTCCGGATGGTTTTAGGGAGAGTCTGCATTCAGATGTCTCAAAAGAAACTGTTGATGGATGATAAAGAACTTCCGTTTACGAAAGCAGAGTACGAAATCTGTGAATTTCTGGCTAAAAACAGAGGACAGGTTTTCTCGAAGGAACAGATATTGGAAGCGGTCTTTGGCTTTGACAATGAGAGTAATGACAGTACTATAATCACGCATATCAAAAATATAAGAGCAAAATTTGCGGATTATGATTATACACCGATAAAAACAGTCTGGGGGATTGGATATAAATGGGAAGAGTAAAGAGAAGCAATGCACTCAGCAGGATTTTTATGAGATATGTACTGGTCATGCTTGGATCATTAGTTGGTTTGGTGATTGTTGCTTGGCTGCTGCTGTGCCTTTTGATTAGTGTGGGCTGTATTTATCCGGCAAATTATGCAGAGCAAAAGATTAATGAAGCATATGATACGATTCTACGTGCAGATAAAGTGACTGCTGAGATGATTCCCGCACTTTGTGATTATGTAATCTTTTCAGAGAATGGAGAGAAAATAGGTGGAGATCTGTCAGAACAATACGAACAGATAGCATGGAATGTTGCAAAGTACGGAAACGCATCCGGGAAATATTTTTATAAAGTAATTGTAAGGGAAAATGAATATGTTGTATTGCAATATCGCCTGACACCTCAATATCATTCAGCTTTTTTGAGGGAGCATTTTATAGGACCACAGAATGTGATGAGTATTATGTCTGTGATTGGAGCGGTAGCGATTATCATCATTCCGTCCATACGTTTTGGAAAAAGAATCAAAAAGCAGATGCAGCCTGTATTAGACGCAATCGGACAAATAAAGGATCAAAATCTGGAATATGAGACATCCTGTTCCGGTATCAAAGAGTTTGATGACTGTTTATCGGCAATCGATGATATGCGAGATGCATTGCGAGAATCTTTAGAAAAGCAGTGGAAAACAGAGCAGGAAAAGAAACAGCAGATGTCTGCTTTGGCGCATGATATTAAAACACCTCTTACGATTGTACGGGGAAATGCAGAACTACTTTCAGAGACTGAACTGACCACAGAACAGAAGAATAATATCACTTATGTTTTGAACGGCACAACACAGATACAAAGTTATGTAAAACAGTTGATAGATGTCACAAAATCATGGAATTGCAGTGATGTTACCTATACAACGGTGAGGTTAGAAGATTTTTTCGCAGATATAAAGGAACAGGCACTCGGACTGGTAGAAATCTATCACCAGAAAATAGATTGGAAGGCGGGACAAAGTGATAAAAAGGTAACGATTGCTTATGATCCAATGTTCCGGGCCGTAATGAATGTGATTCAGAATGCAGTGGAGCATACAAAAGAAAATGGAATCATTTATATTGACGCAAAGGAGCAGGATGGCCGGCTGACATTCATTGTGGAGGATAGCGGATCAGGATTTACAAAAGAAGCATTATTGCATGGCACAGAGCAGTTTTTTATGGATGACACAAGTAGAAATGGCGAAGCCCATTATGGGATGGGACTATTTTTTGCAAAAACTGTGGCTGAAAAATATGGTGGAGGTATTAAACTTTCAAATTCTGAAAATACAGGTGGGGCGAGGGTAGAAATATTTTTCCTGAGTAGTCAAGAAACAAGCTAAATAGACCGCAATTAAGCTATGTAAAAGAAATTTTACATGCTTTTATCTAATATGTAAAAGCCTTTTGATAGACATTACTACTACGTTTGCTGTAATCTCATGGAAGAAGGAGGCATACAGAATTATGATAGCTGATAAAATTAAAAATGCTCGTACTATTCTTTATTACATAACTACAAGAAAAAATCTGATACCAATACTATAAACAGCATAAGAAAATTGCTTCAACCCAAAATATGAACACAAATGTTTTTGAGGGATACGGAAATAATATTCTAATTGCTCCAAATAGAACTTGCACTGAAATTGCATTTGAGCAATGGTGTGAAGATGATAAGCATCCTGTAAAACATGTTTATAAGAATGGTGATAAGGGTGATGAATATTTTGGAATCGTTTATAGAAAAGCATTTAGAAGAAATCATTTCTATCCAGATTATATCGTTCAAACTGAAAATGGTGATGTTTGGATTATTGAGGCGAAGGGTGGAATAACTTCGGATGGTAGTTCCAACAATATTGATGGATATGCAAGTAAGAAATTTGAAGCGTTGAAGCATTATGCAGAGAGAGTTGCAGAAGTTAAATGGGGATTTGTAAGAGCTGTTGGTTCTCAAATATATATATCAAATACTGAATGGGATGAAAATGTCATGAATAATGATATTTGGAAACCTATTGAAGATATTATAAGATAAGAATAAAAAGCGGAAATGGATCTGAAATAAATCAGTTCCATTTCTTTTTTATTCTTATTTTTCAAGATATTTCTCTAGCATATGAACAAAAAGTTGTCCGATTTAAATGTTTGCTTGAGTATAAAGGTTTATTATCTCAATGGAAAATAAATGAACTTAGGGCTTCATGATATGGGGGCATGACCCACCGCGGACGCATGAAAAGATAACCGGTAAAACGGATTCTTTTCGTGCGTTTTGTTTTTGTCCAGCGACACAACAGTACATCCCTTTTTCCGGTTCGCCCGGAAAGAGGAGAAGATGAACAAACGCTATAAGGAAGAAACTTTAGGACAGAGGATCAGAGCACAGAGGATCAGACTTGGAATGACCCAGGAGGAACTGGCAGAAGCATTATATGTAGAGAAGTCTATAATCTCCTACTACGAGAATGATAAGAAGGAGATGAGAGCCAGCGGTCTGGCAGAGATAGCCAAAGTACTTCAGACTACGCCGAATTATCTGCTGGGTTTTGCAGATAATAATGATGGATTTGCGGACGAAGCGCTTGGTTTGTTGCGAGATGTGAAGGATCAGTCTGTAAGAGAGATTTTTTTGAAGCAGATCAGGGCACTGATTTGAAAAATGTATTGCTTTTGTCTGTACATTGACTTATAATATGGGTAAAAGAAAGGGGCGTGATGATATGGCGGCCAAATCAGCAAATCTTTATGCAAGAATAGAGCCGGATGTTAAAGAACAGGCTGAGGGAATTCTGGCTACTTTGGGGATCCCGGCATCTAATGCTATCAATATGTTTTATAAGCAGATCATTCTAAATAGGGGGCTTCCGTTTGAGGTAAAGATTCCAACTGCGAGACCTGTTGATATTTCGAGAATGAACGCAGAGACTTTGGACATGGAACTTGAGAAAGGATATGCGGATATGCAGGCAGGGCGTACCAAATCTGCAGCTCAGGTTTTTGCGGATATCCGAAGGGATTATAATGTATGAAATATGATGTTACCTTTACGGAGCAGGCTGAGAACGATCTTCGCGGTATCTTTGAGTATATAGCATTTGATCTTCTTTCGCCTGAGAATGCAGCCGGACAGCTTGACCGGATCGAAGAAAAAATCCTTTCCTTGGGAGAGTATCCGGAGAAGTTCCGGCAATATGAAAGAGAGCCCTGGAAGAGTCGAAATACACGAGTTGTGCCTGTTGATAATTATGTTATTTTCTATATCCCCGATAAGACAAAGAAATTGGTTACAGTGATTCGGGTTATGTATTCCGGAAGAGATGTAGATAAGCAGCTTGATGAATTTACAAAGTTATAATCATAAATCCTATGAGGCGTATAAGACATTTGGTTTCATACGTCTTTTCTTTTTTACTTTTTTGAGTTGACTACCGGTCAACAGAAGTTGACCGTTTGACGAACGATTTATTCCGTGGCGTTCCGTAGAATGACATATGTAAGCAAGAGGTGACGCAAGCCGGCAAGCCTAACCTCCAAGAAATGTTATGGAGGTGCGAACATGTGCATTACAGAATCGCTCCCCGGCTCGGTAGGCGGCAGAAGCAATAGCGGACTGTCCTGCGCTTCGCTTAGTCTGCGTGA
>OMAO01000696.1_pt1 | contig 16413 bp, 17 predicted proteins | sample 1644641 | NCBI WGS metagenome assembly OMAO01 (sample SAMEA103958120, study PRJEB25191) | human gut metagenome | biome: human-associated habitat [ENVO:00009003]; feature: intestine environment [ENVO:2100002]; material: feces | place: Germany | collected 2013/2015
GCGATGCCGAGGTACACCTTTCCCGTATCCGGCTCTTCCGGGTTTCCGGGATTTTCCGGCTCCACTACGGGAGGAACCGGGTCCGGCAGTGGTTCCTCATCCCGGCAGGAACATGTCATGCACGCCATGACCGCCATCAACAAATATCCGAATGTCTTCATTTTCTTCAATTTTATGTTCTTTATTCTTTCTCCACTCTCTCGAAGAATTCCCGTATAGCCTGTGCTATGACCTGCTTCTCCTTCATTCCAGCGTCTACAGCGTATTTCTTCACCTTGCGGTGCAGTTCCAACGGATACTCCAGTGAGGTTCTGGCCAGTGCTTCCCCTTTCTTCCCCTCCTTCGGAGTGGAGTGTGTGGGACGGTTTGGTGTTCCGCCCTGCAGAATCTCGTCAATTCCAATAAATTTTCCCATATTCTTTATTTACTTTTATTTGTTGTCAACCATATTCAATCTGGACAGGATCTCCCGGGTAAGGGACCGGTAGTCCGCCGCTCCATTGCTGTTCCTGCTGTAAGATACGACATCCGTCTTTCTGCTCATGGACTCTGCCACCCTGATGGAACGGCTGATGACCGTGGAAAAGACCGTTTCCCCGTACTGTTTCCGCATCGCTTCCAATATCTCCGCATGCAATGTAGTCCTTCTGTCATACTGTGTCACCAGCATGCCGAGCAGGTTCAGTCCCCTGTTGATCTTCCTCTGTATTACAGCAACCGTATCCAGGATGGAAACCAGACCATATAAAGAAGCCACTTCCGGCTGCACCGGTATAATCAGATCGGTGGCGGCCACAAGCGCGTTGACCGTGATCAGTCCGACAGCCGGCGGGCAGTCAAGAAGCACAAAATCGTACCCTCCATCCGTTCTGGCAGCCAGTTCTTTAAGGAAGTTTTCCCTCCCGTATTCGTTCTGCAGAAGATACTCCGCATCCGCCATTTTCCTGCATGACGGGCACAGGGATATATTCTCCTGCAACCGTATCCATGGAAGCCGCGTTTCTTTACCATCCACCGCACCCTGCAAGGCCGAGAAAACCGTTTCTTCCGGATCTGTCACCCCCAAAGCCGAGGTCAGAGTGGCTTGCGGATCCAAATCAGCAAGAAGGAACTTTTTTTCCTTCTTCTGCTAGACTAGAACCAAGGTTTGCAGTAGTAGTAGTTTTACCAACTCCACCCTTCTGATTATGGACTGCTATAATTTTCGCCATATCTATTTGTTTTTTAGTGTGTTACGAAGTTAAGGAAAATAATTCTCTTTTCCAATATTTTGATGTTTTAATGCTTTAATATTTATATATTTTAACACTAAAATATTTTGATACCATGATCTCCCATAACGAAGGAACTTTCATTTCTTTTTTCAAAGGAAGACGGATCATACCGGAAGCCGCGGAAGGCTCTATAATGAACTTCATCCCAGGCCTCCTTTCACACAAAGCCGCAATGCCACCATGAACCAGGCCAGACAAATCAGAGCGGGAACCTGTGATACGAAAGATGCGCATATTAATGCAGAGAAAACAAAGGAGGCATGGCCAAGCAGCAGGACCTGGCGGTTGGATACGCCCTCTTCGAGTACAGAAGAAAAGAATTGGTTTTTACGGTTCAGCCATAATTGAATAGCTGAAGATTTGCTAGCGACATTTATGTCGGGAGCAAAAATAGAAACTGTTTGTTTCATAACTGTGAGTATTTTGGCGTTTCGGCAATTATATAGAACACAAGAACGGCCGCCGTTTCCCAAGTTCGCCAAAACACCCACAGATTTCGCTCATAGAGCAAAAATGTAGTCGGGAAAGGCAGCCGTAGTTTGCACAACAAGTTGCGACTTCTACAGTATCCTTTATATGCATCATTTTGCTAAAAACAGCAAAATGATAATTTAGGGCATAAAAAAAGCCCATCAAAAATATGAGCATTCACACGCTCTATAATACGAAATTTATTCGTGGGTAATTTTGGCACTGCAAATATACGAATAATACATTAAACTGCCAAAGAAAGAAAAGGAAAGCTCTCTTTTTTTGTAGAAATATGGATACAGCACAAAAAGGTTGTGCTGGTCCGCTTTTACATTTGTCCCATCAATTATAAAAAATACACAATGGAAGAAATGAAATTGATACACAAGGTGGAAAACGGGGAATTGGACATGCTTGGTTATATCATGCTCAACCCGGAATTGAAGGAACCGTTTTCGGACTATGCCCGGGGCAATGGCATCACCTGTCCCACAGCAGCGGATGCGGTGCGTTTTTTGAAGGAATACGAGGAAAGGCTTTATCAGGAACTGCTGCCATGAACGGGAAGGTACTGGAAAGATATGCGGAACTGATGATTGACAAGATCAGGCAGATGTCCGCTGGTGAATGGCAGAAGCCCTGGTTCACCCCCCGTACCGGCCTGCCACAGAACATATCAGGGCGTCCGTACAACAGCATGAACCGTCTTATGCTCTACATAGAGATGGACAGGATGGGATACACCCTCCCGGTATTCATGACCTTCCGTCAGCTGAAGGATGAGAACCTGATGATCATAAAAGGATCGCACGCCCTTCCCGTGACTTTTTACGATATCACCGTGAAGCATAAGACGACGGGGAAAAAATCAGCTTCGATGATTACAAAAGCCTCCCGGAACTTCAGAAGCAGGAATATAAGGTGACTCCCTTCATGAAACATTTCTATGTATTCAACATAGATCAGACGGATTTCAAGGAAAAATATCCGGAGCGGTATGAGGACATGAGGGTCAGATTCTCCGGTCCTGCCGTAGCGGACAACGTAAAAGGAAATAGGAACCCCTGGCTGGATAAAATGATAAAGGAACAGAAATGGCTCTGTCCCATAGAACTGAAGGTGCAGGACAGAGCATATTACAGCCCGTCCAAAGACAGGATCGTTCTTCCGGCTCCGGGACAATTCAAGGACATGGAATCATTCCAGATGACCGCCCTTCACGAAATGGCCTACTCCACCGGGCATTCCTCACGACTGGACCGCGGCCTGCATCACCCGTTCGGAACGTGCGGATATGCCCGGGAGGAAATCATCGCCGAATTCACAGCTGCCGTCACAGGCAGGGATCTGGGAATAGCCGTAACTCCGAGAAAGGAGAACGCACAGTATCTGAAAAGCTGGCTGTCAAATTTGAAGGAGGACCCCGGCTATGTCATGAGTGTGTTACGGGAGGCCGGCAAGGCATCCGCCATGATAGAGGAAAGTGTGGAAAAACAGCACACCCTGGCAGACACATCCGCCAGGGAAGAGGACATATCCCCACTTCCCATAAAAGAAGAAGGAAACAATGAAACGGTCTCTTCCGGCATTCTCGATATGTATGACCGCTCGAAAGAACAATATCCGGATGCAATGGCCCTCATCCGTGTGGGGGATGAATACAAGGCATATAATCAGGATGCGGAAAGACTCCATGAGGTACTTGGCGTATGCGCAAGGAAAGCGGTGTCGGAAAAAGACGGCACGCCGGTCATGACAGCCTCGTTCCGTCACGTCGATCTGGATACGCATCTCCGTAGTATAATCAAGGCAGGCAGCAAAGTCGCAATCAACCATTATGAGAAAGCAGCCGCGCCGGACAAGAGCATGACGCCCCCTCTTCTTTTCAAGGGCGGCCGTCGTGAGATAGAGATCACATCCGAAGGCGCGGTCATACGTACCAACGGGAACCAATATGACGCGACCGGCATATTGAAGGGGCTGGAAAAAGCCGGAATAGATGTCAGGAACATATCCGGTAGCCAATGGGAAAGCATGTTACGGGGACGGGGAACCGTCCTGAACCCTGCAAAACAGAAAATGCTGTTCTCTATCCGGAAACAGCCCTCCGGCTACGGTGTGCGCATAGCGGACATCAGCGGAAAAATTTCCTCATCAGTTCAAAGAGAATTATGATAACCAAACGCTGAGCCACCGGCATGACGGGCATACATATATGAGAATAACAGATTTTTTTATAAGACGTGCCCAGCTCAGAGAACTGGGAAAAAACCCGCAATTGATCACCGCGGTCGAGAATCCGTCAGAGAAGATGCAGCTGGCCGCCGTCCAGCAGAATCCAGATCTGGTTTCGGTTCTGGACAATCCTACGGAAGAGGTACAGCTGGCCGCTGTCAGACAAAAGGCGGACTGTCTGCTCCAGCTCCGTGAGCCGACAGAAAAGGTCTGTCTGGCCGCCATAGCCGAAAATCCGGAAATGATACGCTATATCCATGAACCCACGGAAAAGATGCAGCTGCTGGTCGTCAGACGGAATCCGGAAATGATCACCCTTCTGGAAAATCCATGCGAGAGGGCGCAGCTGCTGGCTGTGATGGCGGATTCCGGACTGATCACCGCCATCGGCAGCCCTTCCGCAAACACGCAGCTCTCCGTTGTCAGGAAGGACCCGCATCTCATCCGGGAGATAAGCGTACCCGACTGGAAGGCCCAGTTGTATGCGGTCGGACAGGATCCGGAACTGATAAGGTTTATCAGCGAACCGGCGGAAAAAGTACAGCTGTCTGTCCTTAACGGGGACGCCTCCCTGATAAGACTCGTGAGAACCCCCACGGAAAAGGCACAGATGCTGGCCGTTGGCAGAAATTCCTCCCTGATAGGCCATATCAAGAATCCCACGGAGAAAGTCCAGCTGATGGCGGTGCATGACAGTCCGGCAAACATCCTGAGGATAAAGAACCCGTCCCGGCAGGCATGCCTGTCATGTCTCGGTTCCGTCATGCCCGAAGGAACCGCAGGCATCCATTTCAAGGAGGACATTTCAGAAGCGGTAAAGAATCTTTTTACCAGGCTCGGGGAAATAGAGGAGAGATATGGAGAGCTTATGCGGGATGCCGGGCATATGGACACCTACGATGCCAGATACGAAGCGACGGAAAAGGCGGAAGCCTACCGTACAAGAAAAATTTCCGCGGCAGTCGGCACGTTCAGGAAAGAGGCGGTCCTGGAAACTTCCGCTGTTCCGGAAAAGACTGTTGCCGTGGAGAAAACGGAGGCAACGGAAGCGCAACCATCCTCCGGAGAAATGAGGTTCAAGGGCGGCCGCCGTGAACTGACCATAAGGAACGGAAGTGCGGTGCTCCGTACCAACGGGGAGAGTTTTGACGCGACGGATATCCTAAAAGACATGAGCGCCCACGGGGTTGACATAGACAGGGTATCCGGAAAGGCCATGAGCGAGATGTTGAAAGGTAACAAGACCGCTTTGCCCGGAGCATCGGGAAACTCGGTGTTCGCTATTGTCAAGGGACCGGCGGGCTACGGCCTGAAGGCTTTCCAGATCGCCAAACAGGTTCATTCGGCTGCCGCTCAGGAAATATGATCAAAGACTGAAGAAAAGAGAAGTATAAAGATGAGAAAAAATATATTGAAAAGATTGATTGACAATCTGTCCGGAGCAGATTTGCGGAGGGTGAGGAAAGATCCGATGGAGATAATGGGCATGGAACACCCGTCCGAGGCAGCCCAACTGTATGTTGTCAGACAAAATCCGGAGATGATACAATTCATCGGCGCGCCGTCTGAAAAGGTACAGCTGGAGGTGGTCAGAAAGGATGCCTCCCTGATCATGCTTCTTGATGCGCCATCCGAAAAGGTACAGCTGGAAGCGGTCAGGAAGGATACAGGAGTGTTCCTGTATATCAACAAACCGACGGAAAAGGTAAAGTCCGAGGTGCTGAAGAGTGACTGTGGACAGATCATCTATATGGATAACCCGTCCGGAAACCTCCAGATGCAGGCTGTGGAGAGTGACTGCGGCTCCATCATATTCATTGAACATCCCACCGAGAAGGTTCAGATAAGGGCTGTCACGGCCGATCCGGAGCTTTTCATTTATATCGGATCCCCGACGGAAAAGGTCAGGTATGCGGCGGTCAGCGCATGTGCGGACAATATCATGTATATATCCAGACCATCTGAAAAACTACAGATAAGTGCGGTGTCACAAGATTGTGAGACGGTCAGATATATAGAGGAACCCTGTGAGAAGGCGGTGATTGTCGCCCTGAAAGAAAATCCGGGATTGTTCATGTATATCCATAATTCCTCCCCTTCCAGGGTGATCACAACTCTGGTTGAAAAGGATATGGAGAAAAAGAGAGAGGCGGGAAAACAGGAGAAAGTATGAGAGAACCGAAACTCCTCTTATTTAAAATGAAGTCGTGAGTTGATAGTTTCATTTTGTGGATATGGAGTCTTTTTCCTTTTTAGAAGGAAAAATGATAATAGCGCTTAATCAGGAAAAGGACTCTCTGCTTTTACAAAAATGATTTCTGCCATCTGCACCACATTATGTGTGGTATATAATAAAATACTTAATCTGCTCCAAAGTATGAATAATCAGCATTTTTTTATATGCACCAAGATTAAAGCTGTAGATATTAATTATGATAATAACGTTTAATAGGGCTCTTCTTCCTAAGTATTTAATTAGGGACATTCAGTAAATCCTGTAAAATTAGCCAACTAATTCGCAATACATTGTGTATAAATTAGTTGGCTAATTGTAATATTTAACAAATGTCCCTAATTAGTTGTCTTCTACCACAATGGTAGCTACCGAACGTGCTGGCAACTGCAGCTTTTTCAGCGGTTGCTCACCCATGTATTGCAGATTCTTGTCGATTGTAGTCAAATAAACTTTTCCTTTTTGGGCATGGTCACAGTTTAGGGTAATTACCTGATTCTCCTCTAAATAATTAATTGCTACGGTCACCACTTCTTTCCCATCAGTATACGATGAAATCATCAGTGAAGTAGCGGCTTCCAAGTCACTTACCTTATAGGTCGGTTTTACGGAGATGCGTTTCATGCCCGGACGCACAAAGAAACTGTAGTTGGCAGTAGTCCACAGCATTTTGGTGGTAGAGATTTCACCGTCATATTGTAACGACAACCCGTTTGAACCTTCAAGCGGCAATAGCTGAATGGGCACATCCTCGCCTAGTGATACAGCAGTCCACCATTGCCAAGCCGAAGCATTGGCCAAAGTTAGATCATTATGAATGATGCGGGCTACATACAAGCCTAGGTTAATGCTTCGTTTCGGAGAGGCTGGCATAGTAATTTCTTCATTCTTTTCCAGAATGCAGTATTCTGATGCCCAAAATTTGGTATTGTGACTGTTGGCTGAGAGTTCTTTGTGAATTCGATTACGTATATCCACCAACAAAGTAGCGGGATAGGCTGACCAATAGTCGTGTGCTGCTACACAGTTAAAAAGATTTTTGAACTTCAGCACGCTGTATTGTCCGTCTTTGTAGAACATAGAGTGGATGATATCATCTGGAGTTTTAGTTATCGAATCAATTTCAAATAGATATTTCATGTCACCTACTTCTGGAATTAGAATTTTTGTGTCGATTTGAGCTTCGCTGATTGCTTTATCCAATTCTTCTACCATGCGGTAGAGGTCAGCTTTAGTGGCAAAGCTGCCTTCTTGGAAGGAATTGGTATGCCATTGTCCGTTTGGCTCATTGTTCGGGCTGATGTAATTTACATGAAAGCCTTGTTCACGGAAATGTTGGGCGCTCTTCACCAAGAAACGGGCAAAGTCATCGAATTTATCATTTTGCAGATTGATGCAATCCTGGTCAGCAGAAACAGTAGAAGCGCTACGAGTCATAAAGTAGGGAGCTGAGTTCGTGAAAAACAGGAAGTTATTCATGCCTCGTTCACGGGCCGCTTTCATGAACCATTGTTGTCCTGCCTGCTTGGTAAAGTCATACTTACCATCGGGTGAGAGGAAACATTCGGTACGGTTCCAAGAGTTATCCACCTCCTTTGCTTCACGGTTTTCATAGCTTCCGGCTCCGATGTTTACGCGCCAGTTAGTCAAAGCCATCCCGATGGGGTTGCCTTTTTTGTCAAATTCACGTTTGAATAGTAAGTCGGCAATTTTTTCTTTTTTTTCTTGAGGCCAGTTTTTACCAATGAAAGCGCAGCGCCAAGCGTCTGAGGCGCTGAAATTGTCTATTTCTTGATAGATTGTCTGTTTATCGATGATAAAAATCTTTTCATTCTGAGCGGCAAGTGGTTTCAAGCTTATGCTGAGAGGTAAGGCTGCAATTAAAATTAATCTTTTTCTCATGGTATACAATTAAAAAGTAAGTCCCTATCCTCGATGATGACACCAAGCATCCATCATAACATAGGGACCCAACAAATATTAGAACTACTTAATAAGATTATATTTTAAAGTTAGTTTGTTTCAAGTTCGGGTTCTTATCCAATTCAGCTTGTGGAATCGGCATGTAACGGTTCCTGAATTTACGGATTTCGAGTACCACCTGGTTCTTTTCACCTTGGAAAATTGTAGCACGCTCTTCTTGTGGAATGCTTGGGTCCATATCTACGGTACCTTGGTTAGAAGCATAGATTGGACCATTCAGTACGTCTTTGGCAATGTCCCAACGGATGATATCATCTCTTCTTAAGCCTTCGAAAGCAAATTCTACGCGGCGTTCTCTTCTGAGCAATTCTCTCAGTTTAGCTTGTGTATTATATTTTGCTCTGTCTACTTTTGGCATGCCAGCTCTTTCTCTGATTAGGTCAATCAAGTCAGTAGCATCTGAAAGGTCTGTATTTTTTTCAATCATAGCTTCAGCCTTTGAGAGTAAGATTTCAGCATAACGGAACACAATCATATCCAGACCAGTATTGTTTATATCTGAATATTGAGTCAGTGGTTTCATGTATTTACAGACAGAATAGCTAGTTTGAGAAGCATTTCTAGAATCAAGACGATGATCTTTGTTAGGTTCACCGTTAATGTTTCTGTCCAGCGTATTATAGATTCTCTTTCTACCCTTGTTATCCATCCAATCAGCACCCGAGTAAAGGATTGTAGCATAGAAACGGGGATCTCTATCTTTGTAAGGATGTTCTGGATTATACTTACCTTTAGCCTGAGCTTCTTCGATTGTCAGACCATCTTTCATTTCATATGCATCAATTAGAGATTGAATGGGTACGAATGCCGACCAACCACCGTCGATCACGTTACAAAATTCAATTATGGTTTGGTTTTTGTAGTCGTTCATTACTTTCTTTACAGCCAAAATGATTTCGCAGTTGTCTTCATTGGCTTCTTTGAACAATTCAGAGTAAGGAACTTCACCTTCTTGGTACAGATCATACACACCCAAGCTCTTGATTTCATTGGCAGCGTCAATCACTTCATCATATTTCTTGTAGAACAGGCACAATCTTACCTTCAAGGCCAAAGCAGCACCGCGTGTAATTCTTCCTTTCTGTTTCGGATTTACATCCAGTGCTCCGTCTTTAGTGATATCATTCAGTTCATCAAGGATGAATTTCACTACATCAGCTTCTGGAGTAGCTGGCAGTTTGGCATCTTCCAAAGAAGGAACCACTTCTGTTATCAAAGGGATGTCACCATATGCAGTTACCATCATGTAGTAACGCCAAGCACGTAGAAAGCGAACTTCGTTTTTCAAGACTTCCAAACGTTGGGGATCATTGAAATGAATTTCTTTGGTAGTAACCTGATGCAAGAAGTTGTTACAACGGGTAATCAGGGTGTAGTCATACCAGTTGATGCCTGGAACAGCATGAGTAGCTGTACCATTGGCAAAAACAGCCCAGTTAGTATTGATGGCACAATAGCCGTTATCACTGAACACGTCATTGTATATAGTATAATCTTGGTTGGCATAGTCATCATAACAACCAACAGCTAACATTTCTACATCTGCTTCTGTTTTTGGGAAAGTAGCGGTAGATAAGGCATCGTACGGCACTCTATCCAGTGAACAAGCTGTAAATAAGAAACCTGAAATAAGTGACAAATATATATTTTTCATAATTGCTAAATTATAATGTAATATTAATACCAATAGAGTGAGTCTTCACATGCGGATAATATGCACCCCACCCAGCCGGAGCTTCAGGGTCGATACCCTGAGGAGTCTTACTGAATGTCAGCAGGTTAGTACCGCTATAGTAAATTCTAGCAGATCCTAGATGTACAGCTTGCAGCCATTCTTTAGGAACATTGAAACCAACTTGAATATCTTTCAGACGCAAGTAGTTGGTATTTACCAACCAGAAGTCTGAGCAAGTAGTTTCCGGTAAGTTATATGTTCTGAATTTAGAAGCTCTAGGCCATTTGTTGGTTGGTTTTTCTGGGGTCCAGCGGCCTAACCAGTGATTTGAAGGGTGACCAGAGTCACCGTTAAATTCACCATAGAATTCATCAGTGAAGTAGCGTGATACGCCAGCGGCACCTTGAAAGAACAAGTTGAGATCAAACATTTTCCACCTAGCACCCAAATTGAATGCGAAAGTATATTTCGGGTTTTCTGAACTCAGGATTACCTTATCATTAGGGTTAATTTCACCATCTTCGTTTATGTCAACCAATTTGATATCACCAGGAATTAAACGGTCGTTGCTGATCATTGTGTATTTCGGAGCATTTGCTATTTCTTCCTTGTTTTGAAAGATACCGTCTGATTTGTAACCATAGAAAGCATTAAATTCCTTACCTACCATGCGAATAGTACGGCTGTCTTTCTGAACGTCTACATTACCCAGTGACAAAATTTCATTTTTGTTGTAAGTAAAGTTACCAGCAAAGTTCAGTTGAACTTCACCCAATGTTTTATGCCAAGCCAAAGAAACCTCAAGTCCTTGGTTTCTCATAGCGCCCACATTGTCCCAGTAACCAGGATACCCATAAGTATTCGGTACATTTACCTGCATCAAGATACCAGTTGTCTTTCTGTTGTAGTATTCCAAAGTAACCTGCAGTTCGTTGAATAAAGTCATGTCTACAGCTGCACCCCAAGTAGTAGTCTTTTCCCAAGAAATATCCTGGATTTTATTTTCAGTTTGTACAGCGCCACCGCTTACCTTGTTATCGAATGGATATTTCGCATTGGTGGCATATGTATTGATGTACGGATAGTAGTCGTTACCTATTTGTTGGTTACCGAGCATTCCCCAAGAACCTCTTACTTTCATGTCGGTTACTACTTCATTGAAAGCAGTACCTAATACAAAGTCTTCGTTAGTTATGCGCCAAGCACCTGAGAATGAAGGGAACCACCCCCAACGGTTGCCTTCTGCAAAACGGGAAGAACCGTCACCTCTCACGTTAGCTTCGAACAAATATTTGTCCCTATAGTTGTATTTTAAGCGACTGAATACAGAATTCATTGCTAGTTCACGAGTATAACCAGAATTTCTCATACCTACTACTGAACCACCATTCATATCAGTTACGTCTGATGATGGAAAATCTTGTCTGTAAGCATCATCATATTCATAAGAATAGAGTTCTGTGTGGAAGCCAGCCAAAGCGTTTACGGTGTGCTTTTGGGCAAAGGTCTTGTCGTAGTTCAACAAGATATCACCTTGTCTGCGGATTTCCTTAGTGTGGCTCTTAGTCAGGCGGATTGGACCATCGTATTTGTTTGCATTATATTGCAAATCTTTTCTATATAGCTTGTAACTCCTATTCACTATGTTGTAAGAACCGTTGGCGGTAATTTTCAAACCATCCCATATATCGTATGAAAATTCAGCGAAAGCATTCAAGTAGTCTTTGTCTGTATCACCAGTAGAGCCCAAGTCTTGGAATGCAATGGGGTTACCATCAGCAATGGCACCATAAGTACCATCTTCATTTTTATAAGGAACCATCGGAGAGATGCGATTTACTTGTCTGAATACTTGATAAGCATCACCATTTGACCAAGAAATCGGGTCAGTCGGTTCTTTCATCAATGTATTGGCAAAGTCCAGATTGATTCTTGATTTCAAGCGTTCAGTTAACTTCAGATCTAAGTTGGTACGAACATTGAACTGTCTGTTAGAAGCGTTTTCAACGATACCTTCTTGTTTTACATAACCCAAAGACGCTCTATACTTCGCCCATTCAGAACCACCGCTCATACCTATGTTATGGCGGTTCATGAAACCAGAGCCGGTATAAAACAAGTCGTACCAGTCAGTATTGGGGTGACCGTATGGATCAGAACCCTCAGCATATTTGCGGATGTCTTCCTGAGTGTAGGGTTTTCTCTTTTCAGCTTGTTCAGGAGAAGCGCCTTGAGAGATAGCATCCCAGTATTCAGCTTCATTAGTCAATTCTGCTAATTCAGCAGAGGTGGTACGGTCCATCAAATCGGCAGGTTTTGACCATCCGAACAAAGCACTGTAAGTCAAATTGGGCTTACCGCTCTGTCCGCGCTTAGTAGTAATCAAAATTACACCATTAGCAGCTTTAGAACCGTAAATGGCAGCTGAAGAAGCATCCTTCAATACAGAGATGCTTTCGATATCATTCGGGTCAACCACGTTCATATCACCTTCTACACCATCAATCAAAACCATTGGAGAAGAAGCATTGAATGAACCCAAACCACGGATTAAAATTTTACCGGTATCCTGACCTGGCTGACCACCAGCATTAGTTACAGTTACACCCGGTGCTAAACCTTGCAAGCCCTGAGATATATTGGAAATCGGCCTAGAAGCCAATGTTTTAGAATCAATAGTAGCAACAGCACCGGTCATGTTCACTTTCTTCTGCGAACCGTAACCTACTACAACAACTTCGTCCAGTAATTCAGTATCGTCCACCAGCTTCACAGCCATCAGCTTGCCAGATTGGGCAGCCAGTACCTGAGTTTTGTAGCCGATGAAAGAAATTTCTATTTTGGCATTTGGAGTGCTCAAATTCAGTGTAAAGTTACCGTTGATGTCGGTCACTGTACCGTTGGTAGTACCTTGCTCTACTACTGAAGCACCGATTACTGGTTCACCGGTCGAATCGATAACATTACCTTTAGCTGTTTTCTTTTCTTGTCTTGTTTGTTGAGCAATTCTAGTCGCTACGTTAGAAATTTTAGAGAGAGTTATATTGTTACCTAATACCTTGCAGTCAATATCAGTGTTGGCAAAGATACCTTTCAACAGTTCTATTACATCGGTATTGCTCCCATTTACATATACGGTGCGTTTTACGTCCACATCGTTTTTGTCATATACAAACAAATAATCTGTTTGTTTTTCAATTTGTTGAATCACAGATTCAATGGTACAATTCTGTGTCTTAAGGGATACTTTTTGATCCATGTACTCGGTTACACTCGCTAGGGCAGTGTTTGCGCCTAAAAAAAGAGCATAAGCCGAAACCATACCAACCTTAACGATATGGTTACAGTCTGAAATAACTTTTTTGTAGGAATTAAAATCCATAATTTACTTTAATTTAATCATTAGTATTTAATTTAAGATCAGATGGCTTCAAGCCACGGGCAGTATTATTTCCAGAACTGCCCTACGTTACGCTACAATAGGTCGTTTTACATAGGCATTTTATAATTTATAAGTTACACAATTTATAAGATGATAATTTTTTTACTTTCGTAATCAATTTGATAGTCAAAGTGATTGGTTTCTTTCAGTACTCGTATGATGTGTTCCAGTCCATCTTTGGCACGGAACTTACCGGTACAGTAGGGTGATTTTCTTGTTAAAGAAGAATTTCTGATTTGGAATTCAATATCATAGTATTCTTGCAGTTTGTCAAACACTTCCAATAGAGGTTCGTTGAAATAGAGTATTCCTTTGCGCCACAGATAATTATTAGCATTTTCAATCGGTTTTACCTTTAATACTCCTTGGCATAGCGCTGCACGCTGGTTGGGGGTAAGAATTACAACCGATGATTTTTTTGCATTGGTAGTGACTTCCACTTTACCGTTCAATAGAGCCGCTTCAAATTGAGGAGAATCCTGATAGTCATATATGTTAAAGGAAGTACCTACTGCTTTTACTTGATATTTAGAAGTAGAAACGATAAAGGGATGTTCCTTGTCTGATTTTACTTCAAAGAATCCTTCACCGTCAAGTTCTACCATGCGTTTTTTTCCGTTAAATTTCGAGGGGAAGGTCAGAGTGCTGCCGGAGTTCAGCCATACCTTGGATCCGTCGGCCAGCATTATTTCTACATGCTGGCCGGTTGGTACATGAATTTGGTGTTGTAATTCGTGGTGGGTTGTTTTCTGCCAGTTCAAAAAGAAGTGCAAAGCAAAACCCAGCACAAAGATAGCTGCTACTTTCATGAAAGATATGACATAATGTTTCCACGGGAGGGCTTTAGTTTTTTTGGGGAAGGCAACCTCTGTCTGTTCGGGTATGTCCTCAATCCAGTAACTCACTTCAAACAGACGACAAAGCTGTTGGTAGTAACGTTGGTGTTCTATCTTCGCTTCTATCCATTCGGTAATTTGCTGAGCTTCTTCATCCGAAACCTCTCCTTTGAAATAAGCTATTAATAATTCGTCGTCCATATTTTTTTATTGTTTGTAATAATGGCGACTGAAAGAAGGGGATCTATAGTGCTGGCCTAGAAAGATTAACCTATATTAACAAATTTATCCTTCATTGATAAGTTCCGTCAAACAGAGCCAGATTAAGATAGGAAGGTAGTCTTTGAGAGCAATACGAAGTTCTTTAAGGGCCTTGTTCATGTGATAATCTACACCTTTGACCGAAATACCTAGTATTTGGGCAATTTCCTTTCCCGATTTATTTTCAAAGCGGCTCATGATGAATACCTTTTGAGTTTGTTTCGGTAATTGGTTAAGAGTTTTCATTACGATAGATTTGATTTCCTGTGAGAAAATATAGCTGGGGTTACAGCCTTCCAAGTTTGAGATTCGGATAGCCAGTTCACGCTGTTTCCATTGTATAAGATCATCTTTGGTATTTTCTCGTCGTACTTGTGTCTTGAGATAATCCAGCGATTTATGTTTCACGATGGTGATAAGGAGAGCCATGGGATTATCAACCGATTCCACCTTCATGGTTTCGAGCAATTGCAGGAAGGCATCCATAGTAATGTCTTCAGAAACTTGCTTATTTCGCACATAAAAGCAGGCAAAGTTGCAAACCTTATTGAACGAACTTTTATACAAAAGATTAAATAGTTCCACTTCCGAAAGACTACCATGTGTCGACATTTCATTTATTTTTAAGATAAACTATTTGCAAAAATAGTTTTTTTTTGCAAAAGTTACAATCTGACTGTGTAAATTTAAATAATTATTTTTTTCTATTTAGGAGAGGGAACATAGTATTACCTCCTAAAAGGGTTTACATGTATATGCCTTTTCCTTATTGCTTATTATTCGGTGATATCAAGAAGCTGATAATTGAAGCAGTTGCAATGCCATTCATTCGTGCGAAAATATGGCTTTGAATTATTTCACCGCAAACTGAACACTGTTTAAAAGAGCCTTTATTTACCCAATTATGTTCGCAAGTTTTATTTTAAATTTTTCTCGGTTTGATTTAACCAATTGAAGAATAAACTCTTAGTGAATTATTTGAGAAGTAGCGGTAACGAGTTAACAACCGTGCGAATTTCTCCGTTTTACGTTGCCATGCTGTCAAATAACTCTTTCATTTGCAAATATGACATCTTTTTCCGAAAGTACGAACTGTGACGGCAATTTTATAAAATTGATTGGAAAAACAGAAAATGTAAGAAGCTCCCAGCGAGTTATTCCACCGAAGACATAGCTCATTTATTACAATCACATTTTTGAAAAGTCCTTTCTTCTTTTACAACCTCTTGCTTTATAAGCTTATCATCAATAAAAGTAAAAGCTGTTGTTATAATATACCATGTTCCTTTGTTTAATTCTTCTTTATAGAAGAGTTTTTCTTCTAATTTATTTTCACTTGCAGGTCCTATTGTTCCTACTATTTTAGTTTTTCTTAAACTTTTCCTAACATAACTAGCGTTTTCTCTAAAATTAAGTAAAACGAAACAAGAAATACTTGTTCCGTTTTCAACAGTTTCTATTCGACAACCATATACCATTCCTGGCACTCTGCTTCGAAATTTACCCATCCACAGCAAAGATTGCCAGAATTATTAAAGAAATAAATCTTTAATAAATTATCACAAATGGTTCCATCTGTAATTATTTCATCACCGTACATAAGATTGGTATCATACTCTCGATATGAGTTGTATACATTCACCGATTTTGTAACCAATTTCAAGCGTCTATACGTCGTGTTTTGAACTATATAGCTCTCGACTTGCTCCCAGTTTATGGTGGTTTCCTGCATTGTCTCTGTTTCAGCTACTTCTACGATTTCTTTAGCGTTAGTTGTTTCACTAACTGTTTCTGCCTTTTTGGATTTTGCACATCCTGCAACAGATACAATTGTTACCGCTGCTAATAAGGATATAATTCCAATTTTTTTGATTTTGTTGCTTTTCATTTTTGTTTCTCCCTTTGGAAATTATTTTAGTAGTATTTGCTACCATTATATATATTATAAGCTTTTTTACATTTTATGTCAAATAGTAGATACATTTATATTTTACAATTAGCTT
>OMAO01000698.1_pt1 | contig 16344 bp, 19 predicted proteins | sample 1644641 | NCBI WGS metagenome assembly OMAO01 (sample SAMEA103958120, study PRJEB25191) | human gut metagenome | biome: human-associated habitat [ENVO:00009003]; feature: intestine environment [ENVO:2100002]; material: feces | place: Germany | collected 2013/2015
GCGGTTTCCAGAAAGTTCAAACAGCGCAGCAGGGTGGTCTTGCCGGAGCCGGACGAGCCGATGATGGCCAGCGCTTCGCCCTGCTCCAAGGTAAGGGAAATGTCCTTTAAGACCTTTGTATCTCCGAAATTTTTGCCAATGCCGGAGGCTTCCAGTAATGCCATATTCTTAAAAACCTCCTCAGCAGCGGAAATAATCCAGCTTCTTTTCAGCCCAGTTGAACAGCAGGGTGAGCGCGCCTACGAACACAAGGAAGAACAGCGCCGTGGAGAACAGCGGCCAGATCAGGCCCTTTGCGCTGTACTCCTTGGCCATCATGATGATCTCCTTGTTGGCGATGGTGTTTGCCAGCGAGGTGTCCTTGACAAGGGTGATGATCTCGTTGCCCATGGGCGGCAGGATGCGCTTGACCACCTGCAGCAGCGTCACCTTAAAAAAGATCTGGGTCTTGGTCATGCCCAGCACCTGACCGGCCTCGGTCTGGCCCTTGGGAACGGCTTCGATGCCGCCGCGGTAGATCTCGGAGAAGTAGCAGGCGTAATTGATGGCAAAAGCCACCACCGCCGCCACCATGCGTCCGCCGGAGCCGGAGGGCCATGGGTTATTCATGCCCAGCAGACCGGGGCCAAGATAAATGACGATGATCTGCAGCATCAGCGGCGTGCCGCGGATGACCCAGACAAAGGTCTTTACCGCACCGGACAGCAGCCTGCACCGGCTCATGGAGCCAAAGGCCACCACCAGCCCCAGCGGCAATGCAAACAGCAGCGTAAGGGCAAACAGCTCACAGTTGAGCAGGAACGCGCCGGAAAGGCGCCCAAGGATCACAGACACAAAAACACACCCATCTATCGTTTTGTTTTACGCCCGGCTCAGTCCGCCAGCGCCAGCTCGTACTTCTCTGCCAGTGCCTGCATGGTGCCGTCAGCCTTCAGCTCGTCAAAGGCGGTGTCCACTGCGGCGGCGGCATCGCTGCCCTTGCGGAAGGCCACGCCGTACTCCTCAGCATTCAGCTCGTCCACGATCTTCAGGCTTGCATAGTCGGTGCCCTCACCGATCATGGCGTTGGCCAGAGTCAGATCCAGAACAGCAGCATCTGCAGTGCCTGCGGCAACTTCCATCAGGCAGTCGGTCTGCACGCTCTTGGAAACATAATCGGCCTTAGCGAGGTTTTCATCGCCCTGAATGGCGGCTTCACCGGCAGAACCGGCCTCGGCCACGATGGTCTTGCCGACAAGGTCGGCGGTGGAGCTGTAATCGGCATCGGCCTTCATGACGACGACCTGCGCGTTCTTGGCGTAGGCCTTGGTGGTGGCGGTGTTTGCCATGATATCTTCGGTCAGGGTCATGCCGTTCCAGATGCAGTCGATGCTCTTGGCGTCCAGCTCCACCACCTTGGTGTCCCAGTTGATCTCCACGAACTCCGGCTCTACGCCCAGCTTTGCGCACACAGCGGTGGCAAGTTCAGTATCAAAACCGGTAAAGTTGCCGTCGGCATCGGTGTAGTTCATGGGCTCGTACACAGTGTAGCCGATGACCATTTTGCCCTTGCCCTTGATGTAGTCCAGATCGCTGCCCGCTGCGGCAGAAGCCGAACCGGCTGCACTGCCGGAAGCAGAAGCCGCCGCAGAGGTGGATGCACTGCCGCCGCAGGCTGCAAGGCTCAGTGCCAGAGCACCGGCCAGAAATGCACTTGCAATACGCTTGAGTTTCATATCTTTTTCCTCCCATGGGGGACGTTCTGTGTCCCGCTTCCCTCTCGTTTTACCATTTTACCATGCTAAAGTGGTAAACTGTAGCTATAGAATAGCGCGTTTGCCACCGTTTGGCAAGAGGAAACCTTCATTTTTTGCACATTGCACTGCTTTGCCCCGCCCGTAAGCCCGCTTTTTGTGGGAAAATGTGCATACCCCTTTCGGCTTTGTGCCTGAGAGGGCAGCTGCAAATACCCCTTCCGTCTGCTCACTGCGTTCGCAGCCACCTTCCCCAAGGGGACGGTTTAACTCCCTCAGTCAAAGCCTGACGGCTTTGACAGCTTCCTCGGAGAGGGAGCCTCTGGCGTATCCGCAAATGCCCTCCCGTGAAAATGAGATAGCGGAGCGTCCGCAGACGCTCCGCTATCTCGAAATAAAAATAATTTTTCCGCTGATCATGCCCAAAGCGCACACGGCGGGCATTCCAAATCGTCCTCTACTGCTCCGCCATGGCCTTCAGCACCGCCTTTTGCAGGTCGGTGACCGAGATGGTGCACAGCGCCTTCAGGTCGGCATCCGTGCCGTCTGCGGAGAGTTTGCCGATCTCCACGGCATTTTTGCCTTTCAGGTAGCCGCACCAGCCTGCGCTGTGCTCGTACCACTCCTTGCCTAACGCGCTTGCGCTGCGCATCCCGTAGCGGTCGCCCAGTTCGTTTTTGGTGTACACCGGCTCACGCGGGGCAGACACCGTGCCGTCCGCGCTGACCGTCAGCTCCGGCTCGGTCATATCCCCGATGGCGCTGGTCACCCGGGCGTTCTCGTCCATAGTCACCACCGCCAGCGTGATCTTAGCCTGCACCTGTGCGTCCTTATCATCTGTGCCCGCAAGCCCCTGCGGCATTTCGGCTACCTCAACGCCCAGTTTGACCGTATCGCCCCGGGCAGCGCCCAGCACCTGTGCGTTCTCGCAGGCGCGGACAACGGCATCCCGGTAGCGGTCCACCGCAATGGTGCAGCCAGAGAGAAGGTCTGCGTCGGTGGATTTGCCGTCCGCATCCGTTTTCAGCTTTTTCACCTCGTCCGGGGTCTTGCCCTTGAGCCAGTTACCAAAGGCATCCGCCTGCTCTGCCCAGCCTTTTTTCAGCCCGGACACCTCGGCCAGTGGGTAGTCTTTCCCCTTCTGGCGCTTGGTGCGGGTGTCGGTAGGGGTGGTCACCTTGCCGGTGCCGTCCGCACTGACCGAAAGTTCCAGCTCGTCCAGTGTCACCCCCGCCAGCTTGCCGTCTGCATCCAGCAGCACGGCAGCCGCCACGGTGCGGATATTGCCCGCACGGTCTGTACCTGTCGCTTCGGTCAGAACGCCCAACCCAGTACGCCACGCCGCGCCTTGCGCCGCGCTGCTGCCCGCAGAGGTGCCGCCGCTCATAGAGCCGGAGCTGCTGCCGGAGCTTCCCCCGCCGCAGCCGGTCAATGCCAGTGCTGCCGCCAGCGTGCAGCACAAAAACCATCGCGATGCCTGTTTCATATCGTCACATACGCTCCCTTTCCGTGCCTGCATTGCTAACGCAGGCTTTGGAGCCAGTATGCCCCGCCGCGCGGGATTTTATGAGCAGACGCTTACATTAAAGGACTGAGCAGCCGCAGCACGCTGTCCAGCACCGTACCGGCCAGCCCGGTGCGGCAGTCCGCGCACTGCACCTCCCGGCACTGGGGCAGGGTGCGGCGCACATCGTCCCGCAAAGCCAGCACCTGACTGTTTTGCAGCAGCAGCACCCCGCACTCGAAGTGCAGGAACATACTGCGGTAGTCCATATTGATGCTGCCCACCACCGCCGCGCGGTCATCGCTGACGCAGCACTTGGCGTGGAGGAAGCCCGGGGTGTACTCGTAGATGCGCACCCCCGCCCGCAGCAGGGGCAGATAGTACGAGCGGCTCAGCCGGAACACCAGCTTTTTGTCCGGGATGCCCGGCAGCACCAGCCGCACATCCACCCCGCGCTTGGCGGCGTTGCGCAGCGCGTCCAGCATTTCCTCTCCGATGGCGAGATAGGGCGTATAAAAATAAACGTACTGCTGTGATTGTGCCAGAATATCCAGATAGACGGTTTCTGCCACCGGCTCTTCGTCCAGCGGGCTGTCCGCGTAGGGCTGCACCACCCCATCGCTGGCGGGCAGTACCGCAAGCTGCGGACGGAAGGCGCTGTAATCCTGCTCGAAGGGGCGGAAGGCGTTCCAGAAATCCAGAAACATCACGGTAAAGTTCCACACCGCAGCGCCCTCGATGCGCAAGCCCGCGTCCTTCCAGTAGCCGAAGCGGGTGATCGCGTTGATGTATTCGTCTGCCAGATTGATGCCGCCGGTGTAGGCTACTTTGCCGTCTATCACCACGATCTTGCGGTGGTCGCGGTGGTTCATCACCAGCGAGAGCAGCGGCACCACCGGGTTAAAGGGGATGCAGCGGATATGCGCCCGCTCCATGCGCACCACAAAGTCCTTGGGCAGACCCAGCAAACTGCCGAAGTCATCATAGATCAGCCGCACGTCCACCCCCTGCGCCGCCTTGCGCCGCAGAATGTCCTCCACGCCCTGCCACATCTTGCCCTGACTGACGATGAAAAACTCCAGAAAGATGCTCTTTTCCGCTTTTTCAAGGTCCGCCAGCAATGTCGGATACATGGCTTCGCCGCAGGAGAAATACCGGGCGGTGGTGTTCTGCCATGCGGGATAGCAGCCGTACTGGGTCAGGTAGCGGCTCACGCCCCGGTTTTCATCGCACAGACCGGCAGTCTGCCCGGGCTGCTGGGCGCGGTCTGCCCGGTGCGCCTGCTCCACCGCCTGCATTTTGCTGCGCAGGCGGCGGGAAGGGCGCTTGTTGCCAAAGGCCAGATACAGCGCCCCGCCCAGCAGCGGCAGCAGCCCGATGAGGGCGATCCAGCCCACCTTATAGGCGCTGTTTTCGTCCTTGCGCACCAGATACAGAATGATCAGCAGGCTTAACCCGTTGAGCACCCCGGTGACCCACACCCGCGCCGTGCCGGTGGTGAGGGCAAAAAACACCCACGCCAGCCATGCAAGCTGCAGCGCCACCAGCACCACCGTGACCGTGATGCGGTTGAGGATGCGGTTGAAAAACTTGACGATCGGCAACCGGAACAGCATACCATCTCCCCTTTCCGTGTTTCAATACGGTTAAGTATAACGCGGTTTTTCACCCTTTGCAAGTTTTTGGTGTCGGGTGCACCAGAATTATTCCTCGTAAAAAAATTCACCGGAGCGTCCGCAGATGCCCCGGTGAATCAAGATCCTATTCTATATTTTCTGCTCAGACGGTCGGTGCTTCGTTATCCTCGTAGCCCACCATCAGGCCGCCGTACTCCGCATAGTAGCTGCACAGCGCACCGCAGGTGCCTACCTCCACCTTGGCCTCCGGGAACACGGCATGGACCATGTGCTTCAGCCGCTCCGCAGCGGCAGCGTTGCAGCAGTGGTCGATGTGCACCCGGCCGTTGGTCAGACCGTGCGCCTTCATTTCCAGCACCATGCGCTCCAGTGCGCCGTGCTCGCCGCGGGTCTTGCAAAGAACCTCCAGATCACCGGCATCGCTGGCCTGCCCGATGACCCGGATGCCCAGCATCCGCGCCACAGCAGCCACAGCGGGCTTCACGCGGCCATTGCGGGCAAGGTTTGCCAGAGATTCCAGCGCAAACAGCAGATGGGTGTGCTCATGGTACGCCCGGATCTCCTCACATACGGTATCAAAGGGCTTGCCGGCCTTGATCAGCGCCGCCAAACGCTCCACCAGCAGCCGGGACTCCGCACCGGTGGACAGGCTGTCCAGCACAAAGACCCGCGCGCCCTCGTGGCTCTGCTCGTATTCCTCGCCCGCCAGCAGCGCGGCGTTGTAAGCGCCGGACAGTGTGCCGGTAATGGTCACAACGTACACCTCGTCTGCGCCCTCGTAGGCAGCCATCCAGTCCGAGATGTTGGGGCAGGAGGTGCTGGTGCGGCCCTTATAGGTGCGCATCATCTGAGCCAGCGCGGGGGCATCCACCTCTGCGGTGTCCACATACTCCTGCTCGTCGGTCAGGATCTTCAGCGGCACGCAGGCAAAATCCACATCGGGGAGCTGGTACACATTTGCAGAGGAATCTACAATGATCTTGCTTTTCATATTTTTCTCCACTTTCAAGCGGCGCAATGCCGCAGTCATTCCTTTGTCCGTGACCATCATATCAGTTTTTTAAAACCCTGTCAACTGTTTTCTCAAATTCTTTTACAAAGTTTTCGTTGCCCGTTGACCAATTTTCCAAAATGCGGTATACTATTTTACAGGCAGAAGTGCTCTTGTAGAAAGCATTTGCCCTGCCTTTGCACAAAAACAACGTTCCTGCTTGCAAAAAGTGCAGGAGCATGAACGGAACAAGATACTATGAAAGCTGAAACCAAACTCCGCGTTGCGGCGTGTGCTGCGGGCTTTGCCCTGCCCCGGTACAACGATCTCCCCTCGGTAGGGCTGTATCTGGACCAGACGGTGCAGTTCGTCAACGGCTACTTCCGCAGCTTCTGCGGGGTGGAACTGACCCCCTCTATGGTAAGCAACTACGTCAAAAAAGGGGTGGTGGATCACCCCATCCGCAAAAAATACACCCGGGATCAGATCGCATCCCTGATGTACATTGCAGTCTCCAAAACGGTGCTCTCGATCGAAAATATCGACACCCTGTTCAAAATGCAGCGGGAGCACTGCTCCGCCGGGACAGCCTACGATATCTTCTGCGAGGAACTGGAGACCAGTCTTTCTGTCGTGTTCGGCGGCAAGGCAGCCCCGCCGGAGACTGTGCTCAACGACGAGCGTCTGCTGCTGCGCAGCACCATTTTTGCGGCGGTCAACAAAATGTATCTGGACTGCTGCTTTGATGCCTTGCGGCAGGAGCAGGCTCTGTGGTCGGATATCCTGCCAGATCTGGCGTGACAGAACAAAATAATATTGCAGGCACAAAAACCACCCGGAAACGCAAGTTTTTGGGTGGTTTTTGTTGGCAGACAGGCTAAACCATATCCGATGCCAAATCATTTTGCAGATGCGGGAACAAACTCGATTTTAACTTTCATTCCCATTCCGGCTGCAAGCCGCTGTAGGGTGCGAAGCGACGGATTCGCGTTTCCACGTTCCAGTTTGCTGATGTCGGTCTGTGCAATACCCGTGCGCTCCGAAAGTTGCTTCTGGGTCAAACCGCTTTCTTTGCGGGCCTTGAGCATGGCTTCAATCACGGAAAATTCCGGGTCAAGTGCGTCCCATTCGGCCTTGAATTCAGGGTCTTTCATCTGCTCATTCAAAAAATCGTTGAAGTTTGTCATTTGGAATTCTCCTTTCGGGTAAGATACTCTATGCGATATTGTTTTGCCAGTGTGATCTCTGAAGCAGGTGTTTTCTGGGTCTTTTTGATAAATCCATTTGTGAGGATCACCTTTTTACCAACCACGAAGAAGTACAGCACACGGGTGATGTCTGAGCCAAATTTAGTGCGGATCTCAAAAATTCCATCGTCCAGTGCTTTGGAATAGGGTTCTCTTAAAAATGGCCCTTCTTCACGGAGCAGGGCGACTGTACGCAAAACCTTGGCCTGCATTTTCTTATCCAGACTCAGGATAAACTCTTTTGCAGGCTCAGAGCCATCGGGCTTATCGTAAAATTCAATTTCATATTCCTGCATGGCCGTACTTCCTTCAAATAGCGGATTTATCTCATATCCAGTATAGCGGATATATCCTCTATTGTCAAGAGCGTATCGCTTTACATATTCGTTCCTTTATAGGACGATAATGGCATTTTAAACCACAAAGGGAGAACACTATGACTTTCTGTCGATTTGTAGCGCCGTGTATATCTGCCGCAAAAACAAGAGCAAGCGCATCCGATACTGTCCAGAAGCAGGATCAAATACGCTCGCAATTTCAAAAACGAAATGCAACCTAAAATGTAACCGGTTGCATTTTTACAAAGAAAAGCAGCCAAAAATTAACAAAATTACGTTAATTTCCGGCTGCTGTTGGTGGAGGCGATGGGAGTCGAACCCATGTCCGAAAAGAGCTCAGTGTAGGTGTCTCCGGGTGCAGGCGATCTACAACATTCCCGCCGCGCCACGCCGATCGTCAGGCTAGCGCTTTGGTAGCTTCATGAGTTCCTGCCGGTCCGCAAAGCTTAGGTCCGTTCAGGTGCTGTGTCTAAAGGACGCCCCGGCCCCACACGACACAAGAGTGGGCGGAACGCGCAGCACTCAGGCTGCGAGCAACTGATAATTATTGTTGTCAGTTAATTTTTTTGGAGGAGTTATAGAGCAGTTCCCCCACTGCTACCCGCTGCCCAGACCTCGCTCCCCCCGTCGAAACCTTTACGCCCCCTTATAAAGCACATCTTGCGATGTGCGGAAAGCTTGGTTTTCTGCGGTGAGCCGCAGTCTGCAATTGGAATGCTTAATAATACTTGCCGTTGGACTTCACAGCCCGGTCAATGGAGCGCTTTGCATCGCGCTGGGCGGCATCGGCACGCTTGTCGTACAGCTTTTTGCCCTTGCACAAGCCCACTTCCATTTTTACGCGGCCATGCTTGAAATAAAGCGAGAGCGGTACCAGCGTATAGCCCTGCAGCTTGCACTGCTGGTGCAGACGCCGGATCTCACTTTTGTGCGCCAGAAGCCGCCGGACACGCATGGGATCCTGATTGAACAGATTGCCGTGGTCGTAGGGGCTGATGTGCATCCCCTTTACCAGCAGCTCGCCGTTTTCAATATCCACCCAGCTGTCCTTCAGGTTGACCCCGCCGGCCCGCAGGCTTTTCACCTCGGTGCCTTTGAGTTCCACACCGGTCTCCAGCGCTTCCAGAACAAAATACTCGTGGCGCGCTTCGCGGTTGGTGGCGATGGTCTTGGTCGCCGGGCGCTCCTTTGTGGGTGCCATGCTGCGCGCCTCCTTTCTCCGTTCGGTTCGTTGTTTCAGTATACCATTTTTTCAGGGTAATGCAAGGGCTGTTTCTGACAGAATTGTAAATTTTTACAAACTCACAGCTCTCCCCGGCCGGAAAGTGCCCGGTACAGGGTGGTCTCGTCGGCGTATTCCAGGCTTGCGCCCACCGGCAGACCGGAGGCAAGCCGGGTGACCCGGATGCCCAGCGGCTTGATGAGCTTTGCCAGATACATGGCGGTGGCTTCGCCCTCCACGGTGGGGTTCATGGCCATGATGACCTCCTTCACCGTATCGTCCTTCAGCCGCGCCAGCAGCTCCTTGACGGTCAGCTGCTCTGCGCTCACACCGGCCAGCGGGTCCAGCAGACCGTGCAGCACATGGTACAGACCGTTATACTCCCGGGTGCGCTCAAAAGCCTGCACATCCCGGGGCTTTTCCACCACGCAGATCACCGAGGTGTCCCGCTTGGCGCTGGCGCACACCGGGCACAGCTCGGCGTCCGTAAAGTTCTGGCAGATGCGGCACCGGTGCAGCCGGGTGTGCGCGCCGCGGATGGCATCGGCCAGCGCCGCAGCGTCCTTATCCGACATACTCAGCACCTGATAGGCCATGCGGGTAGCACCCTTGCGGCCCACGCCCTGAAACTTGCCGAACTCTTCGATCAGCTTTTCCAGCGGTGCGGCAGTGTAGTCCATGGTATCTCCCCTTCCCGGCTCAGAGACCCGGAATGTTCAGGCCGCCGGTCAGCTTGCCCATCTCGGCTTCTGCGGTCTCGTCCACCTGCTTCACGGTGGCGTTGATGGCAGCAGCCACCATGTCTTCCAGCATCTCGATGTCGTCCGGGTCCACAGCCTCGGGCTTGATGGTGATGGACAGCACCTCGTGCTTGCCGTTCATCTTTACGGTCACCATCTCACCGGCGGCGCTGCCGGTGTACTCGGCGGCTTCCAGCTCGGCCTGCTTGCTCTTCATGTCCTCCTGCATCTTCTGAGCCTGACGCATCAGGGCGTTCATATCGGGGCGGCCGTAGCCTGCGGGCATTCTTGCTTTCATAATGGTATTCTCCTTTATTATAAACAATTTTTAGCGCTTTTTGCGGGCGGTATCCTCAATGCTGACCTCTAACCCCAGCTTTTCCAGTGCCAGAAGGGACTGCTCCGCATTGGAAGCGGTCTTTCCGGCGGTTTTGGGCTCGTAAGGGCCGATGGGCACCGGCACGCCGGATACCTCGGCGATCAGCTTTTTGATCAGCTTCTGGCTGTCCTTGTTCACCCGGATAAAATCCCGGAAGGTCTTGCCGCCGTCGATCAGCACACGGGTGCCGTCAAAGTAAGCCTTGGACTTGCGCAGATACATATACAGCATGGGGTCGATGCCTTCCAGCTTCTGCACGATCTGTCCCCAGTACGGGAAGGGGTTCGTGCCCTGTTGCGCCACGCTGCGGGGCTTGGTCAGTACCGGGTCGGCGGGGTGCTCCTGCACCGGGGCAGGCGGTTCCTCCGGCGGCGGTGCCTGCGGGGCAGGCTCGTCCCACGGCAGGGCGGCATCGCTCTGCTGTACCGGCGGTTCGTCCGGCATCGGCGGCAGCTCCTCCGCAGGGGCGGACGGGGCTTCCGGCGCGGCAGGCTGCGGAGAGGTCTGCTGCACGGCAGGGGCAGGTTCTGCTCCTGCTGCCGGGGTCTGGGGTGCAGCAGCTGCGGGGGCAGGCTGCACCGGGGCGCTGGCAAAGGGCTGCACCGCTGCCGCAAAGGGGCGGGGCGCTTCCGGCTGTGCCGCCCGGTCGGAGCAGGCCGGGCCGGAGCACTTGCAAATGGCTGCGCCGCCGGTGCCGAAGCAAACGGCTGCACGACTGCAGGCTGAGCCGCCGCACGGGCAGGCACGGCCTGTACGGGTATCGCCTGCATCTGCTGAGGCGGCTCCGAAAGGCTGAACAAGGCAAGTTCCAGCTCAATGCGCTGGTCGCTGCCGCGGGTCATGTGCTCCAGCGCCGTGCCAAGGGTGCGGATGGCGCGGATGGCTTCTCGCTGCCCCATCTCCGGGCCTTTTTGCAGGTACAGCGCTTCTTCCTCCGGCGAAACACCGGACAGCAGCGCCTGCCCGCCGGGCAGCGCCGCCAGCATCAGGGCGCGGTAGTGGGCGATCAGTTCCTCGGTCAGGCGCTTCACATCCACCGACTGCTGCCGCAGCTGCGCCAGCTGTGCCAGCGCGGCGGCGGCGTCCTGTGCTTCCAAGGCGTCCGAGATGTGGAACAGGTAGCTGCGGTCGGTCACGCCCGCCATGCGGCGCACCACGTCCGCATCGATCTTTGCCGTGACACCGGCGCAGGTGTCCAGAATGGACAGCGCATCGCGCAGCGCACCATCTGCCAGACGGGCGATCAGCTCCGCCCCGTCGGAGGTCAGCTCCAGCTTTTCCTCCCCGGCGATATACTCCACCCGCCGTGCGATATCCTCCGGCCCGATGCGGGTAAAATCGTACCGCTGGCAGCGGGAGAGGATGGTGGCGGGCACTTTCTGGATCTCGGTGGTCGCCAGAATGAAGATAACGTGTGCGGGGGGCTCTTCCAGCGTTTTCAGCAGCGCATTGAAGGCCGCTGTGGACAGCATATGCACCTCATCGATGATATACACCTTATACTGGCAGGCGCTGGGGGTGTAGGCGGTCTCGTCCCGCAGGTCGCGGATATCGTCCACGCCGTTGTTGGAGGCTGCGTCCATCTCCACCACGTCCAGCAGGCTGCCATTGTCGATGCCTTTGCAGATCTCGCACTCCCCGCAGGGGTCGCCATTTACTGGATGCAGGCAGTTGACCGCCTTGGCAAAAATTTTGGCGCAGGTGGTCTTGCCGGTGCCGCGCACGCCGGTAAACAGATACGCATGGCCTACGCGCCCTGCGGTGATCTGGTTTTTCAGGGCAGTCACGATGGCGCGCTGACCCACCACATCCTCAAACCGCTGGGGTCTCCATTTGCGGTAAAGTGCACGATACACGGCGATGTCTCCCCTTTCCCGGCCTTTGCGGCAAAAATAAAAGGACAGCGCTCGACGGGGTTTTGTCCCCGCCTTGCGTAACTCGGCATACGGATGCAGGCTTACTGAAACGCACGAACGCACTGCTTAAGGCTGCTTGGTTCCCCACCTGACCTGGTTCACAGCGAGCCCATCGTACAGGACCCGCATCCGTATGCCGAACCACGCAGCAGGCGCTGTCCGACACATCCTTGTGGATGCTAAGATATTGTACCATAAACCCCGCCGGATTGCAAGAGGGGGCAAAACAAAAAGGAGAAGCCCGAAGGCTTCTCCTCGTTTGTGCTAAAACTGTTTAAGACTGGCAAGCGGTGATCAGGCTCATCTTGTAGACCTCGTCTGCGTTGCAGCCGCGGGACAGGTCGTTGATGGGTGCGTTCAGACCCTGCAGGATGGGGCCGTAGGCAGCGTAGCCGCCCAGACGCTGTGCGATCTTGTAGCCGATGTTGCCGGCCTCGATGCAGGGGAAGATGAAGGTGTTGGCCTGACCGGCAACCTTGCTGCCCTTGCACTTGACCTGTGCAACCTCGGGAGCAACGGCTGCGTCAAACTGCAGCTCGCCGTCCACAGCCAGCTCGGGGTCCATCTCCTGAGCCTTGATGGTAGCGTCGTGGCTCAGTGCCACGGTGCCGCCCTTGCCGGAGCCCTTGGTGGAGAAGCTCAGCACAGCCACCTTCGGGTCGATGCCGAACAGCTTTGCGGTGCGGGCAGTCTCCACAGCCACCTCTGCCAGCTTGGAAGCGGCAGACACCTTGACCTCGCCGGTAGCCTTATCGACGGTATCGGTGTAATCAATGTTGACAGCGCAGTCGCCCATGGCAATGCGCTTCAGACCCTCTTCGCCGCAGTCGCGGTCCAGAATAAAGCAGGAGCTCACCAGATGTGCGCCCTTCTTGGTCTTGACCAGCTGCAGAGCGGGACGGATGGTGTCGGCGGTGGAGTAGGTAGCGCCGCCCAGCAGGCAGTCAGCCTTGCCCATCTTCACCAGCATGGTGCCGAAGTAGTTGGACTTCTTCAGCAGTGCGGTGCACTCCTCAGCGGACTGCTTGCCCTTGCGCAGCTCCACCATGGTGCTGACCATCTCATCGAAACCGGCGTAGTTCTCCGGGTCGATGATCTCGGCAGCGGAAATATCAAAGTTACCGGCGGCGGCAGCAGCCTTGCACTCTGCCTCGTTGCCCACCATAACGACCTTCAGCACGCCCTCGGCCAGCAGCTTGCTTGCGGCCTCCAGAATGCGGGGGTCATTGCCCTCGGTGAACACGATCGTCTTGGGATTTGCCTTCAGCTGTGCTACCAGCGGTGCAAACATATCAGCCATTGTGATTACCTCCGAAAATGCTTTCCAAAATTTGCATCCCGTGTCTGTTGGACACAAGGATGCCTTTCTTCTTTATTCTAGCACAGACGGCAAAAAGTTCAAGACAAAATTGTGTTTTTGTGCTATATTTTAGGGGAGAAAGCCTTGTTTTATTTGTGAATAAAATATCATACTAGTTTTAAAGGATATTTTCCCCGCAAATATAAAAGAGCCCGTGCAGTCCACAGGCTCTATGGGCAGATGCTCCATCATGCAGTTTTCTTTACGGGGACGCTGTTCTCATACAGTTCGTGGGGCGCAACGTCCTGTCCCTCCGGCCATTCGATGCCCACGCCGCCGGGCAGCAGCTGCACCGCGTTGAAATAGCTTTCGTCCTTCAGCTGTCCGTACCACGGCCCCGTTGCATAGGGTGCAACGTCAAAGAGCTTTACCTCTCCCGTTTCGTAGGACAGGCGAAGTTTCAAAGGGCTTATGGTCTCCACCTTAGTCAATTTCGGCTGCAACATAAGATCACTCCTTATTTCAAAGGGTCAATGCGGAAGAACTGCTCGCCGTTGCTCAACAGCTTCCAGTTCGCTTCCAGATCATCGCGGTGTATTACTACCCACGCTTCCAGCAGCTTCAGCTTGTTTTTGGGAAAGCCGCCTTCCAAAATCGTCCCGTCCAGTGCCATCACGATCTCTTCCCCGGAATACTCCGCATGGATATGCGGCATATTGTGTTTTCCGCCCTGTTCCCGGTACATTCTGACGATGATGCCATAAAATATGCTTAATACCGGCATTTTACCCACTCCCTTCTTCAAGTTCATTTTATCATACGCAGGTGTTTTTTTCAAGAAACTGTGATGATCTCTTTTTGTGCGTTTGCCGTACTCTTGAATCTGTGTTATAGTTTACAATATTATAATTTGCAAATAAACCGCCATTCTAATTTTAAAGGAGATGTTCTCCATGGATATGGATACTTTAAAGGCCGAATGCCTTGCCTGTACCCGGTGCGAGCTGTGCGCCACCCGGACGAACGTAGTGTTCGGGCAGGGCGTGCCGGACGCCGAGGTGCTGTTTGTGGGCGAGGGCCCCGGCCAGAGCGAGGACGAGCAGGGTCTGCCTTTTGTGGGGCGCAGCGGGCAGCTGCTGGACAAATACCTGTTTGCCATCGACCTTGACCGCGAAAAGAACTGCTATATCGCCAACATCGTCAAGTGCCGCCCGCCCCAGAACCGCGACCCGCTGCCCGCCGAGAGCGAAGCCTGTATGCCGTGGCTGCGGGAGCAGTTCCGGCTGATCCAGCCCAAGATCGTGGTCTGCCTTGGGCGCGTTGCCGCCCAGCGGATGATCCGGCAGGATTTTTCCGTCACCCGGGAGCACGGGCAGATCATCAATAAGGGCGGCATTTTGTTCATGGGCACCTTCCACCCCGCCGCCCTGCTGCGCCAGCCCCAGAACAAGCCCGAAGCCTTTGCGGATTTTACCGTGCTGCGGGACACCATTGCCGCCGTGTGCGAGCATACCTATCATAAATAAGGGCAGGAACCAACCGCGCCGCTTTTGCATACTGTAAAGCAAAAGCGAGGTGTTTTTGTATGGAAAGTTCCGTGCATCCTTCTGTGGATTTCTTTCTGGGCGCTACAACGCCCGCCGGGTTCAAGGGCTACTTTGCGCCGCTGCGCCGGGAGCCCGGGATGCAGCTGGTGCTGCTCAAAAGCGGGCCGGGCTGCGGCAAGTCTACCCTGATGAAGCGTCTGGCGCGCGCCGCACAGGAGAAGGGCGAGCCCATCCAGCGCATCCACTGCGCCAGCGACCCCGACAGTCTGGACGGCGTCATCTTTCTCGACAAGCGCGCCGCCATCGTGGATGCCACTGCGCCCCATGTGGTGGAGCCGGAAGCCCCCGGCGCAGACGAGCGGGTGCTGAGTTTGTACCACACCATCGATGCCGATGCCCTGCACTCCCACAAGGACGAGGTGACCGCCCTGTTTGCCCGAAACCAGCTGCTGCGCAGCCGGGCGGCGCGGTATGTGGCTTCGGCGGGCAGCCTGCTGCTGGACAGCCGCCGCGCCGAAGCGTGCAGCGCAAACTTTGAAAAAGTGCGGCGCTACGTCAAACGGCTGTGCACCCGCCTGTTGCCCCGCACCGAGGAGATGGGCTCTGAAGAGCTGCGGCTGCTCTCTGCCATCACGCCCAAGGGCGAGGTGTTCTATCAGGGCACGGTGCAGGCGCTGGCCGACCGGTGTATCCTTTTCCGGGATGACTACGGGGCAGTGTCCCGTCTGCTGCTGGAGCTCATCCGCGCCGAGGCGCTGGCGCGGGGCTACCACATCATCACCTGCCCCTGCGCCATGCACCCGGAGGACAAGATCGACCACATTATCATCCCCTCCCTGCGGCTGGCATTTTTGACCGACAACCGCTGGCATCCGGTGCGGCTGTCTGCGGCGCAGACCGTGCGGTGCAGCCGTTTTGTGGACAGGGAAAACCTTTCCGCCTGCCGCGCACGGCTGCGCTTCAACGAGCGCGCCGCCGCCGAATTGCTGGAACAGGCCTGTGCCCTGATGGCGCAGGCAAAAAGCTGCCACGATGAACTGGAGACCTACTACCGCACCGCCGTGGACTTTGCACAGGTGGATGCCGCAGCCGCTCAGTGCATGGAACTGTTCGGGGTAGGATAACGCAAAAAACAACGGAGGTGAAACGCCTTGGCAAGCATCCATCTGCCCATCCGGCAGCTGGTGGAGTTTTTGCTGCGCACCGGCAGCATCGACAGCCGCTTTGCCGGCTTTGACCGCGCCAACGAGGGTGCACGCATCCACCGCAGGCTGCAAAAAGCCGCCGGGGAGGGTTATCAGGCTGAGGTGTTCCTCAGCGCGGAGCGGGAAGCCTGCGGCATCGCCTTTACGCTGGAGGGCCGGGCAGACGGCATTTTCACCGACGAAAACGGCACTGTGACCATTGACGAGATCAAGACCACCACTGTCCCCTACGAGGAGATCACCGAGGAACTGAACCCCTGCCACTGGGCGCAGGGCATGGTGTATGCCGCCATTTACAGCAGCCAGCAGGGGCTGGAAACGCTGGCGGTGCGGCTGACCTATTACCAAGTTGATACCGACCAGCTTTTGCGCTTTACCCGGCAGTTCACCCGGCAGCAGCTGGAGCAGTTTTTGCAGCAGCTTTTAACGCAGTACGCCCCGTGGGCGCAGCGGCAGCTGGACTGGGACACCCGGCGCAGCCAGAGCCTTGCGGCGCTGCAATTTCCCTTTGCGGAGTACCGCCCCGGGCAGCGGGCACTGGCGGGCGAGGTCTGGCGGGCCTGCACCGCCGCCCCTTCCAAAAAA
>OMAO01000705.1_pt1 | contig 16258 bp, 16 predicted proteins | sample 1644641 | NCBI WGS metagenome assembly OMAO01 (sample SAMEA103958120, study PRJEB25191) | human gut metagenome | biome: human-associated habitat [ENVO:00009003]; feature: intestine environment [ENVO:2100002]; material: feces | place: Germany | collected 2013/2015
CGGAGATGATACTTTCCGGATTATAGAGGAGGAACCGGAACGGCTGGCGGAAGTAAAAGGAATCAGCGAACGGAAAGCCCAGGAGATTGCTGTTCAGATGGAAGAAAAAAAAGACCTCAGAGAGGCCCTGGTCTATCTGCAGCAGTATGGTATCAGCAATACCCTGGCTGTGAAAATATATAACACCTATGGAATGGAAATGTACAGCGTGATGCGTGAGAATCCTTACAGACTGGCGGAGGATGTCAGTGGAGTGGGATTCCGCATTGCTGATGAGATCGCCGGGAGGATCGGTATCCACACCGATTCCGATTACCGCATCCGGAGTGGAATCTTGTATACACTACTGCAGGCGGTGGGAGAAGGGCATTGCTTTCTGCCGTTGGAACTTCTGCTTCGCAGAGCATCGGAACTGTTGGGAGTATCAGAGGGAAATATCCGCCCGCAGGTGGATAATCTGATCATGGACAGGAAGCTGGTGGCAAAAGGAGATGCGGTTTTCGCGGCGGCATATTATTATGCGGAACTGAATTGTGCCAATATGCTTCGGAACCTGAATATTCCCATGCTGGAGGCAGAAAATCTTCCCGCACAGGATATGGCAATCCGTAAGAGACTGGAGCGTATGGCGGAAAACCTATCCATGGAACTGGATGAACTGCAGCTGAAAGCAGTGGAGGAAAGCATAAAGAACGGTCTCTTTATTTTATCCGGAGGACCCGGCACCGGAAAAACGACAACCATCAATATGATCATCCGTTATTTTGAGTCGGAGGGAATGGACATATTCCTGGCGGCGCCCACGGGGCGTGCAGCCAAGAGAATGACAGAAGCGACCGGTTTTGAAGCGAAGACGATCCATCGTCTATTGGAACTAAACAGTGCCTTGTCAGATGATGATACCAGAAGAGCCAACTTTGAACGGAATCAGGAGAATCCCTTAGAGGCAGATGTAGTGATCATTGATGAGATGTCCATGGTGGATATTCAACTGTTCCAGGCACTCTTAAAAGCCATTTTGCCGGGAACGAGACTCATTCTTGTTGGGGATGTGGACCAGCTGCCCAGCGTGGGACCTGGTCAGGTGCTGCGGGATCTGATGAACAGCGAAGCCTTCCCCATGGTAACTTTAGAGAAAATCTTCCGTCAGGCGGGCGAAAGTGACATTGTAGTCAATGCACACCGTATCAACAAGGGAGAACAGATCGCTCTGGACAATAAATCCCGGGATTTTTTCCTGTTGGAGCGAAACGATGTGAATGTTATTTATAAACATATGATCCAACTGATCCGGGAGATGCTGCCCAAATATGTAAATGCCACACCCTTCGATATTCAGGTACTGACGCCCATGCGGAAAGGAAGCCTGGGTTGTGAGACATTGAACGGTATCTTACAGAGGTACCTGAATCCGTCGGATCCTCATAAAAAAGAACATTCTTATGGGAATACCGTCTTCCGCGAAGGTGATAAGGTCATGCAGATCAAAAATAACTACCAACTGGAGTGGGAGATCGTGGGCAGATATAACATTCCCATTGATAAGGGCATGGGTGTCTTTAACGGAGACATGGGAAGAGTCCTGGAGATCAATGAGACAATGTCTACACTTCTCGTGGAGTTTGATGATGGCAGGAGGGTCAATTATCCATTTTCCGGGCTGGAGGAACTGGAGCTGTCCTATGCCATTACGATCCACAAGTCTCAGGGTAGTGAATATCCCGCAGTGATCCTGCCGCTGCTCGGGGGCCCCAGAATGCTGTTTAACCGTAATCTTCTGTATACGGGAATCACAAGAGCCAGGAACTGTGTTACGATCTTAGGCAGCAGCGAGACGGTGAGGAATATGATCGACAATGTCAGTGAGAACCGCAGATACACGGCATTGGAAAGTCGGATCAGGGAGATCTGCGGCCTGCCGGAGGGGATATAATTATGATATGGAAGCTATTGTTTCCCACAAGATGCCCGGTGTGTGACAGAATCGTGAAACCTTTCGGGGAGAAAATCTGCCTGGAATGTCTTCCGAAGCTCCGCACAGTGACTCATCCCTGGTGCATGAAATGCGGAAAAAAGATACAGGGAGATGAAGAACTCTGCATGGACTGCAGAGGCAGAAAGCATATGTTTGACCGTGCCAGAACACTGTATGAATACGGCACGGCGGCTCCGTCTCTCTATCGCTTTAAATACAAAGGGAGACAGGAATACGCGGATTTCTACGGAGAGGAAATGGGAAAATACTTAGGAGAGTTTATTCGCAGAGTTTCACCGGACGTGCTGGTACCGGTGCCACTGCACCGGAAGAAATTAAAGTCGCGCGGGTATAATCAGGCAGCGTGCCTTGCCAGAGCATTGGGGAAGAGTCTAAATCTTCCAGTGGATGAAAAACTGGTAAAAAGAATACGGAATACGGCACCAATGAAACGACTGAATCCCACGGAAAGGCAAAATAATTTGAAAAAGGCTTTTAATATAGGCAGAAATGATGTAAAATTATATGACCGGATTATTCTGGTGGATGATATTTATACAACCGGTACCACGCTGGATGAGATCTCAGCACTATTAAAATCCTGCGGCGTATCTGAAGTGTATTGTGTTACGTTGGCATGCGGCGCCGGATTATGATGAGGAAGGTGTGAGAATACTATGAATATAAGAAACTGCAGAATGTGTGGACATATATTTAATTATGTGGCAGGACCTATCCTGTGCCCCCACTGCCGGGAGAAAATGGAAGCTAAATTCCAGGAAGTTAAGGAATATATCCGTTCCAACCCCGGAGTAGGCATTCAGGATGTAGCGGAGAACTGCGATGTGGAACCTTCCCAGATCCAGCAGTGGCTTCGGGAGGAGAGACTGGAGCTGACGGAAGGATCGGCAATTTATCTGCAGTGTGAGAAATGTGGTGCTCCTATCCGGAGCGGAAGATTCTGCGAGAAATGTAAGTATGAAATGTCAATGGACCTGCAGAGTGTGCTGCCCAAAAAACAGCAGATGCTGAAGCAGCATCCTACTTCATCCAGAGACGGAGACCGGATGCGCTATCTGTAAGCATCTGCGGGCGGAGGAATTATGCTGAACGAAGAAAAGATCATATTGATGACCCAAATGGCATCCTATGAAGAGAATGAAGGCAAAAAGAATATGGCGATCGGCCGTTATTTTCGCAGCGATTATATAGCAATACAGGTTTTGAAGTCTATTCTGTGTGCTACGATTGCTTATGCGGTATGCCTTGCCTTATTTGTTTTCTATGATTTTGAGACCTTTATGCAGGATATTTACAAAATGGACTTGATCAGTTTTGCAAAAAATGTTCTGCTGTATTACGGAATTACGGTAGTGGTATACGGAGCAGCTTCTTACCTGATCTGTTCTCTGCGCTATGCCAGGGCGAAGAAGAGCCTGAAATGCTATTATAACAATCTGAAAAAGCTGAATTCCATTTATAATGAATAACAGATGCAGATTGATATGGAGGAAATATGACTGCTTTACTGGAATTAAGAGAAAATCTGAAAAAGATCTACAGCAGAAACGAAGCTTTTATTCTGCCGGTGATCAAATTCCTGCTTAGTTTTATCGTGCTGAGCATCATAAACGGCAAAATGGGATATATGACAAAGATAGACAATATGGCGATCGTACTGATCGTATCTCTGTTATGTTCGTTCCTGCCTACCGGATTTATGGTGGTATTTGCCATGCTGTTTACACTGCTTCATATGTATGCTTTATCCATTGAGACGGCGGCAGTGGGATTGGTGGTATTTTTACTGCTGTATCTGCTTTTCCTTAGGTTCACGGCCAAAGAAGCCTTGGTAGTGGTACTGACCCCCGTTCTGTGCATGCTGAAGCTTCCTTATGTTGTGCCGGTTGCCATGGGACTGATCGGAACCCCTGCTTCCTGTGTATCCGTAGGATGCGGTGTTGTAGTGTATTATCTGATCCAGACGGTGATCAGCAATGCGCCTACTATCAATTCCATGGGCGCGGAGGAGGCTACGGCGAAGCTGCGCCTTCTGATCGACGGCATGCTGGGGAATAAGGCAATGTTAGTCATGATCGTGGCATTTACCGTGACCGTGATTGTAGTATACCTGATCCGCAGAATGAGCGTGGATCACTCCTGGACCATTGCAATGGCGGCCGGAATCATAATCGAGGTGCTTATCCTGCTGGTGGGAGATCTTATGTATGATACGAATCTCTCCATCCTCAGTGCACTGTTGGGTGCGATTGTTACCGTGATCGTATGTAAGATAATAGAGTTCTTCCGCTTCTGTCTGGACTACAGCAGGACAGAAAAGGTCCAGTTTGAAGACGATGAATATTATTACTATGTAAAAGCGGTACCGAAGATGACTGTGTCGGCACCTACCAATACTGTGAAGAAGATCAACACCCAGCGCAGACCGGCGTCACAGAGCGCGAGACCTGCGGGACAGGGCAGATCTTCCGGCCAGAGCCGGAGTGGCGGACAGAATGTCAGAAGTGCGGAAGGATCCGCAAGAAGTGTAGTAACAGAGCGTACAGCGCCTGCCGGAAGCAGAGCTCCTTATGGACAGCAAAATCCCTACCGCGGACGGGAAATGACCGGCGGCAGAAGCGTTACCATAAGCAGTGATCATATGGCGCAGGGCGACTCGGACGATTACGAAGAATTGTTCTGAAGGGATTAATGAAAAATGCAGTTATGGGATAAGCTGGCAGAATATGCGAAAAACTTCAGCAGTTACCGTACGACCATGGATTTCGGCGATGTGGCAGAGATTCTGATCATTGCGGTATTACTGTATTATACATTGGTATGGATGAAGACGACCCGGGCGTGGATATTGCTTAAGGGTCTGGTTGTCATCCTTGTTTTTTTGCTGCTGGCTTACTTTTTCCGAATGACAACGATACTGTGGATGGCACAGAATGTGTTGGGATTTGCGGTGACGGCATTGATCGTGGTGCTGCAGCCGGAGCTGCGAAAAGCTTTGGAAGAACTGGGCAAGAAAAATATTATCAGTTCGGTACTCCCGTTTGATAATAATCATCGGGTGAATGAAGGATTTTCCGAGAAGACCATCAATGAGATTACCAAGGCCTGTGTAGAGATGGGAAAGGTGAAGACCGGTGCACTGATCGTGATCGAACAAAAAGTATCCCTGAGAGATTATGAGAGAACCGGTATCGATGTGGACGCTATTGTTACCAGCCAGCTGCTGATCAATATATTTGAACATAATACACCGCTGCATGACGGAGCGGTAATTGTCAGAGGAAACAGAGTGGCATCCGCTACCTGTTATCTGCCTCTGTCCGACAATCTGGGACTGAGCAAGGAACTGGGAACCAGACACCGGGCCGGCGTGGGTATCTCAGAGATCACGGATTCCCTGACGATCATTGTGTCCGAGGAGACCGGCAAGATCAGCGTTGCTTATGAAGGTGAGCTGGAGCGCAATCTCGATGCGGATTCCCTGCGCGACAGAATGTATAAGATCCTGAACAACCCCGTAGAGGAACATAAGAATCTGCGAATCTGGAAGGGAAGGAGCCGAGACAAGAAATGAAAAAAGCATTGACACGTAATCTGGGCCTGAAGCTTGCTTCTCTGGTACTTGCTTTTGTACTGTGGTTCCTGGTGGCACAGATCTATGACCCGAAGGATACCGTGACTTTTAATAATATTCAGGTCCGGCTGATCAATACGGAACTTCTGGATGAAGAAGGAAAAGTCTACGAGGTGTTGGATAACAGTAACCTGGTAAGGGTCACCGTTACGGGACCGCAGAGTATTGTAAAATCCGAACTGCGCCGGAGCGATATCGTGGCGGAAGCAGATATGAGCAAGCTGACGGATATCAATACGATAGCAATCACTTATTATTGTGAGAATGTCAGCAATGATTCCGTAGAGATCAAGGGCAACCACGACTCGGTGCGGTTGAACGTGGAAGACAAGACCAGCAAGTGGATCAAGCTGGAGAGCAATACCATTGGTGAAGTGGCTTCCGGCTACCTGATCGGAAACGTAACACTGGACCAGACCAATATCGAGGTTACCGGACCGAAATCCGCAATCTCGCAGGTGGATCATGCCGGAGTGGATATCAACGTGACAGACTCCACCAGCAGCCTGTCTGCAAACGTAGACATCAAGCTGTATGATGCGGACGACAATGAGCTGACCCTGGAAAGTGTCAAGAAAAATGTAAATTCCGCACATATGACGGTGGAAGTACTGGCAACCAAGGAAGTGCCGGTTGAAATTGAATATATGGGTGTACCCGAGGACGGCTATATGGCTACCGGTGAGGTGGAGAGCAGTGTGCCTACGGTAAGAATCGCCGGAACAGCATCTGCACTGGTGGGAATCTCTGCGATCACTGTACCGGAAGACCGGATGAACATTACCGGACAGTCCAGTGACCTGGTAGATATCATCAACCTGAAGGAATATCTGCCGTCCAATGTACGACTGGCGAACAAGAGCTTTGATGGCAAGATTACCGCCACAGTCTACATTGAACCGATTGATACCAAGGATCTTACGATTCCGGCAGATAATATTTCCATTACCGGAGTACCGGATGGCATGGAAGCAGAGGTTACTTCCACGGCAGAGGAATACAATATTACCGTATCCGGTCTGACCAGGAATGTCAGCATACTGCGCGACAGCAGTGTGACAGGAGTCCTGGATCTGAACCAGTGGATGGAAGACAACGGTCTGGAAGAGTTGACACCCGGGAACTATACGATTCCCGTAACATTTAATCTGTCAGAAGACATCACGGTAGATACCGATGTGAATATTCATATCCGACTGAAAAATGCGGACAGTAGTACCTGATCAACGGGTAGTCCCGCAGGTTCAAAAGGCATGAAATAGAGAATAGAGATAGAATGAGAGGGTTTTTACAATGGCTAGAATGTTTGGAACAGATGGCGTACGCGGTATTGCCAATGAGGAACTGACCCCGCTGCTTGCAATGCAGCTTGGGCAGGCGGGAGCGTATGTTCTCACCAAGGAAAATGAACACAAGCCGACGATCATGGTAGGATGCGATACCCGAATCTCCGGCGATATGCTTGCGAATGCGTTGATGGCCGGTGCCTGCTCCGTAGGCGCTAACTGTGTATATGTGGGAGTGATCCCGACTCCGGCAGTGGCTTATCTGACCAAGAAATACAAAGTAGATGCGGGAGTTGTGATCTCCGCCTCTCACAATCCGGTAGAGTTCAACGGGATCAAGTTCTTTGACGGCAACGGTTATAAGCTTCCGGATGCTATGGAAGACGAGATCGAAGCGCTGATCCGGAACAATATGCCCGGCATCAAGTTCCCTATCGGTCCCGGCGTAGGTAAGATCAAATACCGTACCGATGCCAGAGAAGAGTATATTAACCATGCTATGAGAGCCGTAAATGTAGATCTGTCCGGCCTGAAGATCGTAGTAGACTGTGCGGAGGGAGCTTCCTTCTACACATCTGTGGAATGCCTGAAGGAACTGGGGGGCAGCGTGGTAGCCATCCATAATAACCCGGACGGAACTAACATCAATGCCAACTGTGGATCCACCCATATGGAAGAACTGCAGGCAAGAGTCGTTTATGAGAAAGCAAACGTAGGTCTTGCATTTGACGGAGATGCTGACAGACTTTTAGCAGTAGACGAAAATGGTAAGATTGTAGACGGTGACCAGATCATGGCAATCGTCGGCAACTTTATGAAGAGCAAGGGAACCCTGAAAAAGGACACTATCGTAGCAACCGTAATGAGTAATCTGGGATTCTTCCTGATGGCTGAGAAGAACGGCATTACCATGGAGAAGACCAAGGTAGGCGACCGTTATGTATTGGAGCGCATGAAGGAAATCGGTGCAAGTCTCGGCGGAGAACAGTCCGGACACATCATTTTCCTGGATGAGAATACCACCGGTGACGGTTTGCTCAGCGCGCTGCATCTGTTACAGGTAATGGTAGAGACCGGTAAACCTCTGTCCGAACTGGCCCAGATCATGGAAGTACTGCCTCAGGCGCTGGTAAATGCCAAAGTCGCTAACCATAAAAAAGAAAAATACATGGAATATCCCGAGATTGCAGATGCTATTCAGAATCTGGAGGAGAAATTCGCGGGAGAAGGCCGTGTCCTGATCCGTCCCTCCGGAACAGAGCCTCTGGTAAGAGTTATGATTGAAGGAAAAGATCAGCAGGTGATCCAGGAGGAAGCACAGAGACTTGCCAACCTGATCCAGGATATCATGTTCTAAACAGACAGATTGCGAAAGTTGTCTTGGAAAAGTTCTTGTGAATGAATTACATTCATGCTATGATAGGAATGTGATGGGTGTATAAATTCATAAGAATGATTGAAAATTATGCAGAATAAATATCGATAGTGGAGGGTTTGTCATATGGTAAGTCAGAAAGTTGTAATCAAGAATCCTACGGGCTTGCACCTGCGTCCCGCCGGAATCCTGTGCAAGGAGGCAATGCAGTTCAAGTCTCTGATCACTTTCAAATTCCGTGAGAACACAGCTAACGCCAAGAGCGTGTTGAGCGTATTGGGAGCGTGTGTAAAGTGCGGAGATGAGATCGAATTCGTATGCGAAGGCGAGGATGAGGCAGAGGCACTGAAGACTCTGGTAGAAGCTGTAGAGAATGGTCTTGGGGAATAGACCACAGCAGAAAAATAAGGGGCTGTGTATCCTTGCGGTGCACAGCTTTTTCTATGACATGAGGGGAGAGATAACATGGAAGAAAAAAGTATGAAGAAGAGTTTTTCCAGTCTGGGCTGGAGGTTCCTGATCGGAACATTGATCATCTACGCAGTGCAGATAGCAGTCGTGGCTGTTGTGGGACAGGTAAAGCCGGAGTGGCTGGAGAATACGACCATCAACCTGATCCTTGCTGTCCTGCCGTTGTATCTGATCGGTATGCCGGTATTGATCGCACTGGTGAAGCAGATCCCCGGGGAAGCACCTGCGAAGAAAAGTATGAAATCCGGACAGTTCATTGTGGCACTGATCATGTGTTATGCATTGATGTATTGCGGTAATCTGGTGGGAACACTGATCACTACGGTAGTCGGCGCACTGAAGGGCTCGGAAGTAGAGAATGCCCTTATGGCCTATGCAACAGAGTCCAACATGATGGTTACCTTTCTCTATATGGTGATCTGTGCACCGATCCTGGAAGAATTTATTTTCCGCAAGCTGATCGTGGATCGCACCGTAAAATACGGTCAGGGAGTGGCTATTGTCCTGTCCGGCCTGATGTTCGGACTGTTCCATGGCAACCTGAACCAGTTCGCGTATGCAATGTTGCTTGGAATGTTCCTGGCATTTCTGTATGTGAAGACCGGCAACCTGAAGATTACCATCGGCTTACATATGTGTATCAATTTTATGGGAGCTGTGGTAAGTGTTCTGCTGTTGAAGGCAATTCATCTGGACGAATACCAGGAGATCGTCATGAACGGCGGGGATGCGCAGGCTATCATGGACTTCATGATGCAATATCTGCCGGGCTGGATTGGTTATATGATCTATGTATTATTTATTCTGGCAGCAGTGATCACCGGAATTGTTCTGTTTATTGTCTTCCGTAAAAGATTTGCCGTGGAGCCGGGACAGATCCCTAAGGGACAGAGATTCAAAACAGTCATCTGCAATCCTCTGCTACTGCATTTTCTGGATCGTGATGATCCTTCTGCAGATGTTCCCGGAGATCGTGCAGATGCTGTTGGGAATCTCTCCGCTGTCCCTGTAAATACGTTTCAAAGGGGCTGACAGTGGCAAGCAGACAAAGGAGATATGATACATGTACGCATTTGACAGCAGAATACGTTACAGTGAGACGGACAGCGAAGGGGAACTTACGCTGAATGCACTGCTGAATTATTTTCAGGATTGCTCCACCTTCCATTCGGAAGATGTGGGGCTCGGAATCGGCTATATGAAGGAGATCGGACAGGCATGGGTATTATCTTCCTGGCAGATCGTGGTAGACCGGTATCCGAAGCTGGGTGAGAAAGTAAAAATTGTGACATTGCCCTATGAATTAAAGGGCTTTCTGGGATACCGTAATTTCGCAATGCTGGATGAAGAGGGAAATTACCTGGCGAAGGCTAACTCTCTCTGGAGTCTGTTAGATATGACCACGGGCAAACCGGTGGCGGTGAACGAAGCCATGCATAAGGGCTACGGAATCGATGAAAAGCTGGACATGGATTATGCCCCCCGCAAGATCACCGTACCGGAAGGTGGACAGCTGCTGGAACCCATCGTGGTGAAAAAGCATCATCTGGACACCAACCATCACGTGAATAACGGCCAATATGTGAACATTGCCATGGAGTATCTGCCGGATGATTTCCTGATCCACCAGATGCGTGCGGAATATAAAAAGCAGGCATTTCTGGATGATGTGCTGTATCCTTACATAGTATCTGTGGAGAGTGGCTATGTTGTCAGCCTGCGGGATGAGGAAGGCAGACCCTATGTATCCGTAGAATTTCTACAATAGTAGTGATAATAGCAAAATTAATTGAACCGATGACTGAAACAAAAGCTGTGAAACAGACAGAACAGGAGAAAACGTGGAATTGAAATTAGGCGAAAAACAGACGCTTGTAATTGTGAAAAAAGTAGAATTCGGAGTCTATCTGGCAACGAAGGAAGCACCGGATGACAAAGTGCTCCTGCCGGCTAAACAGGTTCCTGCCGGAGCCAAGGTGGGGGATGAGGTGGAGGTATTCCTGTATCGGGATTCCAGCGACCGCCTGATCGCCACGACCAGAACTCCCAGATTAATAATGGGACAGGTGGCACTTTTGACGGTGGTACAGATCGGAAAAGTGGGTGCATTCCTGGACTGGGGACTGGAGAAGGATCTCTTCCTGCCCTTCAAGCAGCAGACCCGCAAAGTAAAAGCGGGAGATCAGGTGTTATCTTCCCTCTATATCGACAAAAGCGGCAGACTCTGTGCCACCATGAATGTCTACGAACATCTGCGCACGGACAGCCCTTATAAAAAAGATGACAAGGTCACCGGCAGGATCTATGAGATCAGCAAAAATTTCGGAGCATTTGTAGCCGTGGATGACTGTTTCTCCGCACTGATCCCGAAAAAAGAACTCTTTGGCGCCACAGAGCAGCCAGGGATCGGAGAACAGGTGAACGCCCGCGTCGTAAAAGTGCTGGAGGACGGCAAACTTACACTGAGCATCCGCGAAAAAGCATACCTGCAGATCCAAAAGGATGCGGATAAAATTGAGAAACTGTTAGACAGCTATGAAGGCGCTCTGCCCTTTAATGATAAGGCAGCTCCTGAGGTCATTACCCACGAGACCGGCATGAGCAAAAATGAATTCAAGCGTGCCGTAGGGCATCTGTTAAAAGAAGGCAAGATCCAGATCACGGAGAAAAGCATCCGCAGAGTCCGTTAATTGTGCTGGAAATCAAAAACAATATGTGTTATAGTAGAGACGTAATCTGAGAGATATGAACAGATACAGGAGGTGTTATCATGGATATCGCAGGATTATCAATGGCAATGGCTTCGAACGATCTGCAGACGAAAGTCGGAACGGCTGTACTTAGCAAGGCGATGGATACGAACGAAGCACTGGGACAGGGAATCGTACAGATGATGGATTCCGCAGCTATGGAACGCAGCGTAACACCGGAGATTGGTACTAATATCGATCTGCGGATTTAGCGCAGAAATAATACAATAATAAACGCTAAGACAAAAAGAGTTCGGAATATTAGTTCCCGAACTCTTTTTTTACGCTAATTTAAAAATAAAATGGCATTTTTACTAAAAAGTGCATAAAAAACTATTGCAATTTTACCAGTTTTTTTGTAAATTTGTATTATGTATGATATGAGGGATACGCTCTTGTATCATTTTTCCGGGGTAACAGCGAAAGAGAATTATAGTTGGGGACTGAAGGAGCAGAAGATGATATCGAATCAGATTTTACAGAACACCATTGAAGGATTGAAAGGAATCGCCAGAGTAGAGCTGTGCGTTATGGATGTGGACGGCAAGGAAGTGGCAGCGACCATGGATATGGGTAATTGCTCCAAGCCTGCGGTAGAGTTCGCATCATCTCCGGCAGATTCACAGGAGATCCAGGGATATCAGTATTTCAAGATCTATGATGAGCAGCAGCTGGAGTATATTCTTGTAGCCGGTGGTACCGGTGAAGATGTCTATATGATCGGGAAAATGGTTGCTTTTCAGATCCAGAATCTGTTAGTGGCCTATAAGGAGAGATTCGATAAGGATAACTTTATCAAGAACCTGCTGTTAGACAACCTGCTGCTGGTGGATATTTACAGTCGTTCCAAGAAGCTTCATATCCAGACAGATGTTCCCAGGGTGGTTATGATCGTGGAATCCGCAGGCGGTAAGGACAACAATGTCCTGGAACTGGCGCGGAACCATTTCGGTACCAACAGCAAGGACTTCATTACCGCAGTGGATGAGAGCAATGTGATCGTGGTGAAGGAATTCGCCGAGACCGATACCGGCAAAGAGATCGAGAAGGCTGCCAGAACCCTGGAAGCTGCACTGCTCAAGGAAGGTATCCGAGAAGTCCGCATCGCATACGGTACTATTGTGCACGAGATCAAGGAAGTCAGCCGTTCTTATAAGGAAGCCAAGATGGCACTGGATGTAGGCAAGATCTTCTTCGATGAGAGAGACATTATTGCGTACAGTGAGCTGGGAATCGGTCGTCTGATCTATCAGCTGCCCATTCCGCTGTGCAAGATGTTCATCCGTGAGATCTTCGGCGGCAAGAGCCCGGACGACTTCGACGAAGAGACACTGACCACGATCTACAAATTCTTCGAGAACAGCCTGAATGTGTCCGAGACCTCCAGACAGCTGTTCATCCACAGAAATACACTGGTATATCGTCTGGATAAGCTACAGAAGAGTACCGGACTGGATCTGCGCGTATTTGAAGATGCCATCACCTTCAAGATCGCATTGATGGTCGTAAAATATATGAAGTACATGGAAACATATGAGTATTGATTTCTTTCAAAGCGATTTTGCGAATGAGGCTCTGCAAGAAATCAATATGATGACAAGGCAGTAGAAAGGCAAGATATAAAATGGCAAATAAAGAAGCACAAAGGCTGAAGAGAGAACGGATCATTGAGGAAAATGGCATTATCTTCCTGGACAATGTAAGCAAGTCCTATTCCTCCGGCTCTCCGGCACTCAATGGCGTAACGTTGAGCATCGGAAGAGGGGAATTTGTATTTATCGTAGGTGACAGCGGATCCGGTAAATCGACATTGATCAAATTACTGCTGCGGGAGCTTACGGCGACCAGCGGCAGTGTTTATGTTATGGGAAATGATCTGGCGAAATTAAAGCACAGACAGATTCCCAGATTCCGTCGTAACCTGGGCGTGGTGTTCCAGGATTTCCGACTGCTGAATGACCGTAATGTTTATGAAAATGTAGCATTTGCACAGCGTATTGTGGAGACTCCTGTCAGTGAGATCCGTAGAAATGTTCCTGCAATTCTGGCAACCGTAGGGCTTGCCGGAAAATACAAGGCGAAGACCAAACAGCTCTCCGGTGGTGAGCAGCAGCGTGTTGCACTGGCAAGAGCACTGGTGAACAATCCTTCCATACTTTTGGCGGATGAGCCCACCGGTAATCTGGATCCCAATAATTCCTGGGAGATCATGAAGCTGTTAGAAGAGATCAATGAAAGTGGCACCACGGTAGTCGTGGTAACCCATAACCGTGAAATCGTCAATGCAATGCAGAAACGAGTGATCACCATGAAAAAAGGAGTGATCATCAGCGACGAAGAGAAGGGTGGGTATATTGATGAAGATTAGTACACTTTTATATACGATTAAGCAGGGATTTGCCAATATTTTCCGTAATAAATGGTATTCCCTGGCTTCCATTGCGACGATTTCGGCATGTCTGTTTTTATTCGGACTGTTCTATTCCATCGTTGCAAACTTCCAGAACATTCTGAAGACGGCAGAGGAAGGTGTGTCCGTTACCGTATTTTTCCATAGCGAATGGGATGGCTGTGAGAGTCATATAGATGGACAGATTCCTTCAGAGCAGAGGATAGAGGAGATCGGTCAGGAGATTGCCAAACGTGCAGAAGTATCCGACGTACAGTTTAAATCCGCGGATGAGGCATGGGCTACTTTCGGACCGGACTATTTCGGGGAGGATTATGCGGAGGGATTTCCGGAGAATCCGTTGGCCGGTGAGGATAGTTATGAGATTTTTTTGAGTGACGTATCCATGCAGGACGCACTGGTGACCTGGCTGCAGTCCATACCGGAGGTGCGCAAGGTCAATTACTCCGAGATGACCGCCAATACTTTAAGTGGTTTGAATCTGCTGATCGCTTACGTATCCATGGGTATTATCGTGATCCTGCTGGCTGTCAGCATTTTCCTGATCAGCAATACAGTAGCCATCGGTATCTCTGTGAGATCGGAAGAGATCAATATTATGAAATATATCGGTGCAACAGACTTTTTCGTGCGTGCGCCTTTTGTGCTGGAAGGTATGCTGATCGGACTGATCGGAGCTGCGGTACCTTTGGGATTGATCTATTCCCTGTATAATTACGCACTGAATTACATGGTGAACCGTTTTATGGTACTCAGCGGTTTCCTGAATTTCCTGTCGGTAGATGAGGTGTTCCATTTCCTGGTTCCGGTATCTCTGGGCGTAGGCGTGGGTATCGGTTTCCTGGGAAGTATCGCTACTGTAAGAAAGCATCTGCACGTGTAAATACAATTCCAGCAGATAACCCGGATCCTATTTGTCATGATGTGTGCGGAGTGTGGCTCTGCACTGCATCATGACATTTTAAGAATGGAGACTAAATCAAATTGAATAAAAAGAAAAAAGGCTTTCTGTGCCTGGCACTGTGCCTGATATTGACCGCTTCGTCTGCAACGTACGGTCTGCGGGTAAATGCCACAAGCATGTCTTCCATTACATCGGACAGCATCCGGGAGAAACAGGATCAGATCAGCCAGGCGCAAAAAGAACGGGAAACGATGAAGAGCAATCTGAGTAACCTGGAGAAGATCAAAAAGGATCTGGAGACACAGAAGAGCAATCTGAAGAACTATGTGGCACAGCTGGATCGGAATCTGAGCGAAATCGAACAGAATATTGCGGAATTGAAGAGCAAGATCACCGCCAAAGAGGAGGAGATCACTCAGACACAGGCGGAACTGGATGCGGCACTGGAACGGGAAGAAAATCAGAAAAATGCCATGATCCGGCGCATAAGAATTATGTATGAGAAAGGGGACTCCTATATCGTGGATATGATGCTGAAGGCAGAAAGCTTCAGCGACTTCCTGAACCGGGCGGATTTCATGGACCTGGTGATGGCATATGACCGCCAACAGTGGAAAGACTTCATGGAGAACCGTAAGTATATTGAACTCTGCAAGCAGGAGCTGGAGGAGCAGAAAGCAATCCTGGACGAGGCAAAAGCCGGTGTGGAGCAGGAGCAGGCGAACATGGAGTCTCTGATCGATCAGAAGAACCGGGACATTGTCGCTTATGAATCCGATATCAGCAATAAGGAACAGGCAATTAAGGAATATAAGCAGTCCATCGCGGATCAGGATGCGGAGATCGCAGCCCTGGAGGCAGCGATTGCTGCGGAGAAAAAGAGAATTCTGGAAGCAAGCGGTACGGTGCTGACCTATGATGGCGGTGTATTCAAATTCCCCCTGGCATCCTATACCAGAATATCCGACGATTACGGCAACCGTATCCACCCGACCTTAGGAATCGAGCAGTTCCATAACGGTGTGGATTTCGCGGCACCGAAGGGAACGGCAATCTATGCAGCCTATGACGGGCAGGTGGTGGCAGCCACATACAGTAACACCATGGGAAATTATGTAATGATCGATCATGGCGGTGGACTGTATACCATATACATGCATGCATCGGCATTGTATGTCTCTAAGGATGATATTGTGGTCCGCGGGGAGACCATAGCAGCGGTAGGTTCCACAGGACGATCCACCGGCAATCATCTGCATTTCAGCGTGCGTAAGGACGGAGCGTATACTTCACCTTGGAACTACATTTCGCAATAGATTGTCAATAGACAGAATCACGTGACTGCTTGCAGGCTAAGTGATCTGTCTATTAGACAATCAAACATACATGAGCAAGTAGGGCGATAGCCCGGAATGCGAATGTATGCAGCATT
>OMAO01000733.1_pt1 | contig 15811 bp, 13 predicted proteins | sample 1644641 | NCBI WGS metagenome assembly OMAO01 (sample SAMEA103958120, study PRJEB25191) | human gut metagenome | biome: human-associated habitat [ENVO:00009003]; feature: intestine environment [ENVO:2100002]; material: feces | place: Germany | collected 2013/2015
TATAAAAAGCTTTTCAAGCTTTTTAACAGGTTTTGGTATGAGAGGGCCTGTAGGGCGGGGCCCATGTGCCCCGCCGTCGGTTACCGGCAATCTTCCAGAAGATTTCCGGGTTTCTCGACAGTTTCAGCCCCCGCAGGCAAATGCCTGCGGGGGCTGAGCTTCATCGCGCGTATTTACTTCCCAGCCAGCTTCTTCACCAGCTGGCCGTCCGGAACGGCCAGCATGGTCTGATAGGTGGTGTACACCACTATGCCCGGCCTGGCCCCGGCGGGCTTTTTCACATACCGCACCGGGGTATAGTCCACCGGCACCTTCCCGGCCTCCCGGCCCTGGGAATAGTACGCCGCCAGGCAGGCCGCCTCATACAGGCTGGCCTCGTCCGGCTCCTGGCCCCCGGTGCACAGAATCACATGGGAGCCGTGAATTTTCTGGGTGTGGAGCCAGATATCCCTCCGGTCTGCCTCCTTGGCGGTGAGCCGGTCGTTCTGCCGGTTGCTGCGGCCCACCAGGATCCGCAGCCCGGCGGAGGACACAAACTGCCTGGGCCTGGAGGCCCGCTGAAAGCCCGGCTGCTTTTTCCCCCGGTTTTTCAGGTACCCCCCGCTTTCCAGCTCCGCCCGGATGTCGTTGAAATCCTGCTCCGCCTCCGCCTGGGACAGCTCCTGCACCACGCTTTCCAGATAGGTCAGCTCCTCCCGGCCCTTTTCCAGCTGCTCCGTCAGAATTTTCTCGGCGGTCTTGGCCTTGGCATACTGCTTGAAATACCGGGCGGCATTCTCCTGGGGCCCCAGCCGCACATCCAGTGGGATGTCCATTGGTGGGCATCCGTCCTCATAGTAATTTTCTGCCGTCAGGCGGTTCATGCCCCGCTCCATGCGATAGAGATTGGCGGTGATCAGCTCGCCGCAGATGCGCAACCGCTCCCGGTCCCGGGTGGCGGCCAGCTCCTTCTCCTGGGCCGCCAGCTTCCGGCGCACCCGGTCCCGGGCTGCCGTGGCGGACTTCATCAGGTCCTGGCCCTTCTGCCGGACCCGGTCCGCCTGGTCCCGGCCCTCATAAAATTCATCCAGCAGCCGGCCGAAGGAATCGAAGGTTTCCTGCTCCATGGCCGGGCCGTATTGGGTGATGGGGCAATAGGTGAAATCCGCCGGCCGGCCGGCCCGGCGCAGCAGGGTGGGCACAAAGCCGCCGCCGGCAATTCTGTCCCGCCATGCTGCAAGGCTGTCCCACAATTTTTCGCCCCTGTCCCGGGACAAACGGGCGTCTGTCTCACCGTATGCGGCGCAGACCAGCTCCCGGGCCATCAGCGGCGGCAGGGCCGTGAAGGTATCCAGCAGCCACCCGTCCAGGGGCGCATCCTCCGGCAGGGCGGAAAGCAGTTCCAGAAATTCCTCCCGGCCAATCTCCAGCGGAGAGCGCTTTTCCTGCCGGGGCGGCAGATGATAGAACAGGCCCGGCAGCACCTGCCGCTGCTGGGACATCTCGAAGTCCACCCGCCGCAGGCAGTCGGTGATCCGGCCCTGGTGATCCACCAGGATGAGATTGGCATGCCGGGGCATGGCCTCCAGGATCAGACGCCACTGGCGCTGCTCCCCCAGCTCGTCGGCAGCCTGGATGGTCAGGGTCACCACCCGCTCCAGGGGCTCCTGGACAACGGACAAAATGCGCCCTCCCGCCAGGTGCTTGCGTAGCAGCATACAGAACATCGGCGGCTGGGAGGGATTGTCCCGCAGCTGCTCCGTCAGGTGCAGCCGGGGCTGGGTGGCTCCGGCGCACAGCAGCAGCCGCCGCCCGCCCCGCAGCAGCAGCACCACCTGGTCCCGGGCGGGCTGCTGGATTTTTTCAATGCGGGTGTTTTCCGCCTGGGCGGCGGTCTCCCGGACCACGGCACTCAGGCAAATGGCGTCCAGCGGCATATTACTCCCCCTCCATCATCCGGCAGAACAGCTCGTTGACCCGGCCCCGCCGCCCCTGGAGATACAGATAGCCCAGCAGAGCCTCCAGGGCCGTGGCCTGCTGATACTGGGCCCGGCTGGCATGGGCCGGGATGGAATGGACGTTGGCGTTGCGGCCCCGGCGGAACACGTCCTGCTCCTCCTGGGTCAGCAGGGGGAGAATTTTCTCCGCCAGCTCCGCCTGCCGGGGGGCGCACACCAGGGCCACCGCGGCCCGGTGCAGGCCCTTTCCCGTGGCCTTGCCCCCGGCACACAGCCAGGTGCGCACCAGCAGCTCATACACCGCGTCGCCTATATGGGCCAGGCCGATGGAGCTGATGCTGCGGATCTGTTCCGGCGGCAGCTGCACGGCAAAATAATCAGTCATGGTATTTGCTCCTTAATGGTTTCGTTACGCAATATCAGCCCTTGGCGGCCAGCCAGTTGCGGCCGGTGTGGGCCTCCGCCAGCAGGGGGACGGACAGCTCCGCCACGCCCTGCATCTCCTGCTGCAAAAGGGCCTCCACCCGGGGGGCCTCCTTCTCCGGACACTCCACGATCAGCTCATCGTGGACCTGCATAATCAGCCGGGCGGCCAGGCCCTCCCGGGCCAGGCGGCTGTGGACCCGGACCATGGCCAGCTTGATGATGTCCGCCGCCGTGCCCTGGATGGGCATATTCAGGGCCACCCGCTCGCCGAAGGACCGCATATTGAAGTTGGAGCTTTTCAGCTCCGGCAAAGCCCGGCGGCGGTGCCACAGGGTCTCCACATAGCCCTGTTCCCGGGCCTTGTCCACCACGTCCGTCATATACTGCTTCACCCCGGTATAGGTGGCAAAATACCGGTCCATATACTCCTTGGCCTCCTGCACCGTGACGCCGATGTCCTGGGACAGGGAGAAGGCGGAAATGCCATAGACAATGCCGAAGTTCACGGCCTTGGCCCGGGAGCGCATCTGGTGGGTCACCTGGTCCTGGGGCACATGGAACACCCGGGCGGCGGTGACGGTGTGGAAGTCCGCGCCGGACAGGAAGGCCTGCTGCATGGCGGTGTCGCCGGAGATGTGGGCCAGCAGCCGCAGCTCGATCTGGGAATAGTCGGCGTCCACCAGCACATGGCCCGGGGCCGCCACAAACATCTCCCGCATTTTGCTGCCCAGCTCCGTGCGGGTGGGGATATTCTGAAGATTCGGCTCCGTGGAGGACAGGCGGCCGGTGGCCGTTACCGTCATCTGGAAGCTGGTGCGGATGCGGCCGTCGGGGTCGATGACCTTCAGCAGGCCGTCGGCATAGGTGCTTTTCAGCTTGGCATACTGCCGGTAGGTCAGCACGTCCGCCACCAGGGGGTGGTCCTTCAGCTTCTCCAGCACGTCGGCGTTGGTGGACCAGCCGGTTTTGGTCTTTTTCCCGTGGGGCAGGCCCAGGTCCTCAAACAGGACCTTTCCCAGCTGCTTGGGGGAATTGATGTTGAACTGCTGCCCGGCGGCGGCGTAAATCCGCTGCTCCAGCCGGTCGATGGTGTCGGACAGGTCCGCGCCGAACCGGGCCAGGGCCCCGCCGTCCACCAGGAAGCCGCTGCGCTCCATATCCGCCAGCACCCGGCACAGAGGAAGCTCCACATCGAAGTACAGCTTTTCCATGCCCTGTTCCCGGAGCCGGGGCAGCAGCACACCATGCAGGGCCTCTATCGCCGCGCCATAGCTGTGCAGCGACGCCCAGGCGGCAGCCTGGTCCCCCAGAGGAGAGAAGGCCTCCGGCTCCAGATGGGCGGGCTTTGGCAGCTCCTGGTTGAAATAGGCCACAAACAGCCGGGGCAGGTCGTATTTTCCGGCGGTGGCGTCCAGCAGGTAGGCCGCCAGGGCGGTGTCGAACACGAAGCCCTCCGCCGGAAGGCCCGCCTCCAGCAGGTCGCGCATCAGGTCCTTGACGTTGTGGGACACCTTGGGGATATCGGCGGCGAACAGCGCCGCCAGCAGGGCCTGCCAGTCCCCCTGATAGTCCCCGGTCCACAGCTCCGCCGCCCAGGAGGCGTTCTCCCCGGCGTCCCACTGGACGGAAAGGGCGGACAGGTCCGGCATCACAACATATACGGTGACAGCCTCCGCCTGCCGCCACTGGACCAGCAGGTCCCGGGCCTGGTCCTCCGTCCGGACGGAGACCACCGTGGCGGTGCTCTCCGGCTTCTCCGCCGTCTCCTGGTGGGGGCGCAGGTGGTATTTGTCGATGAGCTTCTGGAATTCCAGCCGCAGGAACAGGTCGTACAGCTCCGGCCGGAAGGGCCGGCGGAGGTTTTCCGCCGGGTCAAAGTCCAGGGGGGCGTCGGTGACGATGGTGGCCAGCCAATAGCTGTGGCGGGCGGACTCCTCCCCCTCCGTCAGCTTGCGAATGGCGGCGGGCCTGGCGTGCAGGTCCGGCAGCAGGCGGTAGATCTCGTCAATGGCGCCGTATTCCTGCACCAGGGCCATGGCGGTCTTTTCCCCTACCCCCGGCACGCCGGGAATGTTGTCCGAAGTGTCGCCCATCAGGGCCTTCAGGTCGATCATGTGGATGGGGTCGAAGCCGTACTGCTCCCGGAAGGTCTCCGGGGTCATATCCTTGGTGGTGGTCTGGCCCATGCGGGTGGACACCAGCTTCACCTTGGTGCGGTCGGTGATCAGCTGGAGGCTGTCCTTGTCGCCGGTGACGATGACGCAGTCCCACCCCGCCGCCTGGCATTTGCGGCTGATGGTACCGATGAGGTCGTCGGCCTCGTACCCCGCCAGCTCATAGCAGGGCACGGACATGGCCGCCAGCACCTGTTTCATCACCGGCAGCTGCATGGCCAGCTCCGGGGGCATGGGCTTGCGCTGGGCCTTGTATTCCGCGTCCGCCCGGTGTCGGAAGGTGGGCTCCCGGCGGTCGAAGGTGACGCACAGAGCCTCCGGGTTTTCCTCGTCCAGCAGGCGCTGGAGGGTGGTGATGAAGCCGTATACCGCGTGGGTATACAGCCCCTCCCGGGTGGACAGGGGGCGGATGCCGTAATAGGCGCGGTTCAATATACTGTTGCCGTCCAGGACCATGAGCTTCATGGAAGGGACCTCCTAATTCGTTTGATCCGTTTTATTATACCTCTTTTTATTCTTTTGTACAAGGAGCAGAAAGAGGCTGTCGAATCAGAACTTTTCAAGTTCTGAAAAACCGCACGCAGCTTGTCAAAAAAGAATTTCTTGACAAGCTGGAAATTTGTGAGGCCCCGTGATACAATAAAAGAAAAAATTTTGGAAAATTTTTTTCGGGGGACGCAATAAAACCGCCTTGCCGTGCATTATCCAGATGACAGGAGACAAAAGAGATGCTGCACAGGATTGACAACACAACTTCATCCCTCCCTGCGGAGGAGGTCCAGGAGCTTCGGCGGCTGCTTTCGGGAGTGGCCGCAGGAAGCCAAGACGATCTGGCCGAGCTATATCGCCGCACCCGAACGGCGGTGTACGGTCTGGCCCTGTCCTATCTCCGCAACGCCCACGACGCCCAGGACCTGACCCAGGATGTGTTCGTTCACATCTGGGACACGGCGGGACAGTACCGGCCCACAGGCTCGCCTGTTGGGTGGATCCTGGCGGTGTGCCGGAATCTGTGCCTGATGCACCTGCGGCGGGAGAGCCGCCAGGTGACCATGGAGGACCAGGAGTGGCACGCCATCCCCGACAACTGCCCGGGGCTGGACAGCCAGGAGCGGCTGCTTCTGCAGGACGCCCTGGCGGTGCTGGGAGAGGAGGAGCGGCGGATCGTCCTGCTGCACACGGCGGGCCTGAAGCACCGGGAAATCGGTCAGGCGCTGGGCCTGCCCCTGGCGACCGTCCTGTCAAAATATCACAGAGCATTGAAAAAGATGCGAGCTTACATGGAAGGAGATGACGCCCGATGACCAACGATCAGATGGAACGCAGGCTTTCCGCCGCACTGGACAAGACCGCACCGGACGACGTGGACGGCGTGCTCTCCCGCTGTACAGAGCGGAAAGGAACGGTAGTCCCTATGAAAAAGAAGAATAACCGAATGAAGAAATGGATGCAGACGGTGGCGGCCTGCCTGGCGGTGCTGCTGCTGGGCGGCGGCGGTCTGCTGGTGCAGCAGGCCCACGCCGTGACCTCGGTGGTGTCCCTGGACGTGAATCCCAGCATCGAGTTGCGGGTGAACAGCCGGGAAAAGGTGGTGTCCTGCCAGGCCCTGAACCAGGAGGCCCAGGCCGTGCTGGAGGATATGGACGGCGGCAGGGACCTGAAGGGCGTCAAGGCGGACGTGGCGGTGAACGCCATCGTGGGCAGCCTGGTGCGGTGCGGATATCTGGACAGTCTGTCCTCCGCCATCCTCATCTCCGTGGAGGATAAGGACCAGGCCCGGGCCCAGCGGCTGCAGCAGGAGCTGACCGGCGCCGTGGACGGCGCTCTGGCGGCCGGTGATTCCCAGGCCGCCGTGCTGAGCCAGACGGTGCAGCAGGACAAGGAGCTGGAAAAGCAGGCCAAGGCCAACAACATCTCCACCGGCAAGGCGGCCCTGATCCGCCAGGCCATGGCCCTGAACGGCAGCCTGACCTTCGAGGGGCTGGCCCAGCTGTCTGTGGAGGAGCTGCGGGACCTGATCGAGGCCGGTGCGCCGGGGATGCCCATCGGCATGCAGGCGGCTCTGGAGGCGGCAGCCCGGTATGCGGGCCTGACCACGGCGGACATCACCGACGCGGACGTGGACCCGGAGCTGGACGAGAATCCCGCCCACTATGAGGTGGAGTTCCAGGTGCCCGGCAAGGGCGAGCTGGAGTATAAGGTGGAGGCGTATACCGGCCAGGTGCTCAGCGGCCCGGCCAATGTGCAGCCCTCCACTCCCGTGAACCCCTCCGGTGACATTGGCATGGAGGCCGCCAAGAGCGCCGCTTTGAAGCACGCGGGTCTGTCCACCGCCGTCTTTACCAAGGCAGAGCGGGACTATGATGATGGCCGCTGGGAATACGAGCTGGAGTTCCACACCGACAGCGCCGCTTATGAGGTCACCGTGGACGCCATCAGCGGCCGCGTGCTGGACTATGAGAAGGAGAACCTTCGCGGCGGCACCGGCAGCACCGATATCGGCGCCCAGGCCGCCAAGGCCGCGGCCCTGAAGCACGCGGGCCTGTCCGAGAGCCAGGTCCGGGAGCTGCAGGCGGAATGGGACAACGAAAACGGCCGGGCCGTGTATGAGGTGGAGTTCAAGTCCGGCGGCATGGAGTATGACTACGTCATCGACGCCGCCACCGGAGCCGTGCTGGACCACGAGGTGGAGCGGGACGACTGAGCGCAGTAAAAAACGGGAGCGGACTTTTGTCCGCCTGCACTTGTCAAGAAAAAGTAGACACTAAAAAAGGCAAAATTACAGGAAGCCCAGTTCGGTCTTGTACTGAACTGGGCTTTTGTAGCCCAAGGCAGCAGCCGGACGGAGATGATTGAAGAAATAAACGTACTGATTTAGCAATTCCGGCAAGTTGTCTGCATCTGCAAGTCCGTAGTCCAGATATAATTCTTCTTTGATCCAGCCATTTAGTGCTTCAATAATTGGGTTATCTGTTGGAGTTCCCCCTCGCGACATTGACCGAAGTATGTTATAATGTTCATGGGCGTGGCAAAATGCCCTGGAGGAGTAGACGGCTCCCTGGTCGGTGTGGAAGACTACCTGGGGTTTCTGCTCCTCTTTTTTGCCTGCCAGGCTATTCAGCTTGTCCAGGCAATGGTAATAGGGCTTGTTATCTCCTGCGATTGGAGAAACACTGTGGGCAATGATCTCGTTGTTGAATGTATCTAACAATAGTGTCCATTCCCATTGCTTTCCATTGTTCTTGAGTATTGTCATATCCGACACCACAATCTGCAGTGGTGCCTTTGCATTCCAGTGTCCCTTCACAAGGTTCTCATACTTGATGCTTTCTTCTCCCGGTGGCCGGTATCTGCACTTTCTATCTTTGGAACGTATCCCGGCAGCTTTGCAGCATTTATGTGCCAGATTGTCAGAAAACACCCATCCTGTATTATGAAAGATATTTCTGGCAAGACGGTGATAACCGAGGGATGGGTGTAATTCATGTTCCTCATACTACGAAAAAAGTAGACACCCACACTTTTGTGAGTGTCTACTTTCATTTTACAGATGCACTGTGCCCGAGAGGGCACAGCCGGTTTTTTATCGTATCAGCAGTTCAATGGCATACAGCACCATAAAGTGGATGGGATAGATCAGGTAATACCCCCACTGGTACCACTTGCTCTTGCGGCCCCGCTGGCCGTTATACAGCAGCAGCAGCGGGATGGCCGCCAGCACGGCGAAGCGGGTCCACAGGGTGCCGTTGGTCTGCACCACGAAGAACAGGGCCACATGCACCCCGAAGTCCACCAGGAACATCCCCCACTTTTTCCAGGGCTGGTCCCGGAACACGCCGAAGCCCCAGATCCAGATCACCGCCCCCAGCAGCAGCCGCTCCAGGTACTTTCTGCGGCTGTGGGTGTGATAATACCCCTCGGCAATGAAAAAGCACATAACGGGCGCGGTGATCATGCCGAAGCAGAACAGGGGATAGTACCAGGGGTTGGTGGTGGGGATGAAGAAAATCGTCACATGCTGGCAGATCATGGCCACCACAGCCAGCAGCTTCAATGTGTCGGAGTTCAGTCCGGCCTTCCGGGTCACGGGGATACCCTCTTTCCTGTTGGATATTTATGCGGGTATCTTAACACATGAACCTGGGTTTAAGTCAAAAGGAAAATGACAAAAAAATACAAAAAATTACAATCCGGTTACAATTTTGTAAAAATGTACAAAAAAGCCAGAGGGAGACAGCCGGTTTGGCTGTCTCCCCTGCGAATTAAATTGGCTTTATTGTCCGGCGGCCTTCTGCGCGAAGCGGTTATCCACCAGCCCGTCGAAGTTCACCCACTGGTCCGGGGTCAGTTCCCCGGCCTGGGTCATGACCGTCTCCAGCCGCTCCAAGGCCTGCTGCTCCATCACCGGGGTGCGGTTCCAGGCGTCAATCTCCCGGTGCCGGGCGCACACCCGCTCCAGAACGTCCAAGTCCGTGTCCGGGAACTGATCGCAGATGGCCTCCGCCACCTGGCGGTCCGTGTGCTCCGCCACCCACTGCTGGGCCCGAGCCATGGCGTTGACGAAGCCCTGGACCGTCTCCGGATTCGCCTCCACATAGCTGCGGTTGGCAAAATACGCGGTATACGGAATCTCGCCGCTTTCCTGGCCGATGGAGCACAGGATATACCCCTTCCCCGCCTGCTCCACCTCGGTGGCGGTGGGCTCAAACAGGGTCACATAGTCCCCGTTGCCGCCGGTGAAGGCCCCGGCCATCATGTTGAACTGCACCGAGGTGTCCACCACCGCGTCCCGCTGGGGCTCGATGCCCCGCTGCCGCAGCACATATTCCAGGGTCATCTCCGGCACGCCGCCGGCCCGGCCCCCGATGATGGTCCGGCCCCGGACGTCCTCCCAGGAGAAGGGCCCCGGCTCCCGGCCCACCAGGAAGGAGCCGTCCCGCTTGGTCAGCTGGGCAAAGATCACGGGATGGTCCTCCTTGCCCTGGTTCATCACATAGATCGCGGCCTCCGGCCCGGCCAGGCCCATGTCCGCCTGACCGGACACCACGGCGGTCATGACCTTATCGGCGCCGCCGCCGTTGGTCAGCTCCACCTCCAGCCCCTCCTGGCGGAAGAAGCCCTGGCTCATGGCCACGTACTGCGGCGCATAGAACACCGAGTGAGTGACCTCGCTCAGGCGCACCCGGGTCAGCTGTTTTTCCCCGGCGCAGCCCGGCAGAACCAGCAGCGCCGCCAGACAAAGACACAGTACGATACAGATTTTTTTCATGCTTTGACCCCCCAATAATGCTGCAGCAGCTTCTCGGCCCCCAGCACCAGCCGGTACATCACCACCGCCGCGGCCGCCAGGATCACCACGCTGGCCATAACCAGGTCCATGTTGAACACCTGGGACCCGTAGACGATGAGATAGCCCAGGCCCGCCCGGGACACGAGAAATTCCCCCATGATCACCCCCACCCACGACAGGCCCACGTTGACCTTCAGGGTGTTGAACAGGGTGGGGAAGCTGGCGGGAAACACCAGCATCCACAGAATTTGACCTCTTGTGGCCCCCAGGGACCGCATCAGCCGCAGCTTTTCGCCGTCGGTCCCCAGGAAGCCCTGATACATGCTGAGGATGGTGACGATCAGGGAGATGGCCAGGGTCATCACGATGATGGACCCCATCCCCGCCCCCATCCAGACGATAAAGATCGGCCCCAGGGCCGTTTTCGGCAGGGCGTTCAGCACCACCAGATAGGGGCTGAGCACCCGGGCCACCCCCTCCCGCCACCACATACAGATGGCGATGGCGGTGCCCAGCAGGGTCCCGGCCAGGAAGCCCACCACGGTCTCCAGGCACGACACGCCTATATGCCGCAGCAGCTCTCCGCCCCGGCACAGGCCCACCAGCGTCCCCCACATGCGGCTGGGACTGCTGATGAGAAAGCCGTCGCTGAGCCCCACCGCCGTGGTCAGCTGCCACAGGCCCAGCAGGGCCGCCAGCAGTCCCGCCTGCCACAGCCGCACCCGGCGGCGGCTTCTCTGCCGCTGCCGCAGCCACTCCTGCCGCCGGGGGGATGGTTTATCCGTCATGCAGCTCCAGCTCCTTCCAGATGGCATTGAAAAACGTGTGAAATTCCGGGGTGTCCCGCCGCTCCATAGGCGGCAGGCCCCGCAGCGGTCCCATGTCGTGAACGGCCTTTATCCCGGCGGGCCGCCGGGTCAGCACCGCCACCCGGTCCGACATACTGATGGCCTCGCTGATGTCGTGGGTCACCAGCAGGGCGGTTTTTCCCTCCTGCCGGATGATGCGGTAAATATCCGCCGAAACCGACAGCCGGGTCTGATAGTCCAGGGCGGAGAACGGCTCATCCAGCAGCAGGATCCGGGGATCCGCCGCCAGGGTGCGGATCAGGGCGCAGCGCTGGCGCATACCGCCGGACAGCTGCCCCGGCCGCTTATCCCGGAAGGCCCACAGGCCGTAGCGCTCCAGCAGGCTCCGGACCCGGGCCTGGTTTTCCGGCGTATTCTCCCCCCGGACGGCCAGAGCCAGGGTCACATTGTCCCAGATGCTCCGCCAGGGGAACAGCTGGTCCTGCTGGGGCATGAAGCCCACCTTGGGCGAGGGGCCCCGCAGGGCCTCGCCGTCCACGGTGACCTCCCCGCCGGTCAGGGTCTCCAGCCCCGCCAGGACGGACAGCAGCGTGGATTTGCCGCAGCCGGAGGGGCCCACGATGCTGCAGAACTCCCCCTCCTCCACGTCCAGGGACACGTCCCGCAGGGCCTCCACCTCCCCGTCCGGTGCCTGGTACACAAAGGCGGCGTGCAGGAGATGTATCATCATTTCCGTGTGTTCCTCCTCTGATACTGATTCCTGATTCAAAAATGGAATCAGGAGTCCCGTGCGCTGGGCGCACACTGTGACGTCTCATACTTCGGCGCTGTTAAAAACTTTTTAACAGGTTCCGGTATGATACGAAGCGGAGAGCGGAAAACTCCCTCTCCGCCATCATCCTATGCACTCCCCCGCCCCGTGGTTCCGCCCCGGCGGGGCACACGGGCCCTGCCACAAAGGAACGGGGTGGTTTCCGGCAGACCGTCCGTAGGGCCCGCTGCCCTCAGCGGGCCGCCGGGCCCCGGCGCAATGACAGGCTTTTCCACAAGCTGTTTGTGATCGTCCCATCAGTGTACCACACCCCCGGTTTTCCGTCAATAAAAAGCCTTGACAGGGATAGGTTGAATCTGTTAAACTTATATTAGAGTTGAACGCGTTCAACCGGAAGGGAGGCGAAGCGCATGAGCGTACCCCAGATATTTGAGAGCGAATACCGGTTCTGCCTGATCCTGTGGGAGCACGAGCCGGTAAACAGCACCCGGCTGGTGCACCTGTGCCAGGAGAAGCTGGGCTGGTCCAAGGCCACCACCTACACGGTGATCCGGCGGCTGAGCCAGCGGGGCGTGGTGAAAAACGAGAACGCCGTGGTCACAAGCCTGGTCAGCAAGGAGCAGGTGCAGCAGAGCCAGATCGACCAGCTGGTGGACAAGACCTTTGAGGGCTCCCTGCCCGCCTTTGTGGCGGCCTTTGCCCGGGGGCGGCGGCTTTCAGAAAAGGAGGTCCGGCAGCTGCAGCAGCTTATTGACGACAGCGGAAAGGAGAACTGACCATGGAACAGCTTTTTCTGACCATTCTGAACCGGGCGGTTACCGCCGGGTGGCTGGTGCTGCTGGTGATGGTGCTGCGGGTGGTGCTGAAAAAAGCGCCCCGGGCGGCGCACTACGGCCTGTGGGCCATTGTGGCGGTGCGGCTGCTGTGGCCGGGGGACCTGCTGCCCCGGGCCGGCGTCAGCCTGGTGCCCACCACGGAGCCTATCTCCGGAGACGTGCTGACGGCGGCGGGAACAGCGGTATCCGGCGGGCTTCCCGCCGTCGGCAGTCCCGCCGGTGCGGCGGCAGCGGAGACGGCGGCCCGGACGGGGCAGAGCCTGGGCCACATCGCCGCGGTGGTGTGGCTTGTGGGCATGGTGGCCATGGCGCTGTATCTGGCAGGCAGCTATGTGCGGCTGCGGGTGCGGCTGCGGACGGCGGTGCGGCTGGAGGACGGCGTGTGGGAAAGCGAACTGGCCCCGTCTCCCTTTGTGCTGGGGTTTATCCGGCCCCGCATCTATCTGCCCTTCGGCCTGGACCGGGGAAGCCGGGACTATGTGCTGGCCCATGAGCGAACCCACATCCGGCACCGGGACCACTGGGTGAAGCCCCTGGCGTTTCTGCTGCTGGCGGTGTACTGGTTCAACCCACTGCTGTGGGCGGCGTATATCCTGCTGTGCCGGGATATGGAATACGCCTGTGACGAGGCGGTGCTGCGGGACCTGGAGGAGCCGGACAAGCGGGCGTATTCCCAGGCGCTTCTGAATTGCGCCGGACCCCGGCGGGCGGTGACGGCGTGTCCGGTGGCCTTCGGCGAGATCTGCGTCAAGGGGCGCATCCGCCGGGCTCTGCGGTATAAAAAGCCTGCCGTGTGGGTGACGGCGGCTGCTGTGGTGGTGTGCGCTGCGGCGGCGGTCTGCCTGCTGACCAACCCCAGAGACCGGACCCCCTATGGGTGGGCCAGCCGGGTGACGGCTGGGGGGCTGAACGTGACGTATCTGTGGGAAGGGAACTCTGCCCGGACACCGGCCGGAATGCCGGGGCTGACCTCCCGGCTGGCGGAGCAGCTCAACGGGCTGACGGAGGAGGACTTCCCTCTGCTGGAGAGCTACACATACAATATCTTTGACCAGGGGACGGACCCCTTTCGCCTGCAAATGGGACGGACTGCCGGAAAGCGGGAGCTTCTGTACGGCGGCGACAGCGGGTATCCGCTGATGCTGCTGTACCGGGGGAAGCTTTACGGCGTGAACAGCGAGGAGCTGCTGCAGACCATCCTGGAGTATACCCGGGGCGTGCAGGTGGTTCCGGCAGGGACGGAGCTGGCCCTGCGGATGGGGCTGTCCGGAGTGTACCGGATGATGACAAAGGAGAGCGCCGACGGGCCGGATGTGATACAGGGAGATGACTTTTCCTGGACCCCGGCGGCGTGGCAGGGCGGCATGGCATATGTGGACCTGATGCGGACGGAGGGGGATGCTTCCGGCTCTGTGGGCCGCATCTGGTGCGCCAGGGCCCGGTGGGGCGGCCAGGAGCGCTGGCTGGTATACGCCCGGGACGGGCAGATCGCCCTGCGGCCCACGGAAAGCGGCTCCACGAGACTGAGCATCGTCGGGCGGGGACTGGCATTCCCGGAGAACGGGACGTATCTGACGGCGGAGTGCGTGTATCAGACGCCGGAGATGCCCAGCCCGTCTCCCCTGTCGGCGGAGCTGCTGCAATTCCGGGATGAAGCCGTGAAATACTGGGCCCGGTATCAGGAGAACGCCAACGGGCAGCTGACCACCGCACTGGACCCGGAGAAGTACAGTCAGTATCCCATCCAGGGCGGTCAGAGCGTCAGCCTGGAGGAATGGGACAGCCGGTTCCCGGAGGGGTTTAGCCCGGACATCAGCGGGTACCAGGAGCGGTGGCTGTTCCAGCTGGAGGACGGCTGTCAGCTGCTGCGGCTGGACGATCAGCTGTATTTGCTGCAATATCACCAGGCTGACGGGGAAGTTTTTGAGATGCTGCGGCTGCGGCCGGTGCCGCTGGAGCCGGAGCGGGTGCTGGAGCTGGATCGCCTGCTGCTCAGCGTCAGCGGAGACGACAGCGTGGCGGCGATCAGCTTCTCCGGGGCCGTGGAGGCCGCTATGCGGCAGCTGCCGGATTACCGGCGGCTGGTGGACGGCGGGGCGGATACCCTGCGGTACTGCTTCACCATGCTGGAGTGCCGGTATAACGGCGGGTATGGGATGCAGGCGGTCATGAGGATGGCCTGCCGGGATATTCTGGTGGACATGGGCGAGGATCCCGGCGATGACGGGTATGACGTGCAGACCTGGTATGACGAGCTGAAGGCCCGAGCCTTTTCCGTGTCGGAGGATCTGGCACACCATCCGGGTTACGCTGTGCTGCTGGGGCTGGGGGTGTCCCGGCCTGACGGCACGGCGGCGATAACCTATGTGGACATGGACGGCGACGGACTGGCGGAGCGGCTTACGGCAGAAAACGGAGGACTCCGGGTGCTGCGGTATGACGGCACGGAGGTGTGGTCCTCCGGCCCGGTGGGACAGAACGGGGATGAGGCCCTGTTCCTGCACCGGAACGGCGGGCAGTGGGAGCTTCTGCGCTATGGCCGGACGGCGGAGGAGCAGCTCTATGAGCTGCTGAGCCTGACCGGCGGCAGAGAGCGGCTGGTGCGGTCCCGGCATCTGGCCCACGGCGCGGCGGCAGAGAGCGTCCGGGTCTTTGCGGAGGATTTCCATACCCTGCTCTATGGCGTGGATGAGGCGGGGCTCTCCGACGGGTGCGAGATGCTGCTGCTGTCCGTCAGGAACGGCGAGACCCGGATGGGCCCGGCATACGATTTCAGCGGCTGGATCACAGAGGAGACAGGATGAAAACGGAGGAATACACCATTCTGCGGGGGCAGGCCCGGATAGCGGCGGCGGACTTTGTGCAGCGGTATGTGGACCTGGCGGACCCTGCCGCCGGGTGCCGCCCCTGCCCGGACTATGGGCGGTACTGGACGTGCCCGCCCTATGACGTTCCGGCGGCGGACTACTGGGCGGGGTTTGACACGGTGCTGCTGGAGGGGATGCAGTTCCACTTCACCCCGGCCATGCTGGAGCGGCGGTTTGACCCGGAGGAGCTGGCGGAATATACCCGGCGGCTGACGGCGGAGCAGGCCCGGCAGATGGACCGGGCCCTGCGGCAGCAGTACCCCGGTGCGGCGGTGCTGACCACCGGAGGGTGCACCCTGTGTGAGGAATGCACCCGGCCCATGGGGCGGCCCTGCCGCCATCCGCAGGCGGTGGGGTACAGCCTGGAGTCCCTGGGCTGCGACGTGGGCGCCGCCGCCCGGGGGGAGCTGGGCTGGGAGCTGCTGTGGCCCCGGCGGGACCGGCTGCCCCGATATCTGACGCTGCTGTGCGCCGTGTTGCGGTGACATACAGAAATTTTGAAATTTTTTCAAAATTCAGGTTGATTTTTCAATATCGACCGTGTATAATGAATTTATATTCAGAGTCACCTCCGAGACTCCTGAATCGAAGCAGGACCGCCAGGCGGTCTGCCTGACTTCGCTGATTTCCCCCTTCCCCCCTATAGCAAAAGCGCCGGTATCGCACGATACCGGCGCTTTTTCATGGGTCGTTGCCTGCA
>OMAO01000738.1_pt1 | contig 15712 bp, 10 predicted proteins | sample 1644641 | NCBI WGS metagenome assembly OMAO01 (sample SAMEA103958120, study PRJEB25191) | human gut metagenome | biome: human-associated habitat [ENVO:00009003]; feature: intestine environment [ENVO:2100002]; material: feces | place: Germany | collected 2013/2015
GCTCCTCCACACCGGCGGGCGTGACGAGATACACCTTATCAAAGGGATTCTCGCTCATGCCGGGCATGGTTGATTTATCCTTTTTCTGTTCCTCGGGGCTCAGGCCGGTTTCCAGCGCGGAGAAGAAGGCTTCGGCGCCCTCCTCCTCGGTCAGGCCGATGATGGCGCTCATGTGGCGCACCTTAGCCACGTTCAGCACGCGCAGCAGCGCAGCCGCCTGCTGCGGGGTGCGGCAGGCATCCAGAATGACCAGCGGGCGCTGAGAAAGCACCCGGATGCTGCAGCGGTTGTCCACGGCAGCAATGCCATCCAGAATCGCTTCATCGGAGATGTCTGCCCCCTTGCGGCAGAGCGCCAGTGCCAGCTCCACCGCCATGGCGGCGTTGCCTGCGGCGTGACGCCCCAGAAAGGCCAGCGGCACCGTATAGCCGCCGTAGTCCACCCGGCTGGCGAACTGTTCTGCTTCCAAAAAGGTGATATCCTCCGGGTCGGGCACTACCAGCTCACAGCCGCACTTGCCCGCAGCAACAATCAGCTCACTGAGCACCGCCTTGGGCTGTTCCGGCGCGGTGACGCAGATGCTGTCCTTGCGCATCACGCCGCCTGCCAGCGCAGCCAGACGCTCCACCGAGCGGCTCACGCCGTCCGGCCCCACCGCTGTGACAGCACACACCGGCATTTGGGGCAGTGCCGCAGCCAGACCCGCGTCCGGCAGTTCTACCACTGCCAGCGTGCAGCCGGCTTCGCCAAAGCAGTACGCAGCGGCGGCAAGCTCCGCCGCCTGCATAGGCAGTTCCTCATGGGCGGCAAGAGCATCGGCGGCGCGGCACAGCAGTGTCTCGTCCACCGGCTTGCCTGCCACCCGGATACGGGCCGCAAGGGGCTCGCATCCGGCATGATAGACACCGGCACGAATGCCCTGCGCCTGCAGGATGGCCGTCAGCAGGCGCGCCACCGCCGTTTTACCGGCAGTGCCTGCCACGCCCACAAACTGCACCTGCTGCACCGAGGCGGGCAGCAGCGCGCCCAGCTGTTCCGGGTCGGCAAAGCCGTCCGGCAGAGCTGCAAAATACTGATTTGCCTGTTGGATGGTCATTCGTGTCTCCTTTTCATGTGATAATACAGCCCCTCGCAGGCCAGCAGCAGCACGATGGCGACAAGGATGCCTGCCAGAACACCGGCAGAATCCAGCCACACATCGGTGACCTGACTGCTGCGCCCCTCCGAGAAGAGCTGAATGGTCTCATCGGTCAGCGCTGTCAGCACACCGCCCAGCATGGGCACGGTGATATGCCGCAGCGGGTGGCGGCTGTACACCCGCATACAGAGCATGAGCAGAAATCCCTCCAGCATATACTCGCAAAAGTGTGCCAGCTTGCGCACGATGTGCATGGTCAGGCGGTCAGCCAGTCCCGGATGACCCAAGCGGCGCAGGATAATGCGTATCCATGCCAGCACCCGGCCGCTGGAGCCGGTGGAGACTGTTGCCACCGCCATGGAGTTGGAAAAGATGAACCAGATGCAGGCAATCAGTGCAGCGGTAAAGATCACCCGCCCCGCAATGACCCACAACGAGGTGCGCTCCGTATCGTTATAGCGTTCCACAGTCTCAACCCAGCGCCTTGATGCTCTGCTCAATGTTGGCCAGCTTGTCCTGACTCTTGGCGAACTTTGCGCGGATTTCCTCCACCAGAGCCGCCGGGGCACGCTCCACGAACTTGGGGTTGTTCAGCTGGTTGCCAAACATGGCCATTTCCTTTTCAGCCTTGGCCTTTTCCTTGTTCAGGCGTGCCAGCTCCTTCTCGCGGTCGATCAGCTCCATCATGGGGATAAAGCCGCGGGCGGCGTGGGTGGACACCTGCACCATGCCGTCGGTGCTGCCCTCGTACTTTTCGGTAAAGGTCACATCGGTGGCAAAGGCGAACTTAGCCAGATAGACCTGTGCGTTCTGGAAGGGGGCTGCATCGGCAGTCTCGATGATCATGCTGGTCTTTTTGGCGGGGTGGACATTCATCTCGGTGCGCATGGTACGCACGGCCTTGATGTAGTCCATGACCTTTTCAAAGGCTTCCTCTTCGTCGGCCCAGTTGTGAGCTTCATCGAAGGTGGGCCAGCTCTGGGTCATGATGGTCTCGGCAGAGCCGGGCAGAGCCTGATACAGCTCCTCGGTGATGAAGGGCATGAAGGGATGCAGCAGCTTGAGCGCCTTATCCAGCACATACACCAGCACACGGCGGGCTGTATCTGCCTGCTGTGCATCGCCGGAGTTCAGGCGGGGCTTTGCGATCTCGATGAACCAGTCGCAGTAGACGTCCCAGATGAAGCTGTTGATCTTGGCAGCGGCCAGACCCATCTCGTAGTGGTCGAGGTTGTCGGTCATGGCACCGGCCACCTGATTCAGCTTGGTCAGCACCCACTTGTCGCTCATGTCCAGCAGCTCCTCGCTGGGCAGACCCGGCTCAAAGTCCTCGGGCAGGTTCATCAGCACAAAACGGGTGGCGTTCCACAGCTTATTGGCAAAGTTGCGGGCAGCCTCCACCTTCTTTTCGATATAGCGCATATCGTTGCCCGGGGTAGAGCCATCCACCAGCATAAAGCGCAGAGCGTCTGCGCCGTACTGGGCAATGACTTCCAGCGGGTCGATGCCGTTGCCAAGGCTCTTGGACATCTTGCGGCCCTGACTGTCGCGGACGATGCCGTGGATGCAGACGGTGTCAAAGGGTGCCTTGCCGGTGTAGGCCAGACCGGAGAAGATCATGCGGCTGACCCAGAAGCCGATGATGTCGTAGCCAGTGACCAGCGTATTGGTGGGGTAGAAATACTTGAGGTCAGCGCTTTCCTCGTTGGGCCAGCCCAGCGTGCTGAAGGGCCACAGGGCAGAAGAGAACCAGGTATCCAGCGTGTCGGGGTCCTGTGTCAGCTTTGCGCCGCCGCACTTGGGGCAGCTGCAGGGAGCAGACTTTGCCACCACGGTCTCGCCGCAGTCGTCGCAGTACCATGCCGGGATCTGATGGCCCCACCACAGCTGACGGCTGATGCACCAGTCGCGGGTGTTCTTCATCCAGTTCATATAGTTCTTGGTGAAGCGCTCGGGCACGAACTTGATCTCGCCCTTCTCCACGCTCTCGATGGCGGGCTTTGCCAGCGGCTCCATCTTGACGAACCACTGCTTGGAGACCATGGGCTCGATGGTGGAGTGGCAGCGGTAGCAGGTGCCTACCTCATGCTTGAGGGGCTCGATCTCCTTCAGGAAACCGCCCTCCTTCAGGTCAGCCAGAATGGCCTTGCGGGCTTCCAGCGTGGTCATACCTGCGTACTTGCCGCAGTCCAGCACATGGGGCTCGTTGACGGTGTTTTTGCCGGCAGCAAACAGGGCATCGGCTGCAGCCTTGTCGGCAGCGCCGGTCATGTGGCCGTCGTAGGTGAACACGCGCACAATGGGCAGGTCGTGACGCAGGCCGACCTCAAAGTCGTTGGGGTCGTGGGCGGGGGTGATCTTCACGACACCGGTGCCCTTGGTCATATCGGCGTGCTCATCGCAGACGATGGGGATCTCCTTGTTCAGCAGGGGCAGCACCACATGGCAGCCGTGCAGATGGGCATAGCGGGGGTCATCGCCGTTGATGGCAACAGCGGTATCGCCCAGCATAGTCTCGGGGCGGGTGGTAGCCAGCTCCAGCATCTCGCCGGTCTCCTTGACCGGGTACAGCAGATGCCAGAAACTGCCGTCCTTCTCCTCGTACTCCACCTCGGCGTCGGAGATGGAGGTGTTGCAGTGGGGGCACCAGTTGACCATGCGGTTGCCGCGGTAGATCAGGCCCTTGTCGTACAAACGCACGAACACTTCCTTGACAGCCTCAGAGCAGCCCTCATCCATGGTAAAGCGCTCGCGCTCCCAGTCGCAGCTGCTGCCCAGCTTCTTCAGCTGGCTGACGATGCGGTTGCCGTACTTGGTCTTCCATGCCCAGGCGCGCTCCAGAAAACCGTCGCGGCCGACCATTTCCTTGGTCAGACCCTCGGCGCGCATGGCCTCCACCACCTTAGCCTCGGTAGCAATGGAAGCGTGGTCGGTGCCGGGCACCCACAGGGCGGCATAGCCCTGCATCCGCTTGGTGCGGATGAGGATATCCTGCATGGTGTTATCCACCGCATGACCCATGTGCAGCTGACCGGTAACGTTCGGCGGCGGCATCACGATGGTGTATGGTTTCTTGTCCGGATCGGCCTTCGTGTGGAAGTAGCCGCCATCCAGCCAGAACTGGTAGATACGATCTTCCACCTGACTGGGATCGTACTGCTTTGCAAGTTCTTTCATAGTGTCCTCCCAAAAAATTTGATGAAGTGGGACGCAAAAAGCCGCCCCACGGAGCGTTCCATGGGACGGCTGTAAATACATAACCGCGGTACCACCCAAATTGCGCGGAAAATTCCGCGCCCCTTGATGCCCCTGTAACGTAGGGCAGACCCGAAAGCGGCTTACCGGCTCAGCTCACCGCTTCTGCTCCAAAGTGACAGTGCCCCGCCGGTATCCCGCCGGGTTTTCAGCTGCCCCCGGCTCTCTGTGCGGTCCCAGACGATGCACACTCTTTTTCAACGCATTTATAAAAAGAATATAGCGTTTTTTGTGGGATTTGTCAATCAGTTTTTCAAACCTTTCACCCAACGCACCAGCTTCCATACCTTTGCGCCCAGATGTGGGCAGTAACCCATCATCAGCGCCTGCAGCTTCTGGCTTTTGTGCTCCGACGGGATCTTCCACGCAGCGTGGCGGTGCGTGGAAGCCAGCTCCAGCAGTGTTTTTTCCTTTTCCGGGTCCCGCTCCGGCTGGTTGACCAGCCGGAAATACACCTCGGCGCAGGACATGATGCAGCGCTGATCCGTAGTACTGCGGAAGGGGTCCGGCTGCTCCTTTGCCAGCTGCCAGACCCGTTCCCATGCCAGTGCCGCCGTATAAAAGCGCAGGCTTGGCTTCTGCCGCACGGCAGAATCTGGTCGTTCAAGATAGGCATAGAGAGGGCAGTTCAAAAACGCCAGACTGCCAGCCTTGAGAAATTCCATCACAAAAAACAGGGTATCCTCCCCATAAAGCAATGCCGGATCAAAACGGATATCCCGTAATATCTCCCGGTGGGTCAGCATCCGCCAGCAGTGCCCACCGCTCCATTCCCGCATCCACGAATAATTTTCCGCCGTGATCCTCTGCGGTGCCGGGCATTCTGTCACTGTCCACAGGGACTGGTTTTCCTGTATACCGCGGTAGCGGCACATGGACATCCGGGTACCGCAGCTGCACAAGGCATCGTACAGCCATTCCAGATACTGCGGCAGCACAAGGTCGTCGGAATCCACAAAGCCGATGTATTCGCCCCTTGCCACATCCAGTCCAAAATTGCGTGCCGAGGACACTCCACCGTTTTCTTTGTTGAAAATGCGCACCCGGGCATCCTGCGCCGCATAGCGCTGCATGATCTGCCAGCAGTCGTCCGGCGAACCATCATTCACAACGATCAGCTCAAAATTCCGGTAGGTCTGCGCCAGCAGGCTGTCCAGACACGCGGGCAGATACTTTTCCACCTTATAGACCGGTACGATCACCGAGATCAGGGGGCTTTTTTCTGTATTCATCCGGCTCTCCTTTTTAAAATTTCCAACCCACGCCGCTTCAGCGCTTCGTACTCCACGCTGCGCCGGTAGAGCAATACGATCACTCCTGCAAACACCGCCGTATAAAACAGCCCGTCCAAAACAAAAACGCCGAAATTGCCCACCGGAAAGCGCTTTACCCAGAGCATGGCTGCCGCCGAGACCGCCGCCACGATCATTGCACGCTTCAGGTACTCCGCAAAATAAACCCGGAGCTTCTTCTGCCATGCATCCTGAACGCCATACTTCAAAAAGATATAGGGCTCCACCCAGACACAGGTGCACAGGCTGCTGATGATGGTACCCCCGATAATGCCGACAACGCCGTACCGCTGCACCAGCGCCAGAGAGACCACCAGATTGATGATGGACTCCGCCACAGCCTTATAGCGGTCGTTCCAGAACAGACCCATGACCTCCCGGAACAACAGGTTCGTCTGCCGCATCCGCGAGATATAGAATTCTGTCACAATGATCGCCACGGTCGTCATCGGGAAACAGTATTCCCTGCCAAACAGCAGCTCGATCAAGGGATTGAACAGCATCATCAGCCCGCCAGTCAGATAGGCAGACTGCACAAAAAAGAGAAAGTCCATCTCTTTATATACTTGGTACAGCCGGTCAGAGTTTTCCAGCGCCGCAAAATTACCCACGCTGCCGGAAAAAGCCGTGGCAAACTTGTTCAGCAGGTTGTTCAGCGCGTTGATCACCAGCCGGTAATTGGAGTAAAGCCCCACCGTTGCCAGACCGATGAAGGAGGACATCAGCAGGCTGTCCGTGTTGCGCACGATGACGGTGGCCAGCTTGTGCATACTCATTGCGCCGATGTTTTTCAGGATGCCGTTCCGTTCCTCCTTTTCCGGCAGCTCCCGGCATTCCTTCAGATAGGGAAATTCCTTATCCGCCATGTGGGAGATGATGATGTTGGGTATGAACTGCACCACAAGCTGGATGGCAAGGTACAGGATAAAGTTACCGGTCAGCAGTAAAGCCACGATCTGCACGATGGTGCGGATGCACTCGCATACCAGCGTCCACCCGGTGCAGATATAGCTTTTCTGGTAGGCCTGATAAATAGAGCTTTTATAGTTCAGCAGGTAAGAGCAGGCAGAGGAAAGCACATACATCATGTAGATCAGGGTGATATGCTCGATGCCCTCGCCGCCCTTGATGAGGTACGGCAAAAACGGCAGCAGCACCAGCCCGAACAGCAGCACCGAAGCTGCCACCGCCCGGTACATCCACTTATAAAGGTTCATCAGCCGCGCCAGTTTCTGCTCGTCATCCCGGGCGGCCGGCTCGTACATACTGAACACCATAGCCGTGCCAATGCCCAGCTCTGCGAAATTAAGGATGCTGAGCACATCGGTAAACAGACCGTTGACGCCCAGATATGCCGCCGAAAGGCAGCGGATAAAAACCATCCGGCCGATAAAGGACAGCAGCATCGTCAAAAACTGCCCGCCGATGTTGACCAGCATATTGATGATAGAATAGCGTGTTCTCATGCGTTTTTTCTCTTTCTCCTCAGCCCTTGAACCCCCGCAGCCGGCTATATGTCTGCGGTAAGCGCCACAGCAGCCAGCTTTGCAGCCAAAGCCCGCCCGGAACGTTGCAGTACTGCCGGGTGCGGCTGACCACCTCAAACTGCATCCGCAGCATTTCCCGGCTGCAGGATGCCTTGCGCAGTGCCGGTGGCAGCTGCCGGTACACCCGGCTCACGCTGCCCATCGTAAATTTTGCTGCATTTGCCAGCGCATCGTATGCACCATTTTCCACAAGACAGTCCCAATACCGCTGTGCTGCCTCGGCAGCATCAAAATGGCGCAGCGTTTTATTGCCGCTCATAATGCTGCCGCCGCGCTGCACATAATAATACAGTGCTTTTGGCACCACCACGGCCTTTTGGATCTGCAAACAGACCTCCGGGATCAAAAACAAATCCTCGTTCAGCTTGCCCTCCGGGTAGCGCAGCTGTGCAAAGATGGCACGGCGGTACAGCTTGTTCCACGCAGGCTGGATCATCGAATCCGTAGCATTTTTCAATAGTTCCCGTCCGGTAAAGACCTGCTCTGCAAGGCTGATATGCATCGGTGGGCAGAGTGCGCCCGTCTCGTCCACCTCGGCGTAATCGCACAGGGCAAGGTCCGCCCCGGTGCTTTGCACAGCCTTATACAGTGCTTCGTACATTTCCGGCGCAATGTAGTCATCTGAGTCCACAAAGCCGATCCATGCGCCCCTTGCTGCGTCCAGCCCGGCGTTGCGGGCGGCAGATAATCCTCCGTTTTTCTGGTGGATCACCCGGATGCGGGCATCCTTCGTGGCGGCGGCATCGCACAGCGCAGGGCAATCGTCCGGTGAGCCGTCCTCCACAAGGATCAGCTCAAAGTCCGTAAAGGTCTGTGCCAGAATGGAATCAATACATTTTGGCAGATAGCGTTCCACATCGTACACCGGCACGATGATGCTGAGCAATGGTTTTTCGCAGGGCACAGTGTGTTCCTCCCTATTATTTTCAATCCGTCACCTCGGTGCGCAGGCGGGCAATGAGCCGCTCCATCAGCGCTACCCGGTTAAAAGGGGTCATCAGGTAAAAGCCGTCCGCATAGGGCGCAGCCGCCTTGGCGGCCTGCACCGAGACTTCCAAGCCCAGCTCCTCGCCTGCGGTACGGTCCAGCCCTTCAAACTTCTGGATGATGGCTTCGTCCACATGGATGCCGTTGACTTCGTTTTCCATAAAGATAGCGTTGCGCTGGCTGACCACCGGCAGGATGCCTGCCAGAATCTTTGCCCGCTCGCCCAGCGTCTCGCGGGTCTTTTTCAGGTTTTCCACTGCCTGTGCCGACAACAGCGGCTGGGTGAGAAAGCCGCTCATGCCGTTTTCCAGCTTTTCTGCGGCGCGGCGCAGCTCCACCTCAAAATTGCGGGCGTTCAGGTTCAACGCCCCGAACACCGTGATGGGGCTGGGCATCTCCCGCCCTTCCCCGGCCAACGAAACGATATACTGCGCCAGCTTGCGGGAGTTGAACTGGTACACGTTCTTCACCTCGTCCCGCTCTGCGGTGGGGATGGGGTCGCCGGTGATGGCCAGCACCTCCCGCACGCCCTCGGCGTACAGTCCCAGCAGCAGTGCCTTGGTGGCGTTCAGGTTGCGGTCCCGGCAGGTCATGTGGGGCAGCACGTTCAGCCCCAGCTCCCGGTGCACCCGGCAGGCCACCAGCGAGGAATCCATCCGTGCCCGGGCAATGGGGCAGTCCGCAATGGTCAGCAGGTCGGCACCGGCGGCCTGCAAACGGCGGGCACCCTCGAGATACGCGGTCAGGTCAGCGTCCTTGGGGGAATCCAGCTCCACCGCGATGACCCGCTGCCCGGCGCGCAGCTTGCGCAAAAAAACATCGTCCGTTTCCACTGCAGGCTTTGCCGTAGCGGCGGGCTTTGCTGCCGGGGCAGCGGGCAGCGCTTCCGGCAAAGCATCCAGCGCGGTGCGCAGGGCAGCAATATGCTGCGGCGTCGTGCCGCAGCAGCCGCCCAGAATGCGCACGCCCTCACTGGCAAGGCGGCTCAGTTCCCGGGCAAAATACGCCGGCTTGCCCTGATAGCGCACCTGTGCCCGCGCCACCACCGGGTAGCCCGCATTGGGCATGACCGAAAGCGGCAGTCCCGCATCTCCCAGCTGCTGCACCAGTGCCCGCATCGCACCCGGGGCAGATACACAGTTCAGGCCCACGGCATCCACCACGCCGCTCTGTGCCATGCGGCGCACCAGTTCGGCGCAGTAGCGGCCCTCGCGGGTGTAGCCGTCCGGCAGCACCGCAAAGGATACCAGTACAAAGGCCTCCGGCACGGTCTGCTTCAGCGCACGAATCGCTTCCAGCACACCTTCCTCGGTGCTCAGAGTCTCGAACAGAAAATTCCGTGCTCCCAGCAGCGCAAAGCGCTTTGCTACGGAAAGATATACCTGCTCCGCCGGGAGGTTCTCGGTGTCCGGCGCGGGGCCAAGGTCGGCAAACACCGCCGCGCCGGTCTCCCCTGCAGCCTTTGCTGCCAGCTGCCAGCCCGCATCCGCCAGCTGCTCCCAGCCCGGCTGCTGCGCCGCCGCCAGACGCGGCAGGCTGAAGGTATTGGTCTTGATGGCGTCCGCTCCGGCGGCAAGATACGCCCGGTGCACCGCCAGAATGCCATCCGGGTCGGTCAGGTTTGCCTGTTCACACTCCTGCCCCGGCTTTGCTTTATAATAGGTACCCATGCCGCCATCGAACAGCAGCGGACGCTGGGCTAACAGTTTGCGCACATCTAACATCGGTACTTTCCCTTTCCTATAAAAGATTTCATCTTTCAGTTTATCGTAGTTCACTCATCCGGTCAAGCGGTTTTCCTGATTTATCTTGCGGCGCGGCTGTTTTTGTGCTATCTTAAGGTGTATCTGAAAACAAAGAAAATGACGAATATTTCGCAAACACAAGCGGGATTTAAGGCAAATAGCCGTAGGAATCCTTTGTGGATTTCAAGGCTCTTTAACGCAAAATCCAGCTGTGTTTGTAGAAATAGACTAAATTTTCGACTTTTCAGATACACCCAAGGAATAAGTTTTTATAAAAGGGAGAGGATGGATCATGCGCCACACCGGCACACTTGAACTGGAAACTGACCGTCTGCTGCTGCGCCGCCTGCTGTCGCAGGATGCCCCGCAGATGTACGAAAACTGGGCAAACGACCCGGCTGTGACCCGGTTTTTGCGCTGGGAACCGCACAAAAGCCCTGCCGAGACCCGGGAACTGCTTTCGGCGTGGGCAGAGCTGTATCCGAACCCGGATTATTACCAGTGGGCCATAGTGGAAAAGGCCACCGGACAGGTGTTCGGCTCCCTCTCCGTGTACAACGCCCTGCTGGGTGAGCCCCAGCAAAAGGCCAAGTGGCCGGGGCTGGAACTCTCCGGCGGCATCTGGGAGCCGGGCTACTGCATCGGGCAGAAGTGGTGGGGCAAGGGCCTTACCACCGAAGCACTGCAAACTGTGGTGGATTTCTGGTTCAGACAGGTGGGCGGTGCCTTCCTCACCTGCTGCCACGCGGTGCAGAACCCCGCCAGCGGCCGGGTGATGGAAAAGGCTGGCTTTGTGTACCACCACAACGATGTTTACCACAAATTTGACGGCACACCGGTGGAATGCCGGTGCTACCTTCTGACAAAAGAATGCTACGATAACAGAAAGGACTTACTTTGAGCGAGCTTTATGATATTTTGACCGAGACCCCTCCCACAAAGGTAGTGCTGCTGGCACTGGATCAGGGGCTGTGGGACTGTGAGCGCAGTCTGGCAGAGCTTTCTGCCCTGTGCGAGGCCAACCACATGGAAGCCGTGGCACAGGTGACCCAGAAGCGCCAGACCCCGGAGACCGGCATCGTGCTGGGCAGCGGCAAGCTGGAGGAAGCTTCCCTTGCCGCCCAGACGCTGGGCGCGGAATGCGCTGTGTTTGACGGCGAGCTGACCGGCAGCCAGATCCGCAACATCTCCAATGCGCTGGGCGGCTTGGAGGTCATCGACCGCACCATGCTGATTTTGGAAATTTTCCGCAGCCGCGCCGTGACCAACGAGGGCAAGCTGCAGACCGAGCTGGCGCTGCTGCGCTACCGTCTGCCCCGCCTGCAGGGCATGGGCGAAGCGCTGAGCCGTCAGGGTGGCGGCGGTGGCGGCGGCGGCGGTGCCCGCCGCGGTGCCGGTGAGACCAAGCTGGAGCTGGATCGCCGTCATGTGCACGCCCGTATTGACGCGCTGGCTGAAAAGCTGACCGAGATGGAAAAGCGCCGGGGCGAGAGCCGCAAGGCCCGCGCCAAGACCGGAATGCCGGTGGTAAGCCTTGTGGGCTACACCAACGTGGGCAAATCCAGCCTGATGAACGCCCTGTGCGGCCCCAGCGTAGCCGAAGCTGATATGTTGTTTGCCACACTGGACCCCACCAGCCGCAAGCTGGTGTTGCCCAGCGGCATGGCGGTGCTGCTGGTGGACACGGTCGGCTTTGTGTCCCGCCTGCCCCACAATCTGGTGGAAGCCTTCAAATCCACCTTGGAGGAAGCCGCATGGTCGGATGTGATCGTCCGGGTGGCAGATGCCGGGGACGAGCAGCGCGAGGAGCAGCTGTCTGTGACCGATGAGGTGCTGGACGGGCTGGACTGTGCCGACATTCCCCGCCTGACCGTGTACAACAAGTGCGACAAGCCCAACACCCTGAGCTTTGACCCCGATATCCTGCTGACCAGCGCCAAGACCGGCTACGGGCTGGACAAGCTGCTGCAAAAGCTGGACGAGGTGCTCAGCGACCGGGTGCACACCATCCGGGTGCTGCTGCCCTACGACAAGCTGGGACTTGCCGCCCCCATGCGGGAGTGCGGCAGCGTGCAGGCAGAGGAATACCGGGAGAATGGGCTGTATCTGGAAGGTATCGTCAAGACCGAGGACCTGCACTGCTTTGAGGGCTATCTGGTCTGAGCGGCAGGCAGTTGCTGATCATCTCACATTAAAAAACAGGCGGCTGCGCAAAGTGCTGTGCAGCCGCCTGTTTTTTCATTTAACCAACATTGATATGCCCCACCGGCATGATCTTGCGCTTGTTGTCGTCCGGTTTGGCGGTCAGGCTCATGGCAAAGGCCACCGGGCCCACACGACCCATGAACATGACCAGCATATACAGGATCTTTGCCCCGTTATTCAGCTGGCTGGTCACACCTACGGAAAGTCCCACCGTGCCAAAGGCCGAGCAGGACTCGAAGATGGCATCCACCACCGACACCGCGTCCGAGGTGTTGTAGTACACCACGATGGCCGAGCCGATTGCTGCCGCCGCGCCCAGCACGATAATGGTCAGCGCACGGTAGACCGTCTTAGACTCGATATGATGGTCGGCGATCACGCAGTCGTCGCGCCCCTGCGCCACGCTGCGGATGGTCAGGATGATGACCGCGAAGGTGGTCACCTTCACACCGCCGCCGGTAGAGCCGGGCGCTGCGCCGATGAACTGCAGCACGCTCATGAGCAGCTTGCTCAGGGTGCCGCAGGAGGCCAAGTCCACGGTGTTCATGCCGGCGGTACGGGTGGATACTGACTGGAACAGCGAAGCCATCACCTTGCCGGGAACCGACAGCCCGCCCAGCGTGGCGGGGTTGTTCCACTCCATCAGTCCCAGCCCCAGCGCACCGCCCAGCCACAAGATCAGCGAGAAGGACAGCACCACCTTGGCGTGCAGGGACAGGCGGCGTTTTTGGTACCACTGGCACAGTTCCACCCAGACCATAAAGCCCAGACCGCCGGAGATGATCATGAATATGATCACCGCCTGCACATAGTAGTTGTTGACATAGGGCACCAGCGAGGAGTACGCCCCGAACCGTCCGAACAGGTCAAAACCCGCATTGCAGAAAGCCGAAATGGCAGTGAACACGCTGATCCAGACACCTTCCGGCCCGAACTGCGGCACAAAGGCGAACATCAGCAGCAGAATGCCGATGCCTTCAAACATCGCCGCCAGTCCCACAACGATCTTCAGCACGTTTTTGGCCTGATCGTAGCCGTCTGCCGAGACGCTCTCGCCCAGTAAGCGCAGGTCCCGGAAGCCCATGCGCCGGCGCATGGCCAGCGCAAAAAAGCTGGTAAGGGTAACAAGGCCAAGGCCGCCTACCTGAATGAGCAGCAGCACCACCGCCTGCCCGAACCACGTGAACTGCGTCCATGTATCCCGCACCACCAGACCGGTGACGCAGGTGGCACTGGTGGCTGTGAACATGGCATTGAGCACATCCAGCCGTCCGTGCCTGCTGGAAATGGGCAGGGTGAGCAGCAGCGTGCCCAGCGCGATCACGATAATAAAGCTGACGCAGATGATCTGGGTCGGGGTGCTCAGTCCCAGCTTTCTCCGCCGAACCGACCTCTGGTGCCGCAGCTTTTTGCGGATATTTTTTATCTTTTCCATAGCATCCTCCCTGCGCAGCACACAGCCGCCTTGCATTCCTTTATAGCATACACCATTTTGCCCGCAGGTTCAACTTGATTTTACACCCCGGTTGCGGTATTATAATATGGTACTGTATTTTGGGCGGCTGTCCTGTGCCCCCAAGGATGCAGGCTCCTGTCTCCGTAGCTCAGCTGGATAGAGCGTCCGCCTCCTAAGAATTCGGTCAACCTGATACCTTGGGTGCAGAAGTGATTGCTCTATTCAAAAGCAAAACCGAGAATCACGGTTTTCTCAACAAATTTTGATGCAACAAGTTTAACACCGTTCCGGTTGCAACGCAGTCGGTCACTTCGATGTGAAAATCATTCTGCATATTCGTTTCCAAGCGCGTTGAATTTCAAAAAATCAACGATAATACATAATATGCCTCAGTAGCTTAGCTGGATAAAGCGCCTCCCTCCTAAGGAGGAGACCGCAGGTTCGAATCCTGTCTGGGGTATCCCTTTATGAAAATGCGAAGGTCATTTTTCCATGTGAAAGACGATCTTCGCATTTTTCATTTTGAACCTATCACCAAAATTAGCCAGCTAATGCCATTAGCAGAATTTTCGGTTTCAGCTAATAAAATCAGGTTTCCAGCTAATGAAGCCCCATAAAGCACCTTTTGAACTCTGTTTTCCCGCTCTCTGCTAAAATTGGTAGCCGCTTTCCTGTAAATCCATGTAAATACAAGATAATTTGTGTGAATCTATTTTCCACATTCCCGCCCAAAACCGTGCAAAACACTTTTCTCCATACATAGCGCGTTCACTCGCTGTTCTCTCGGAACAGAAAGAGGAACGCGCTTTTTTGTTTTCGGGCTGAACTTCCCGAATCCATCAAAGGAGGGTTTACCAATGAAAAAAGTTCTGACCGTCACGATGGACGGTATCCGCTACCATGCTTCCCGCCCGGCAGATTGTCGGCACTGCTTCTTCTGGAAGAACCGAAAGAAGGGCTGCGTTCTCGGCAAAGAGAACTGCTACTATCTGATCGAGCCGCCCAAAGGCCCCAGCAAGTGCGAAGGGTGCCCCTACAAGCGGGCAAAGCCCTGTGTGCTGGTTCCCTGCTACAAAGACCTGATGGCACCGCTGGAGAAACGAGGTGATGCCAAGTGAGCCACAAGCGAAACGAAGCTCTGCGCCATGTTCAGCACTCCATGCACCATGTGATCGCCGCTGGAGAAGGTTCTGACCGTGCCCCGGACAGCTGCAAGCTGTGCCCGTACTATCGGCCCGATTTCAAGTTCCGCACCTGCCTGTATGCCCACTGCCCTTATAAGAAGCAGGTCAATGTATTCCGTTCCACACCTGAAAAATGGGATATTCTCTATGCCCGAAAAAAAGCCGACAAGAACCGCAGACCTTGATTACTTCTATGGGCAGTCCAGCGAGCTGTTCTCCTTCTACCGGATTCCCAAGCTGTTGTTTCAGGATAGCCGCTTCCAACCGCTTTCCACAGATGCCAAAACCCTGTACGGTATCCTGCTGGACCGCATGAGCCTTTCAGCCCGGAATGGTTGGTTGGACAAAGCTGGGCGGGTGTTCATCATCTATACTGTGCAGGAGGTGCAGGATTCACTGGGCTGTGCCGATAAAAAGGCCACCAAGCTGCTGCGAGAACTGGAAGAGTACGGCCTGATTGAACGCAAACGGAGGGGGCTGGGCAAGCCCGATCTCATCTATGTGAAGAATTTTTCGTCAGAATCGTCAAAACTACGCTTTCTGAATCGTGATAATGACGATTCTGGAGTCGTCCAGAATACGCTTCAAGACCCGGCCAAACTACGATGTAATAAGACTGAGAGAAATAATACAGAGATAAGCGATACTGATCCTATCTCTTCCGATGAAAACGACTGGATGAGCGAACGTGAACAACTGGAGGAATATTTTTCTCAATCTTTGGAGGTAGACCTTCTGCTCCGGCTTTGCCCGGACGATGAGGATACCATCTATCAGATTATGGATTTGCTGGTGGACACCTGTGCCACCAAGCGCAAGACGCTGCGCATTGCCGGGGACGATAAGCCCGCCGAAGTGGTACGCAGCCGGTTTATGAAGCTGAACGCCGACCATATCCGCTTT
>OMAO01000740.1_pt1 | contig 15661 bp, 15 predicted proteins | sample 1644641 | NCBI WGS metagenome assembly OMAO01 (sample SAMEA103958120, study PRJEB25191) | human gut metagenome | biome: human-associated habitat [ENVO:00009003]; feature: intestine environment [ENVO:2100002]; material: feces | place: Germany | collected 2013/2015
ACCAGTTCGATGAACTGATGCAGTTCATCGGCAAAGAGGTGGAGTTCTTCGGCAAAAAAATGAACTGAGCCCGCCCGAAAGAATATTGTTATACACAGGGACTGCTGTGCCGACCGGGTGCAGCAGTTCTTTTTTGCCGGAAGCCTTCCCCCGGTCGGGGGAAGGTGGCTGCGCGCGAAGCAAGCAGACGGATGAGGGCGCAGGCGAGCAGCATTTTACCTTAAATACCCCTGATTTCTGTGCACCGGCGGGTTTTCATTTTCTTTTCACGGGTTTTATGGTATACTATAGTGTATTTTGAAAAAACACTGCCGAAAGAGGTTTTAAAGATGAAAGCACACATTGCACGCAACCAGAACGCCGGGGTGCCGCTGGCGCTGGGCTGGAACCTTTCCCCCGCCGACCGGGGCAAGCTGGAGGGCATGGCACCCGCCTTTGGCATGAAGCTGCTGCCCGTTGCCCCCGCCGATGCCGGCAAGACCGTTGCCCAGCTGCTGGGCGAGGTAGAGGTAAAAGCCCCCAGAACGCTGGTGCTGGAGCCGGGTGCCTATCCCCCGGCGCTGGTGCTGGCAAACTTCCGCGATAAGGACGTGGACACCCTGCTGGACCTGATGCGGCAGGCACAGGTGACCATCCCGCTCAAGGCGGTGGTCACCCCCGCAAACCGCAACTGGATGTTTGCAGACCTGCTGGCGCATCTGCAGGAGGAGCACGCCGCCTTTACCGCCGCAAAGGAGAGCCAGACCGTATGAAGAGCCGCATCACCCGCATAACCGCTGCACTGCTGGCGGCGGTGCTGAGCCTTAGCCTTCTGGCCGGCTGCAAGCCCAAAAAGGAGCTGACCCGGTACACCACCATCTTTTATGATGTATTCGACACGGTGACGCAGGTCATCGCCTACTGCGAGAGCGAGGAAGAGTTCAACACCCAGATGCAGGCGCTGCATCAGGATCTGATCGCCTACAACCAGCTCTATGATATCTACAACGACTATGCCGGCGTTGTGAACGTTAAGGCCATCAACGACAATGCCGGCAAAGCCCCGGTACAGGTGGATGACCGCATCCTCTCCATGCTGGAGCTGGCGCGGCAGATGTACGACCTGACCGGCGGCAAGATCAACATTGCCATGGGCAGTGTGCTGGGCATCTGGCACGACCACCGCGAAGCCGCTGAAAAGGACGCTTCCGAGACCGACAACACCCTGCCCACGCAGGAGGAGTTGGAAGCCGCTGCCCAGCACTGCGATATCAACGATCTTGTCATCGACGAGGACGCCAAAACGGTCTATCTGTCCGACCCGGAGATGTCGCTGGACGTGGGCAGTGTGGGCAAGGGCTACGCGGTGGAGATGGTCTGCCGCGCCGCCGAAGCCCGCGGCCTGACCAGCGCACTGGTGAGCGTGGGCGGCAACCTGCGCGCCATCGGTACAAAGCCGGACGGCAGCCAGTGGACGGGCGGCGTGGAGAACCCGTGGAACGCTTCTGAGGTGTATACCAACACCAGTTCCATCTTCGGCTCGCCCATCAACATGAGCGACCTTGCGCTGGTGACCAGCGGCGACTACCAGCGCTACTTTGTGGTGGACGGCAAGCGCTACCACCACATCATCGACCCGGACACCCTGTGGCCCGCTGCCTACTACAACGGCGTCACCGTGCTGTGCCCGGACTCCGGCATGGCAGACTGCCTGACCACTGCCCTGTTCTGTATGCCGCTGGAAGAGGGGCAGAAGCTGGTGGAATCGCTGGACGGCGTAGAAGCCATGTGGTGCACGCCCGATAAGCAGGCCACCACCTCCAGCGGCTGGGACAGCCACCTGAAAAAGTAAGTTTTTTGCAGGTGGGACGATCAAAATGGCCTCCGCGTGCGCTCTGGCCATCTTCAGCGGAAAAATTATTTTTTATTTCGGAATAGCGGAGCGTCTGCGGACGCTCCGCTATTCCCTTTTCACAGAAGGGGTCGTAAAGGACAACGGCATTGCACCCCCTCCCGTGAAAAAGTTTTTCCGAAAAGTCCGCAGACTTTTCGGAAAAACAAACAAAAAATTTTCTTTCCGCTATTTATGCCCAGAGCAAAGCGGAGGGCATTCAAAATCGTCTCTTTACGCAAAAAGGCTGCCGCACAAAATGTGCAGCAGCCTTTTGTTTGTTTATCCGGTTATCCCGTCTGGCATCACTCCACGATGATGCTCTTGCCGGTCATCTCGGCGGGAACGGGCAGGCCGATATAGGGCAGCATGGTGGGTGCGATATCGGCAAGGCAGCCGCCCTCGCGCAGCTTCACGTCACCGCAGCCAACTGCCACAAAGGGCACAACGTTGGTAGTGTGGGCGGTGAAGGGGGTGCCGTCCGGGTTCATCATCTTTTCGGCGTTGCCGTGGTCGGCGGTGATGAAAGCGCAGCCGCCGGCGTTCAGCACAGCGGTGACCACCTGATCCACGCAGGTATCCACAGCCTCAACGGCCTTGACCGCAGCATCGAACACACCGGTGTGGCCGACCATATCGCAGTTTGCGAAGTTCAGGATGACCACATCGTACTTGCCGCTCTCGATGCGCTTGACGCACTCGGCAGCAACTTCGGGGGCGCTCATCTCGGGCTTCAGGTCGTAGGTGGCAACCTTGGGGCTGGGGATGACGCAGCGGTCCTCGCCCTCGTAGGGAGCCTCCACGCCGCCGTTGAAGAAGAAGGTAACGTGAGCGTACTTCTCAGTCTCGGCAATGCGCAGCTGGGTCTTGCCGTGGGCAGACAGGTACTCGCCCAGAACGTTCTTCAGCTCCACCGGGGGATAAGCAACCTCGCAGTTGGGCATGGTGGCATCGTACTCGGCCATGCAGACGTAGTTCACCTGCTTGCGGCCGCCGCGGCGCTCGAAGCCGGTAAAAGCATCGTCGCAGAAGATGCGGGTCATCTGGCGGGCACGGTCGGGGCGGAAGTTCATGAAGATGACGGTATCGCCATCCTGCACGCGGCCACCCTCGCAGGTGACGCAGGGCAGAACGAACTCATCGGTCTTATCTGCTGCATAGGAAGCCTCGATGGCCTCGGCAGCGTTGACAGCGTGCTCACCCTCGCCGTAGACGAAGGCGGCGTAGGCCTTCTCCTCGCGGTCCCAGTTGTTATCGCGGTCCATGGCGTAGTAACGGCCGGAAACGCTGGCGATCTTGCCCACGCCCAGCTCGTCCAGCTTAGCCTGCAGGTCAGCCAGGAAGCCCTTGCCGGAGTGGGGGTCGGTGTCACGGCCGTCGGTGATGCAGTGCAGGTAAATTTCCTTTGCACCCAGATGCTTTGCCATTTCCAGCACGCCGAACCAGTGGTCGGCATGGCTGTGCACGCCGCCGGTGCCCACCAGACCCATCAGGTGGATGGCCTTGCCGGCCTCGATGGCGGCCTTCATGTTCTTGACCAGCACAGGGTTCTTGAGCATCTCGCCGTCGCGGATGGACTTGGTGATGAGGGTGAGCTGCTGGTACACGATGCGGCCTGCGCCCATGTTGGTGTGGCCGACCTCGGAGTTGCCCATCTGGCCGTCGGGCAGACCGACAGCCATGCCGGAAGCATCAATGGTGGTCATGGGGTACTTTTCCATCAGAGCATCCAGATGGGGGGTCTTGGCAGCCACAACGGCGTTGCCGAAGGTCTCGTTCGGCACCCAGCCGAAGCCATCCATGATGCACAGAAGAACAGGTTTCTTTGCCATAAAATTGAATCTCCTTTGAATTTATCACGCGTTGCAGGTAAGGCCAGAGCCCCGCCTGCGGGGGTGCAGCCTGCGGGTGCATAACACCCGGGCAGCTGCTGTAAAACAGATCAGCGCCCGGCTCAGCGCTGAAAAAAACGGCGCAGCCGGGCGCTGAAACAGCTAATTAAGAAAAGGCAGTTGCTCAGCCCTTGGTGGCTGCATCAACGATGACTGCAAAGTCGGGAGCCTTCAGGGATGCGCCGCCGATCAGGCCGCCGTCCACGTCCTTCTTGCTCAGCAGCTCCTCGCAGTTCTTGGCGTTCATGCTGCCGCCGTACTGCACGGTGGTAGCCTCGGCCACAGCCTCGCCGTACAGCTCGCCCACCACCTTGCGGATCTGAGCGCAGACTTCCTCTGCCTGATCAGCGGTAGCGGTCTTGCCGGTGCCGATGGCCCAGACAGGCTCGTAGGCGATGACAACGTTTGCCATCTGCTCGGCGGTCACGTCACGCAGGGCGATCTTGGTCTGCATACGGACCAGCTCCTCGGTAACGCCCTCCTCGCGCTGCTGCAGGCTCTCGCCCACGCACAGGATGACCTTCAGACCGGCGTTCAGAGCAGCCAGCGCGCGCTTGTTGACGGTCTGGTCGGTCTCTGCAAAGTACTGACGGCGCTCAGAGTGGCCAACGATGACGTACTCCACGCCCAGGTCCACCAGCATATCAGCGCTGATCTCGCCGGTGAAAGCACCGGACTTTTCAAAGTGGACGTTCTCGGCACCGACATGGATGTTGGTGCCCTTGGTCTTAGCCACAGCGGTGACCAGATCGGTAAACGGGGTGCAGATGACCACCTCGCAGGCGGCGTCCTTCACGGCGGGGATCAGCTCGTCCACCAGAACAGCAGCCTCGGAGGCGGTCTTGTTCATCTTCCAGTTGCCGGCGATAATAGCCTTGCGCTTTGCCTTATCCATTGTTATTTTCTCCTTACCTTCGTAAATATTTACAATTTGCCTGCACAAAAAGAAAAGATGCGGCGGCGTAAATGCCGCCGCACCCATTGTGATGCCGGAAAAATTATGCGTTCTGGATGACTGCGATGCCGGGCAGCTCCTTGCCCTCCAGATACTCCAGAGAAGCGCCGCCGCCGGTGGAGATGTGGGTCATCTTGTCGCCCAGACCCATCTGCTGCACAGCTGCTGCGCTGTCGCCGCCGCCGATCACGGTGGTAGCGTCGCTCTCAGCCATAGCCTTAGCAACTGCCAGAGTGCCAGCTGCCAGAGTGGGGTTCTCGAACACGCCCATGGGGCCGTTCCAGACAACGGTCTTGCTGGCCTTGACGGCGTCAGCAAACAGCTTCATGGTCTCGGGGCCGATGTCGCAGCCCTCCATGTCAGCGGGGATCGCAGTGACAGGCACCACGGTCACGTCCACAGGAGCGTCGATGGGATCAGGGAAGTCCTTGATGCAGACTGCATCCACGGGCAGCAGCAGCTTGACGCCCTTCTCCTGTGCCTTAGCCATCATTTCCTTGCAGTAGTCCAGCTTGGTGTCATCGCACAGGCTCTTGCCCACTTCGTAGCCCTGAGCCTTGACGAAGGTGTAAGCCATGCCGCCGCCGATGATCAGGGTATCGACCTTCTCCAGCAGGTTGGAGATGACGTTCAGCTTATCAGCAACCTTGGCGCCGCCCAGAATAGCGGTGAAGGGACGGACGGGGTCGTTGACGGCGTTGCCCAGATACTTGATCTCCTTCTCCATCAGGTAACCGACAGCGGTATCCTTGATGTAGTCGGTGACACCTGCAGTGGAGCAGTGTGCACGGTGGCAGCTGCCGAAGGCATCGTCCACATAAGCGTCAGCCAGAGAAGCCAGCTCCTCGCTGAACTCAGGCATATTCTTGGTCTCTTCCTTGCGGAAACGGGTGTTCTGCAGCAGAACGACGTCGCCGTTGTTCATGGCAGCAACAGCAGCCTTTGCGTTCTCGCCGACAACATTGTCGTCATCTGCAAACACAACGGTCTTGCCCAGCTTTGCGCTCAGAGCCACAGCAACGGGTGCCAGGCTGAACTTTGCCTCGGGGCCGTTCTTGGGCTTGCCCAGATGGCTGCACAGGATGACCTTAGCGCCATCGTTGACCAGCTTCTGGATGGTGGGCAGAGCTGCATTGATGCGGTTCTCGTTGGTGATGACACCGTCCTTCATCGGGACGTTGAAATCGCAGCGGACAAGCACCTTCTTGCCGCAGTAGTTCTGATCGTCGATCGTCTTCTTACCTAAACCCATGGTAAAAACTCCTCTCAAGTTATAATTCTGAACCAGAGTCTCGCTCACAATCGGGGCGTTGCCCCGTACAGTTACTATTATAAACAAAAACTGTGTGTATTGCAAGGATAAGAGATAGATAATTGTTTAACAAACATTTACCGTTGTTGCACGGAAATGTGTCTATTTTGCCCGAAGTGCGGTTTTTTCTGCCCGCAGACGCCGGAAATGCCGTTTTCCGTTCCGTTCTCTTCCGTGAAAAGAGCTTCCGAAAAGTCCGCAGACTTTTTGGAAGCTCAAATAAAAAAATAAAATTCCTTGAATTATGCCCAGAGTGCAACGACGACGACCGCCGCCAGTGGCGGAAACAGGGAGGAGTTGTTGGGGCAGCGGCCAGCAAGACGCGCGTGCCGCTCAAGGCACGATGCGGATGCTGGGAGCCGTAACCCGGCAAGCGGAGGGCATTTCAAACCGTCCCGCATCAAACAAGGCCGCCGCACAAAATACTGTGCAACGGCCTGTCTGCTTATGCGTTATGCAAAATATTCCTGTGCGCGGCGGGCGGCATTGTTGATGCAGTCCCGCAGCTGGTCCAGCGTATCAAACTTTTTGCTGGGGCTCAGGTAGGCGTGGAACTCCACCACCGGGTCGGTGCCGTACAAGTCGCCGGAAAAGCCCGGGATAAAGGTCTCGCAGGTCACCTTGGTGGCATCATCGTTCACGGTAGGGCGGCTGCCCAGACCAGTGGCCGAGGGATACCACACCCCGTTGATGCAGGTGCGGGTGATATAAATGCCGCTGCGGGGCATCTGGAAGCCCTGCGGGTACAGCTGGTTGATGGTGGGCACCCCAAGGGTGTGTCCCAGCCCTGCCCCGTGCTGCACCGCAAAGCGGATGGCATAGGGCATCCCCAGCATGGCGTTGGCGGCGGGGATATCCCCGCCCTCCAGCGCGGTGCGGATGCGGGTGGAGGACACCGGCTTTTCCTCAAACTGTGCCATGGGCACCACCACCACCTCTACCCCAAGGGGGGCGCAGAGGGTGCGCAGCAGCTCCGGCGTACCGGCAGCTTTTGCGCCAAAGGTGAAGTTTTCGCCGCAGAACAGCGCCCGGGCGTGGCAGTTTTCCACAATGCCGCGCACGAACTCCTCCGGGCTCAGCGCTTTGATCGCTTCAAAGTCCGGGGTGAGGTAATACTCCACCCCAAGGCTGTGGATCAAGGCGTGCTTATCCTCGGTAGAAAGCAGGCGCTTGCCCTTCATTTTATTTTCCACCGGCAGGCGGAAGGTGAACACCGCCGGGGCTGCGTCATGGGTCTTTGCCCACTGCACCGCCCCTTCGATCACCGCCCGGTGGCCGATATGGATGCCGTCAAAGTAGCCCATAGCCACGGCGGTGCCTTTTTCGGGCTGCGTCAGCGGCAGCGGGGCAAACTGAGAAATGATCTGCATGGGTCTTGTTTCCTTTATTGCTCAATTACGTTCCACGAACAGTTTTTCCACCCGGAGCACCCCGCCGGTAATGTTGGCAAGGCCAAGGAACTGCCCGGCGGCGCTGCGCACCCGGTAGCGTCCGTCTGCTGCGGGGTAGCGGCTGGTGGGGCAGCCGTTGTACAGATGCTGCTCCACCCATGGCTCCACCACCAGCAGCGGCAGCGGGGTGAACACGCTTTCCACCGGCAGCATCAGTGCTTCCAGTGCAGCGCTCCCCTGCTCCTTTGCGGCAAGGATTTCCTCCAGCGTGTGGGCATCTGCTTCGGTGTACAGACCGGCAGCGGTGCGGCGCAGAGCGCTCATGGTGCCCTTCTGCCCCATGGCGGCGGCGATCTCCTCCAGCAGGGTGCGGATATAGGTGCCCTTGGAGCAGCGCACCGTCAGTACATACTCGTTTTCTGCCGGACTGCCGCCGTACTCGATGCCGTAAATTTCAATAGGGCGCGCCTTGCGCTCCACGGTCACGCCCTCGCGCGCCAGCTTATACAGCGGCTGGCCGTTGATCTTGACCGCCGAGTACATGGGCGGCACCTGCATCTGCGGGCCGATAAACTGCGGCAGCACAGCCAGCAGTTCCTTCTCTCCGGCGGTGACGGGTGCAGTCTCCAGCACCGTGCCGGTGCTGTCGCCGGTATCGGTGCGTGCACCCAGGCGCAGGGTGGCGCGGTAAGTCTTGTCGTGGTTCAGCTGCAGGTCCACCGCCTTGCTGGCACCGCCGCAGAACACCGGCAGAACGCCGGTGGCCATGGGGTCCAGCGTACCACTGTGCCCCAGCTTGCGGGTGCCCAGCACGCCGCGCAGCTTTGCCACCACGTCAAAGCTGGTCCAGTCCATGGGCTTGTCTACGATCAGGATGCCCTGCATCATGCTTCCTCCTGCGGTGCGTCCAGCTCGGCTTCCACCTCTGCAAGGATCGCATTCTTGGCGTTTTCAAGGTCGCCCAGCAGCTCACAGCCCGCTGCGCGGGTGTGGCCGCCGCCGCCCAGTCTCCGGGCAATGGCACAGGCGTCCACGCCCTTTGCGGTGCGCACGCTGATGCGGTAGCTGCCGCCGGGCTGCTGGCGCAGGGTCAGACCGACCTTGACTCCCTCGATGCTGATGGGCAGGCCGGTCAACTCTTCCAGATCTGCGGGGTCTACCCCGCTCTGCCGGATCTCGTCCCGTGTCAGGTAGATCAGGGCGCAGCGGCCGTCCAGATAGTACTCCAGATGGTTGCGGGCGATGCGCTCGGCCTCCATGCGGGCACGGGGCTTGGTGTCGAAGAGCAGGGTGTTCAGTTCCTCCACATGACAGCCGGCTTCAATCAGCTTTGCCGCCACCGTGTGGGTGTTGGCTGTGGTGGAGGAGAACTTGAAGCAGCCGGTGTCGGTGGCAATGCCGGTGTACAGACAGTCCGCAATGTGGGGGGTGATGGGCACGCCCATCTCCACGATGACCTGATACAGCAGCTCTGCTGCCGCAGCGGCACCGGCATCCAGAAGGGTGAAATCGGCATAGCCGTTGTTGCCTGCGTGGTGGTCGATGCACAGGTCCACATGGCGTGCAAACTGCGGAACACCGTTATTTTCGCCAAACAGCTGCAAGCCTGCCACGTCCACCGCGATCACGGTGCGGGGCTCGAACTCACCCTTGAACAGCCGTGGGTTCGTAAAGGCGTAGCGGGACGGCACGGTATCGGAGCAGAGCACCGCCGTTGTTTTTTCCAACGCTTTGAGCGCGTAGTACAGGGCGCTGCCGCAGCCGATGGTGTCACCGTCCGGGTTTTTGTGGCACAGAATCAAAATGTTGTCCGCAGCCAGCAGGCGCTGCGCCATCTGCTGCACATTCAGTTGTTCTGTCATCCAATGATCCATCCTTTCCGCAAAGGCAGTCAGTCCTCGGTCTGTTCGGTATCGGCAGGCTGTGCTTCCTCCTCGCCGTTCACGTTCAGGCTGCGCAGCAGCTCGTTGATGTGGGCGGCGTAGGCAGCACCGTCATCCTCCACAAAGATGAAGCGGGGTGCCTTGCGGATGTGCATTTTTTTGCTGACCTCGGTGCGCACATGGCCTGCGGCACGGTTCAGCGCTTCGATTGCGGGCTTGGGGCCGTCCGCACGGCCCATCACGCTTACATACACCTTTGCCACATCCAGATCCGGCGTCACGTCCAAACGGGTGACGGTCAGCAGACCGCCCTCCAGCCGCGGGTCCTTCAGCCGGCCGATGATGGCAATGACCTCGCGCTTCATATCCTGCGCAAGACGGCCCATATTTTTCTGAGACATAGTTTTCTCCAAATTCTGTCGGCAGCTTCCCAAAGCCCTTCCCCGCCCGGGGAAAGGCGGCATCTGTCTGCCAGAACGACGGATGAGGGCGCACGCTCCACACCTGCGAAAGATACGCCCTCATCAGTCTCACTTCGTTCGACAGCTTCCCCCGGACGGGGGAAGCCTTTTCTGCCGGGAAGCTGTTATATATTCGGTTTTTGCTTAGTCGCGGTACTCTTCCATCTTGAAGGCTTCGTACACGTCGCCTTCCTTGACGTCCGCAAACTTCTCCAGGGTAACGCCGCACTCGTAGCCCTCGGCCACTTCCTTGGCGTCATCCTTGAAGCGCTTCAGGGATGCGATCTCGTCCTCGGCAATGACGATGCCGTCACGCACCACGCGCACCTTGCTGTCGCGGGTGATCTTGCCGCTGGTCACGCGGCAGCCTGCAACGGTGCCCACGTTGGAGATCTTGTACACCTGACGCACCTGCAGCTCGCCCAGAGCAACCTCGCGGAACTTGGGTGCCAGCATACCCTTCATAGCATCGGTGACATCGTTGATGGCGTCGTAGATGACGCGGTACATACGCATTTCCACCTTGGTGGCAGCGGCTTCTTCCTTGGCCACGTTGTCCGGGCGGACGTTGAAGCCGATGATGATGGCGTTGGAGGCATCGGCCAGATCGACGTCAGACTTGCTGATGGCGCCGACACCGGCGTGGATGACGCGCACACGCACCTCGTCGTTGGAGATCTTCTCCAAACTCTGCTTCACAGCCTCGGCAGAGCCCTGCACGTCGGCCTTGACCACAATGGCCAACTCCTTCATGTCGTTCTGTGCCATCTGGCTGAACAGGTTATCCAGCGTGACCTTCTGGAAGGAGGAGAACTGCTTCTCCTTGGCGGCAGCAACGCGCTGTTCGGCCAGCTCACGGGCCAGACGCTCGTCCTCAACAGCCTCGAACAGGTCGCCTGCCTCGGGCACGGCGGTCAGGCCGGTGATCTCCACAGGGGTGGAGGGGCCGGCATCGGTCAGCAGCTGACCCTTGTCGCTGCGCATGGTACGCACGCGGCCCACAGCGGTACCGGCAATGATGACGTCGCCGGAGTGCAGGGTGCCGTTCTGTACCAGAATGGTGGCAATGGGGCCCTGGCCCTTGTCCAGACGGGCCTCAACGACCGCACCCTTGGCGCGGCGGTTGGGGTTTGCCTTCAGCTCCATGACCTCAGCTTCCAGCGCAATGCGCTCCAGCAGGTCGTTGATGCCCATGCCGGTCAGGGCAGACACCGGGATGCAGGCCACATCGCCGCCCCAGTCCTCGGTGATGATGCCGTACTTGGTCAGGCCTTCCATCACGCGCTCGGGGTTTGCGGTGGGCTTATCCATCTTGTTCATTGCCACGATGAGCTTGACATTTGCAGCCTTGGCGTGGTTGATGGACTCGATGGTCTGGGGCATGATGCCGTCGTCGGCAGCAACCACCAGAACGGCAATATCGGTCATGTTGGCACCGCGGGCACGCATGGAGGTGAACGCCTCGTGGCCCGGGGTATCCAGGAAGGTGATGAGGCTATCGTTGACCTTGACCTGATATGCACCGATGGCCTGCGTAATACCGCCGGCCTCGCCTGCGGTGACGTTGGTCTTGCGGATGGCATCCAGAATACTGGTCTTGCCGTGGTCAACGTGACCCATGACACAGACCACCGGGGGACGCTCCACCAGATCTTCCTGTGCATCCTCTTCCTGCGTGAACAGGCGCTCCTCGATGGTGACGTGCACCTCGTGCTCGACCTTTGCGTGGAATTCCTCTGCCAGCAGAGCTGCGGTGTCGAAATCGATCACATCGTTGATGGCGTGCATCTCGCCCATCTGCATAAACTTGGCAATGACCTTACCGGCCTGCTGCTTCAGGCGGGCAGCCAGCTCGCCCACGGTGATCTCATCGGGGATCAGCACCTTCAGCTGAGCGTTGCGTGCCTTTTCCAGCTGGATGCGCTGCAGACGCTCGAACTCGGTCTCGCGCTTGCCCTTCTGGAACTGCTGGCGCTGGCGCTGACCGCGCTGGGTGAACTTCTGCTTGTTGCCCTGCGGGGTGGGCTTGCGGCGGTTCTCGGTGTTCTTGGTAGAGGCCAGATCATCGTAACGGGCATCGAAGCGATCCACGTTCATATCCACAGTGCGGGTATCCACAGTGACCTGATTGTCCTCGCGGCGGACAGAGACTGCCTGTGCGGGGGCAGCGGTGGCCTTTGCGCCGGTCTCGCGTGCCAGCTCGCTGAAGGAAACGGTCTTTTCCTCGCGCTTCTTGTGCTGCTCGGGCTTCTTGTCGCCGTGCTTGCCGTTATTGTTATTATTATTGTTGTTTGCCTTGGGCTGCTCGGCCTTTGCGGCGGGCTGCTGGGGCTTTTTATCGGCCTTGGGAGTCTCGGGCTTCTTTTCAGGCTTCTTTTCAGCCTTCTGCTCAGCCTTCTTCTCGGCCTTGGGCTCCTCCTTGGGAGCCTTGGTGCTGTTCAGAAACTCGTCCAGATTCGCCACGCTGTTGTCCTTGCTGAACTTCTCCAGCAGGTAGTTCAGCTCGTTTTCCTCCAGATTGGAGCTGTTCTTCTTGCCGGTGCTGCCCATAGCAGCCAGCTCGTCCAGCACCTTCTTTGCAGAAAGGTTCAGATCCTTTGCAAAGTCACTCACTTTATATTTTACGATCATTCGCTCATATCCTCCTCATTTTTGATTGCTCCGCAGTCCGACAGGCGGTCGAAGCAGAGCTTTGCGAGGTTGCGGTCGGTCACCGCGTAAACAGCCACGGGCTTGTGGCTGATATCGGCAAGCTTATCCTGCGTCAGCGGCATGGTGAACACGTCCACTAAGTCCCCCACGGCGTAGTTCAAACGCTGCAGGGTCTTGGGGCTGATGTCCGATGCGGTCATCACCAGCCATGCCTTGCTCTTGACGCAGGCATCTTCCACGGCGTCAAAGCCCATGGTCAGCGCACCGGCCTTGCGGCACAGGCTCACGGCCTGATACAGCGCCTCCTCCGGGGGCAGCTTGGGTTTTGCGGGGGCGTTATTCTTTTTTGCCATCGGCTGCGGCCTCCTTTGCGGCTGCGGCCAGCTGTACAGCCAGCGCGTCGTATACCTCGGCGGGGACCGGCTGCTCAAAGCAGCGCTCCAGCGCCTTTTTCTTCTTTGCCTTGGTCAGGCAGTCCGGGTCAGGGCAGAGATATGCGCCGCGCCCCGGCTTTTTGCCTACCAGATCAATGCTGATCTCCCCGCTGGGTGCGCGCACCACGCGCACCAGCTCCTTTTTGGGGCGGCTGGTCATGCAGCCGATGCACTGGCGGGCAGGGATCTTTTTTTGTGCCATCCGGTTTCCCTCCTTCGGCAGATGGTGCCGGGCTTATTCAGCGTCTGCTGCGTCCTTCTTGGGCTCTTCGTCCTCGCCGTAGTAGCCGCTCTCGGGACGGATATCAATGTTGTAGCCGGTCAGGCGGGCGCACAGGCGGGCGTTCTGGCCCTTGTTGCCGATGGCCAGGCTCAGCTGCTGGTCGGGCACGGTGACACGGCAGGAGCGGGTCTCGCCGGGCAGCAGCTCCACCTTGACCACCTTGGCGGGGCTCAGGGCTGCGGAGATGAACTCAGAGATATCCTCGCTCCACTTGACGATATCGATCTTCTCACCGCCCAGCTTTTCCACAACAGCAGCCACACGGGCACCGTGCTCGCCGATGCAGGCAGAAACAGGGTTGACGTTGGGGTCCTTGGACCAGACAGCCATCTTGGTGCGGGCACCGGCTTCGCGGCTGATGGCCTTTACCTCCACAGTGCCGTCAAAGATCTCGGGCACTTCCAGCTCAAACAGGCGCTTGACAAGGCCGGGATGGGTGCGGCTGATCATCACGCGGGGACCGCGCTCGGTGCCGACCACATCCACGATGTAGACCTGCAGGGTCTCGCCCTCGGTGTACACCTCGCCGGGCACCTGCTCGTTGCGGGGCAGAACAGCCTCGCCGCCCTTGCCCAGATCCAGCGCAACGATGCCCTTCTCGGTATCCACGCGGGTAACGGTAGCCTGCACGATATCATGTGCGCGGGACTGGATCTCGCTGAGCTGCTGGCTGCGCTCGGCCTCGCGGATGCCCTGACGGATGACATGCTTTGCAGTCTGTGCAGCAATGCGGCCAAAGTCCTTGGTCTTGAGCGGGGTGATGATGCGGTCGCCGACCTCATAGCTGCTGCGGATCTTGCGTGCTTCGGTCACACCGATCTCGGCGTGCTCGTCGTACCAGTCCTCGTCTGCCACGATGTCCTGGATCAGTGCCACGTCAAAGCGACCGGTGTCGGGGTCGATGTCCACCCGGATGTGATCCTCCTCGACCTCATAGTTCTTCTTGACGGCAATGATGATAGCCGCCTTGATCTTTTCGATCAGGTACTCTGCGGTGATGCCGCGCTCATGCTCCAGCATGGAGAGCGCTTCAAAAAAGTCCTTATTCTCTGCTGTCATTTTTCGGGTTCCTCCTATATATTTTGTTCTCGTTTCTCTCTCAGAGACGGTTATTTTCAGTTGAACAGATCCTCGTCGTCGCACAGCTGCACGCCGGAGACTGCATTCACCTCAAAGGTCACAGGGCCGTTTTCGGTCTCCAGCGTCACGGTGCTGCCCTCGCGGCCGGTCAGGATGCCGGACAGTTCCCGCACGCCGTCGGCGTTGGGGCGGATGAGCTTTGCCCGCACCTTCTGGCCCTTCAGCACCTCGTAGTGCTCCGGGCGGGTCAGCTTGCGGCCAAGGCCGGGGCTGCCCACTTCCAGATAATAGCTCTGGTCGATGGGGTCCGCTTCGTCCAGAATGGGGTCCAGTGCGTGGGACACCTCAGCACAGGTGTCGGTATCCATGGTGCCGTCCCGGTCGATGAGGATGCGAAGATACCAGTCCGGCCCTTCCTTCTCAAAAACCACATCCCACAGGCGCAGACCCATGCCTTCCACCGTGGGACGGACAAGCGCTTCCACTCTCTGCGCGGTGTTGCCGCCAGACTGCTTCGCCATAAAAAACCTCCAAACAAACAAGAAACGCGGACCTTGCGGCCCACGTTTCAGGTTAAACTATATCGTACTACTAGAATATACCATACATCCCGCGATTATGCAAGCATTTTCGCAGATTTTTTTCGCCGCAGAGTCTTTTACAGCACCCAGACGCCGTCCCGGAACAGCTCCACGGTGCGGCCATCGCGGCATTTGCCGGTGATATGGCTGTCCTCGGCACCGATCATCACATCCTCATGCAGATGCGACTGGTTCATGCCGCGGGCCAATAGCTCCTCTTTGGAAAGCGCCGTGCCGCCCTTCGTGGTGCCGGGATAGCTGGCACCAAAGGCGATATGACAGGCGGCGTTCTCGTCAAACAGAGTGCTGTAGAACAGCTTTCCGCTGCGGTTGATGGGGCTGCTTGCAGGCACCAGTGCCACCTCGCCGATGCTGCGGGAGCCTTCATCCCCGTCCAGCAGACGGCCCAGCAGCAGCTGTCCCTGCTCGGCGTGGTAGTCCACCACCCGGCCCTTCTCAAAGGTGACGCGGAAGTTCTTGATAAGCTGGCCGTTGAACACATAGGGCTTGGTGCCATAGACGACACCCTCCACCTTATCTTTATGGGGCGCAGTGAACACCTCTTCCGTTGGGATGTTGGGCAGGAACACCACGCCCTTTTCGCTCTTGCTGGCGGCGCTTTCCCACACAGCCTGATCCGCAAGACCCACGGTCAGGTCGGTGCCGTTGCTGCTTTTAAAATGCACGCTTTCCAGATCCAGCGCATTCATTTTGTCGCGCAGGGTAGAGAGCCGCTCCATATGGGCCTGCCACTCGCCCACCGGGTCGCCGCCGGTGACCCGGCAGACGTCAAAGATCAGCTTCCACAAAGCTTCCATGGCGGCGTCTGCGTCCAGCTCCGGGAAGATCTTCTTTGCCCACGGCACG
>OMAO01000755.1_pt1 | contig 15500 bp, 12 predicted proteins | sample 1644641 | NCBI WGS metagenome assembly OMAO01 (sample SAMEA103958120, study PRJEB25191) | human gut metagenome | biome: human-associated habitat [ENVO:00009003]; feature: intestine environment [ENVO:2100002]; material: feces | place: Germany | collected 2013/2015
GCTGGTTTAAGATATGGGCAATCAGGACAAAAAGTTCTCCCGTGCCTGCCGAACCGCCAAACAGCTTTGCCACCTGCATTAAAATAATCGTACAGCCGATACCGGAAATAAATCCGCCCATAACCGGCGTTGAGATGTAACTCACCAGCTTGCCTGCGCGCACGATGTAAAACAGCAGAAGCCACCCGGCAGTCACCAGCGTAATGACCGGCACCAGCCTGATTGCTTCTTCTGAGCCTGTTACAATACCAAGTGAAGCCAGTGTCGCACCGACCAGTGCCGCCGGTGTTGCATCGACACCAAATACAAACTGCGGCGATGAAGTAATCAGACTGAATACAAGAATCGGGAGCAGTGAGCCGTATAAGCCATATACAACCGGCAGCCCGGCAACCTGCGCATATCCCATTGAAATCGGAATTGATACCAGGGCTACAATAATTCCTGATAAAATATCTTTTTTCAAGGTTTTCGTTTTGTAATTCTGAAACATTTTCCCTCCGTTCCAGGGTGTACTTTTATTCCCTTTTGTCATTTTTTCTGCAAATATGATGTTATTATACTGATTACCCCGTTATTTTGCAACTTTTCCGCATGGATTTGAGATGTTTCTACCTATTATATAGACTGATCTCCGCACAACAGCTCCAAATTCTGATTGCCCTAAATCAATTTACACTACGCACTCTCAAAATTCTGCCCCATATTCACATATCGTGGGATTGTCACCATCAAACCTTTATGATATGATAAATAAACATTCATAAGCGATTATTTATGATGTCTATGGCAGACGGCAAAAATCCGTCCGGGTCTGCATAAATGCTTGCCGGACTTCAGCCCATATACATCAGGAAAGAAAGGTTTTATATATGTTTATTGCAAATAACTGGAAAGATTACGAAGTCATTGATACTTCCGAAGGCGAAAAGCTGGAACGCTGGGGAACTTACCTGCTTGTAAGACCCGACCCGCAGGTTATCTGGAACACACCAAAAAAAGAAAAAGGCTGGCGTAAAATGAACGGACATTACCACCGCAGCAGCAAGGGCGGCGGTGAATGGGAGTTCTTTGACCTGCCGCAGCAATGGCAGATTCAGTATGAAAGCCCGTCCTTTAAACAGCCGCTGACGTTTAATTTAAAGCCGTTCAGCTTTAAGCACACCGGTATTTTCCCGGAACAGGCAACCAACTGGGACTGGTTTGGACATCTGATTTCCGAAAAGGTAAAGAAAAATCCGGATAAGCCGGTAAAGGTATTAAATCTCTTTGCCTATACCGGCGGTGCAACCCTTGCCGCAGCTGCTGCCGGTGCACATGTCACCCATGTTGACGCTTCCAAAGGCATTGTTGCATGGGCAAAGGAAAATGCAGCCTCTTCCGGATTATCTGACAGACCGATCCGCTGGCTGGTTGATGACTGTGTAAAATTCGTAGAGCGTGAGATCCGCCGTGGCAACAAATACGACGGCATCATCATGGATCCCCCTTCCTATGGCAGAGGTCCCAAGGGCGAGATCTGGAAAATAGAAGATAATATCTGGGATTTCGTAGGACTGACCGCACAGCTTTTATCCGATGATGCGCTGTTCTTCCTGATCAATTCCTACACCACCGGATTGCAGCCCGCCGTGCTGTCCTATATGATGAATTCCACCCTGACGAAAAAATTCGGCGGTCATGTGGAAGCCGGAGAGATTGGCCTGCCCGTCACCGAGAGCGGTCTGGTACTGCCCTGCGGCGCTTCCGGACGCTGGCAGCGTGACTAAATTATACGCATAACAAGCAATCGCAAAAAGGAGCCCCCTCGTGAGGCTCCTTTCTTCTATAACACATATTTTCTTAGCACTGGGATCTTGCGCAGCACCCACGCAGTAGCCGTTGCCAGTGCTAGCACTACCAGACAGAATACAGCCAACAGCAGGATCAATACCGCATGTCCTGCGGCAACAGACTGCACACCGCATTGTTCCAACACTGTAAAGGGTGTGATCTTCACGAATTTATACAGCAGGTTCACGTAGACCGGATGTACCAGGTATACGGCGAAGCTCAAGGCTCCCGCCTCCTGCCAGGGGATCCGGTGTGTTCTGTCCTTCTCCCGGGCAGTAGAATCCGCACCGTCCCGTCCCCCTTTCCATCCTGCAGCGAACAAAAGTACTGCAAGCAATACTGTAAACGGATAATTGTATGCCATCTGGATGGAGAATCCGGCGAGTGTCCTGCTGAGGATCATTCCCATTATCAGCACTGCCGCAGCTATCAGCCACACATTCCATGCCTGACTTTCCACGTTTTGTGTTTCTCCGTCCCATTCTGTATTGTCTCCGGCTCTTCTACCACTTCCGGGCTCCACCATCTGACCGCCTACGTTCCTTCCCTTGTCCACACGTACTTCTCTCACCGCGAAAAGATATCCACAAAGATAATACAGGAAATACACACCGCCATCCGGCAATACCGGAATACTGTTACTATCCAGTACCTTATTCAGAAACGGTGCCACACTGCTTCCTAAGAAGATCACTGTCATAACTGCTACAACACTCCACACCGGCAGAATCTGCAGCACTTTTTTCAGAAGCGGTGTGATCAGATACAAAAACAATATCAGATACAGATACCACATATGGGACCAGGTATGTCCCGTCAGAGTCATCTTCAGTGCCTCCGGGATCATCATGACCCGGAAGCTTTTCTCCGCCACCACCAGCTCGGACGCTGCATACGGAACGCCGAATAGGAGGATCGCCAATGCAATCCTCCTGCAATATTTTTTAACCATGACCGGATAAGTCAATATGCGTTCCGGATTCAGGAACAAATATCCCGAGATCAATAAAAATATAGGAACACACCAGGTCACCAGATCCATAACTGACAACAATAATGACCGGTATTCCGGCACTATTGACGCGTCTGTCACGTCTGTCGCACCTGTCAGTACGTGCATCAGCACCACTGCACAGGTTGCCAGTACCCGGAGCACGTCCAGGAACTGCTTTCTTGGCCCGGATAAGCCTTTTGTCATGTCTCTTCCATCTCCTCCATCAGGCGCATGCCTGCAGTATCAGTCACAGGAAGGGAGAATACGATGCTTTTCGCCTTACTCTCCAGTCCTGCTTTTTCCATTATAGCACGCATGATGGAATTTTTCTGCTCACTTTTTACCACAATGAACAACATTTCTTTTTCCGGCACCAATGTCACGCCCAAAAACTGCTGTGCATTCTCTGTTCCGGTGCCCTTGGCATGGATGACTGTACCGCCCGCCGCATGTACTTCTCTCGCTGCATCCATGACCAGTTCCGTATATCCATGATTGGCTATCACTACCAGAAGCTCATTCTTCGTCTCTTTCAATGTGGACTCCTCTCCTTTTACGAATTCCTGCCCACAGGTCAGGTAATTCAATGCTTTCTTGCCACCGACACTGCTCACGGGAATGATAAATGCAATTCCCATTCCCGGGAGATCGATCTGCATTTTCTTACGCAGAGCAGGCTTGATCTGCCGCCAGGCAGCATCTGTGACGAGATGAAACAATACACTCTTCTCCATGCCGTCCAGTCCGAAATAATCTAAGATCTCATTCGCCGCGGTTCCCATGCCGACGGTAACACTGCCGACCTGTGCGCCGTTTTCCTTATAGCATTCCACGAATTTCCTCGTCAGCTGACGATTGGTGATGGTGACCATCATATACAATTCACTCATGGGCACACCTCCTACATTTCAATGATGGCATTCTCATCCAAAGCACCAAATGCATCCGCCGCACCGGCAAATATACCTGCACCGCTCTTCTGCTGCTTTAGCTGATATACCATTCCCAATATCTGGATCGTGATCAGCGGTGTCATGGCTACCATCGCTACCACACCGAAAGCATCTGCGACTAAATTGCCGCCCACCGCCACGCAGGCGCCCTGCGCTAACGGAAGTAAAAAGGTAGCTGTCATGGGTCCGCTCGCCACACCGCCGGAGTCGAAGGCGATCGCTGTGAATATCTTCGGTACAAAAAAGGATAATCCTATCGCCACACCGTAGCCCGGGATCAAAAACCATAGAATTGGGATTCCCGTCAGCACGCGGATCATCGCCAGTGCCACGGATAAGGATACGCCCACAGACAGAGAAACACCCATGGATCTGGCAGAGATAGCGCCGTCCGTCAGCTCCTCAACCTGATGATTCAGTACATAGACCGCCGGCTCCGCTTTTACGATAAAATAACCGATCAGTGCTCCCACCGGCACCAGCACCCACCTGTATGATCTGGCTGCCATGACCTGACCGAGGTAATTGCCGGCAGGCATAAAGCCCACATTTGCGCCGGTCAGAAACAGTACCAGACCAATATAAGTATACACCAGACCGATCAGGATCTTCGCCAGTGTCTTCCCCGACAGTCGCAGGGCAAATATCTGGAACAGACCAAAAAACAATACAATGGGAAGTAATGAGAGTGCGATCTCTTTCATATAATCCGGCAGTCCATGGGCAAAAAGCTGCGCCAGTTCCACGGAATCAGAGATCTCTGGGATCGCCACCGGCTGGTAATCCGCATTGGTCGGCTTATAGATCAGCCCCAACACCATGACCGCCAGGATCGGGCCGATGGAGCAAAGTGCTACCAGACCGAAGCTGTCGTCCGCCGCATGGTGGTCATTACGGATAGACGCAATACCGACACCAAGAGCCATGATAAAAGGAACTGTCATGGGTCCCGTGGTCACACCTCCGGAATCAAACGCCACTGCCCGGAAGTTCTCTGGTACGAGAAATGCAAGAACGAACACTACTATGTAGAAAAAGGTTAACAGCGGCGGCAGCGCCACACCGATCAGCATACGCAGAAGGGCAATGACCAGGAAGATTCCAACCCCCACCGCGACTGCCAAAATCAGCGTCATGTTCGGCACCGAAGGCACCTGTGTCGCCAGCACCTGTAAGTCAGGCTCAGAAATGGTGATCACCACTCCCAACAGAAAAGATAACACTACGATCAGCAGAATATTTTTACTCTGGGTCATTCTGGCACCCACTTTTTCTCCCATGGGGGTCATAGACATCTCCGCACCCAGAGTAAAAAACATCATACCGGCCATGACCATCACCGCTCCCACCAGGAAGCACAGCAGGATACTGGAGGTAATGGGGGCTATGGTAAAGCTTAATACGATCACGATCCCTACCACCGGCAGGACCGCCTTCAAGGATTCTGCAAATTTTTGCCGGATCTTTGGATTCAATAACTTCAATATTGGTCTTTCCTTTCTTATGTTTTCTTTATCTTAACATGAAGCAAAGACCCGATCCTACCGTTTTGCGTGAATTTATAAAATTTTCACGGGTTCTTAACGCAATCTTTATGCAGACAGCTCCCGGTCCTGCCCAGACTGCTTTTTCACAAATTTATAGGCCCAGGCATCCACCACGATCACAAACAGGAAAAAGAAAACGAAGATCCAGTCCGCATCCAGAGACAATGCGGAATCATAGATACCGTGTTCGATCATCGGCATGAACACGCTGAGCTTCAGGTAGCGTTTCCTGCGTTTTTTATCGCCTGCAAGTTCTGCCTCCTTCGCCACACCGAAAAAATATCCCATGATCACGCCATCGATGGCGTGGGAAGGCACGGACAACAGGGCTCTGGTCACTGCCGTCCCAATGTCACCGTCCAGACAATACAGAACATTTTCAATGGCTGCAAATCCCAATGCCGAAGTCACGCAGTACACGATGGCATCGAATTTATAATTAAATGCCGGATGCTTCCATGCCGCCCATTTGGCCGCCTGCATCTTGCAAAGTTCCTCGATCAGTGCCACCCCGATAAAATTATCCAGGACCACGTAGCACAACGTATCTGCATCCATAAATACCAGAAATACTTCATCCAGAATGATCTCCAGTATCATGGCGGGGATCACAGACAATACACCAAACAGGAATATTTTCCGCAATAATCCCCTCGGCTCCTTCTCCACCTTATCCTGTCTATAGATCCATACCACCAGTGCGATGGCCGGCAATAGTGCCAATCCTGTCAGAAACATAACCTACTCCTCTCCTGTCCACATAGACGGTCCGCCCTTTCAGGACCGCCGCCATACTACATTTTAATCTAATGTTTTTCCTGATGTCAACCTAACGAAAGTATATGTTCCTATTTTTTGTGTCTTAGCTTTTCCGGAGGATACCTGCCTGCCTTTTGCCACAGCTTTAGGGGAAAATATTCCGGTTTTCATATATCCTTAACTACTTCTTTACACCTTGCATTGCAAAGTAATGGTACTATAGTTATAATAAATTTACAAAACAACTAACAATATTTCATGGAGGATCACACCGTGTTCCGATCATTTTCCGATAAAAAATCACCGCGGAAAAGCTTCCGCTTAAAACCACCCTTTACCAGGCACGCCATCAGTATCCTGATCTGTGCTGCCTGCATGCTGTGCGCCACACTTGCCTCTTTTTTATATCAGCATATTGTACCGGACAACCATGCCAATGTAGCATTGTTTTACATTCTGGCACTGGTGATCATCGCCAGATGGACGGTGGGCTACGGCTATGGCATTGCCTGCACCCTTTTTTCCGTAATAGCGATCAATTATCTGTTCACCTATCCGTATTATAAGCTGAATTTCACACTGACCGGCTATCCTATCACCTTCCTGCTGATGAGCGGTATCACTCTGATCCTGTGTACCATGACCTCCCACATGACCATCCAGTCCGAGATGATCGCAGAGCGGGAAAAGCGGCTGGCAGAGGCCGAAATGGAAAAGATGCGTGCGAATCTACTGCGCGCCATCTCCCACGATCTGCGTACGCCTCTCACCGGCATCATCGGCAACAGCTCCCTGTTTTTGGAAAGTCAGGCTGACCTAAGCTCCACCGAGCAGCGCAAAATCATGACCAACATCTACGAGGATTCCAACTGGCTGTTGAATATGGTGGAAAATCTGCTATCCGTCACTCGTATCCAGGGAGACAGCTTAAGCATCAATACCACAGAGGAACCGGTGGAGGAAGTGGTGGGAGAAGCTTTGGAAAAGCTGAAAAAGCGCTATCCCGATGCCGCCATCCGGGTCAAGATCCCCGAGGAATTTCTGATGATCCCCATGGATGCGGTGCTGATCGAGCAAGTCACCATCAATCTGCTGGAAAACGCCATCGTTCATTCCGGAAGCATCCTGCCCATTGATTTCATCGTGGAAGATCATCCGGAGCATGTCTCTTTTATTGTGAGAGACTACGGAAAAGGATTGTCGGAAGAAAAATTACAGAATCTGTTCGAGACGGGCACCTACAACAATTCCCGGAGCTCGGATTCCCGCAAAGGCATGGGTATCGGTCTGTCCATCTGCAAGACCATCATCACCGCCCATCACGGAACGCTGAGTGGCAGGAATCATGCGGATGGCGCGGAATTCTGCTTCACACTTCCCAAGGCAGGAACTGGCGCTTCAGAAAAATAAATGTACTCTCAGCCACACAAGATAGAACTGTTGAAAATACCGGAAAGGATATGGATCACAGATATGAATAAGATCAAAGTTCTCTTAATTGAAGATGATAGAAGTATCAGTAATTTCATTACCGCTACCATGGACCGGGAAGGCTACAAGATCATGCATGCCTTAAACGGCAGAGAGGGACTGAGTCTCAGCACTTCTTTCTGCCCCAATGTGATCCTGTTAGACTTAGGGCTGCCGGACATGGATGGGCTGGAAGTATTGCAAAAGCTGCGCTCCTGGAGCGATGTTCCCGTGATCATCATATCTGCCCGCACCAAGGAGCAGGAGAAGGTCTCCGCTCTAGATCTGGGTGCGGACGATTATATCACGAAGCCCTTCGGCACCGGCGAGCTCATGGCAAGGATCCGCACTTCTCTGCGGCACAGCCACGCCCAGGCTCCCGGTCATGTGTATAAGGCATTGGATCTGGAGATTGATTTCGAAAAACGACTGATCCGCCTGCGGGGCGAAGAGGTGCACCTGACCCAGATTGAATACCAGCTGCTCACACTTTTAGCGGAAAATTCCGGCAGAGTCCTGACCTACAGCTACATCATGAATGCCATCTGGGGTCCCTATATGGACAATAATAATCAGATCCTCCGGGTCAACATGGCGAACATCCGCAGAAAGCTGGAGCAGAATCCCGCGCAGCCCCAGTACGTCTTCACTGAGATCGGCGTAGGCTATCGGATGCGTGAGAACGAGAACGGTGGGACTGTATAAACAGAAATACAATTCCCAACACTGCCTCCAGCAAAATGAGTAGCGTCCCTCTGTCCAGTGCCTTCCAGACGCTGTCCAGGGTATCCATCCGGCCCAGAATGTCTATGTAAAAGAAATCAAGATAGATGACCGCCGGTGAGATCACACATCCCGGATGCAGTACCGTCCGCTCCATGAGCAGACGGTACATTTCCACTGCCAGAAATATTACATTCAGGGCATAGCCCGCACAAAGCTGATTGTTCAAAAACGGTCCCAGGGAGCTGAGTTCCATACCAAGGGGAACACTTCCTGCCCGGACCATTCCGAAGCTTAAATACATGATTCCAATACTCCACAATAGCATCGCAAGGGATGCTATTCCAAGTCCTCTGCTTAATTGACTGGAGGGAATCATTTTCACATCCTCTTCCTTTCCGAAATACCGGTATACAAGCCCAAACATCGCCAGCGTCCCCGCCATGGAGATCCCGGCCACCTGGCAGGCAATATCTCTTCCCCCAAACAACCCTCTTCCGGAAAATAAACAGATCCCGATGACACAGTTATAGATCAAAAGCCCCAGCACGATCAGATACAGTATCCTCTTTTCACGTTTCCGCTGCTCCTGGAGCTTTGCCAGTCTCACGACTTCCGTCACAGCCTCCTCCCGGTCTCCCGCCTGCTCTCCGGTCACAATGTCCTGAATCGGCAGTTCCAACAGATGGGACAGGGACTCCAATACGCCGATATCCGGAAAACTTTCTCCATTCTCCCACCGGGATACCGCTTTATTGGTCACCCCTAACATCCTTCCCAGTTCACTTTGGGTATAATTTTTGCACTGTCTGGCTTCCCGGATCAGATTGCCCGTTTTCTTTTTATCCATACTAATCCCTATACCTTTCTGTACTCTGCAAACTCTCAGGTGCTTTAGCACCTTTGCTTTAGCACCTTTTCTTTAGCATCTTTGCTTTAGCACCGTATGCCGGCCGATCTGTACCCTTATGGTAACAATCCTTTGGAAAATGCGCAATCCATTGTAACGAGACTGCCTGTTTTCTGTGATTTTTGCGCAAAAAAATCCCCTCGGCGAGGGGGGAGTGTACCGAGGGGGATAGAGAGAAAAGTATTTTTGAAAGAGGCGGGTTCCTTTTTCAGTTATTATAATAGCGTAATTAATTTATATTTACTGCTGTTTTTATAGCTTGTTTTGGTTGAAAATACTGTTTTTTTGTGGTATTCTGACTGCAACACTGGGAAATACATAAGAATCAGGGAGACAGACATGGATATCACAACGAAAAAAGGTAAACAGGGTAGAAAAGATATTGACCGGATCATCGTGGAAAAAGGCCGCAGAGGTGATTTTTCTCCCCTGCAGCCCGATCACTATCACAGCTTTTATGAAATTTTTTATCTCTGGTCGGGAAGCTGCCGTTTCCTGTTAAAAGATACGGTCTATCAGATGGAAGCCGGAGATCTGGTCTTCATCGCTCCGGGAGAACTGCATCACTCTCTGTATTCCGCCGGAGAGGTCTGCGAGATCGTGATGATCTATTTCAAGGAAGAATATCTGCATTTATCGGACCGGTCTGCCGACAGCCTCACTTCCATATCCGGGCAGGGGCTACAGCTGCATTCCTTCATGGGCAGCGTTCCTACGGTATACCAGGAATATCTGCACTCTCTGCTGACCCGGATGCTCACTGAGAATTCCCGGTTTGATGAATACTGTGAGCATTTTGAACGGTGTTATCTGGAAGAGCTTCTACTCATGCTGATGCGCCATTCTGTCATGAATGAGAAGGAGCCGGATCTTCTGAATTCCCGGGATGCAGACATCCTGCTTGCCACAAAATACATTTACAACAATTTCCGCAAGCCACTGACACTGGAAGAAGTCTCCTCCGTGGCTTCCCTAAGCCCCACCTATTTCAGCAAAAAATTCAAGCTGATCACCGGTATGGGTTTCAAGGAATATTTAAATTATGTGCGTCTCAAGCACGCCCAGACAGCGCTTCTCACCACCGACAGCTCAATTACGGATATTGCTCTGGAATACGGCTTCAACGACAGCAACTATTTCAAGGATCTGTTTAAAAAAGTTTACGGAAAATCTCCCCGGGAATATCGGAAAAATCCGGATTGACGCCGGATCTACCGCGCGTCTTCCTCAAGGAATCTTCTCCAGAAGTCCTCTTCCTCTGCATGCGGAACTTCTTCCCCCTCTGCGAAGCTCTGTAAATAATTTAACACCTTCTGGTACTGGGAAGGATCCGTAAATTCCATACGCCACAGGTCCTCTCCTTCCTGTCCTTCGGTGAATTTCTTACACCAGATGCCATCTTCGCTAAAGCAGGTGATATACCAGGTCTTAGGGTCACTGCCCTCTTCCGTGGTTTTCACACTCTGGGCCAGGATACTATCCACCTCATCCGGCTCTTCTGCAGTCTCCGACACACCTGTCAGTTCCTCTTCCAGCCGTTCTGCCTTTTCCTTTTCGATCTTTTCCTCCAGTGCCGCCCGGATGGCATCCTGCACACTGTCGAATTTCTCTAAGAAATGATCCCACTCCTTGATCGTAAATTCCTGATTGCCGATCTGGAACTTAGTATCCGTGTCTCCGTTCTGAAGCTTGTCGTAGATCTCCTGCATCTTCTCTTTGATCTGTGCCATGAGACTTAAATCCTCTTTTTCCGGCTCTCCGGCCGTCCCGGAATGATCCGTTCCCGCTGCCTTGTCCGTGTCGGCGGTCTCCGATGCTTCCTCACTGTTATCCACATCATCGCCGTTCTCCATGTCATCCAGTTCTTTCTTCATCTGCTGGATCTTGTTATCCCTTGCCAGCGCCTCCAGGATCCGTTTCACATCCTCCGGGCTGAACATGCCGATGGCCTTGGACAGAGCATCAATGTTATCCCGGTTCACCAGCAGGCTTCCGCCGCCGGACAGCGGAATATTAATGCAGTCCTCTTTATTGGTGGTATCCCCCAGTGTCAGACGGTTATGCTCATAATCACAGACAAAGACCACTCCGTTGTATTCAATGATGCCGTCCTCCGCCATTTCCCCGTAGGGCACCTTGTCCTTGCCCTCGATATGACGTGCCAGCTGTACGCCGCGGGTCACCGGGGGCTTCACGGTATCATCCTCCTGTGCCGATTCCTCGATACTCTCTGCGAAACGAGATTCTGCTGTCTCCGTCGCACTTCCCTGCGCACTCTGTACATCCCCTGCATTTACTCGCTTCTGTGCCTCATACACAAATGTCCTTCCGTAGCCGATTCCTGTTATTGCCATAGTACTCTCCCTCTCTGCGCAGTGATTGCTGCCCTGTCGCAATGCCCGTCAAATCTTCATGCAGGCATGCGATGTTCTCGCTTCACGCAAAAACGGATGGTCGCCTCACATGAGGCAGCCATCCGTAGCTATTTATCCATCCATGGTATCTGTATTTTCCTATATATATAAGAATATCGGAAATTCTCAGAAAATCCTTAGCTATCATTTGAAATTTTTTAAAGAAGAAAGATCCAGCATCATGTCCTTTGCCGTGCGATCCCGTCCCAGCTGCAGGAAAACATACTCTGCAAAACCACACTTGACATGATAGGCCGCCCCCAGGATGCAGGAAAAAGTGATGGTCACAAACATCACGCCTCCCAGGATCTGCGACCGCTCAAAGGTATATACCGCCAATGCAAAATAGCTAAAAAATTCAAGCACCAGCGCAAAAGCCCCCAGTACTGCGGAGCGCAGGGGAACCGATGCCGGTACATCCTCCATCATTTCCGCCAGCACACCGTCCTTTTCGATCTCTTTGATGTTGTCGAATTTGATAGTTCCGTTGGGGAAAATGCTCAGGATCCGGTCGCAGTACATGTTGATGGCATGCCCGACGATTCCCAGGGCGATCATTACACGCAACATTGTTATAGTCATTGTTTTCTCCCTCGCTTTCGTGTTAGCTAAAACTAACTTGATTATATCACCTCTCCCCGTCTCCTGCAATCAGATTACCGGCTTCTCTATCGGTTCCCCCATTTTTAAGAAAATTTTTCTCTTGCGACATCATTCTCTCTATGCTATACTGAGGTACATAAAAACGAAAAAAAGATCAGGTTGCAATGTCAGCGTGGACATCTTCGGATGTCTGCGCTTTTTATGTTGCCGGAACTCCTGATCAGACAAAGGAGGTAAATGTATATGGTAGAGTTCATTACGAATGTGAACAGTGCCGTCAATGGATTCGTATGGGGTGTTCCCATGCTGGTACTGCTGGTAGGTACCGGTATCCTGATGACGATCCTGACGAAATTTTTCCAGTTATCCCATCTGGGACACTGGTTCAAAAATACGGTGGGCGGCATCTTTCACGATGAGCATGTAACGAAACATACGGAGGCCGGAGATCAGTCCATTTCCCAGTTCCAGTCGCTGTGCACCGCACTGGCTGCCACGATCGGTACCGGTAATATCGTCGGTGTGGCAAGCGCACTGGTAGCCGGCGGTCCCGGTGCCATCTTCTGGATGTGGGTCGTTGCTTTCTTCGGCATGATGACCAATTATTCAGAAAATGTACTTGGCATCTACTATCGCCGCAGGAACTCCAAAGGCGAGTGGAGTGGTGGTGCCATGTACTACTTAAAGGACGGTCTCGGCTCCTATAAGGGCTGCAAACAGATCGGTGCCGTACTGGCTGTGCTGTTCTCTGCTTTCTGCCTGCTGGCTTCCTTCGGTATCGGCAACATGAGCCAGATCAACTCCATCGCGGGCAACATGAACGCCGCGTTCCATCTGCCCTACCTTGCCACCGGCCTTGCGCTGATGGTGGTCACGGCCCTCATCGTCATCGGCGGACTCAAGCGGGTGGCCGCTGTCACCGAGAAGCTGGTTCCCATCATGGCACTGTTTTACATTATCGGCTGCGTCATCATCCTGGTCATGAACGCATCCGCCATTCCCAACGCATTTGTTCAGATCTTCACCCTGGCTTTCCAGCCGCAGGCCATTGCCGGCGGTGTGGCTGGCGTTACCGTGCAGCAGGCCATGCGTTACGGCGTTGCCCGCGGCCTGTTCTCCAACGAAGCCGGCCTCGGTTCTGCAGCCATTGCCCACGCGGCGGCTGATACCAAGAGTCCAGTCCAACAGGGCCTGTACGGCATTTTTGAGGTCTTTGCCGATACCATTGTCATCTGCACCCTGACGGCCCTGACTATCATTTGCAGCGGCGTAGACATCACCTTCGGCCATAAAGTCGGCTCCGAACTCATCACTGCCGCGTTTGCCACCATGTTCGGCCAGAAATTCGCTTCCGTCTTTGTCGCGCTGGCGCTGATGCTTTTCGCGTTTACAACGATTCTTGGATGGTCGCTCTACGGCAGCCGCTGTGTCCAGTATCTGTTCGGCCTCAAAGTCTCGAAGGCTTATCAGGTGGTGTTCATCATCGTCGTCGTGATCGGTGCGGTCGCGTCGCTCGACGTGGTGTGGGATATTGCCGATACGTTCAACGGCCTCATGGCGATTCCGAACTTTATCGCCCTGTTTGCCCTGTCCGGCGTCGTGGCGAAGCTGACGAAAGAGTATTTCTTCGACAAAAACAAGCTGACAAAATAAAACCAAAAGCCCGCAGGCCGGTTAAACCGGCCTGCGGGACCAGCGTGTCAAAAAAGTCCGATCACGATCGATATCGTTCTGCTTCGTATGGGTGGACGACTCTGTCCGCCCGGCAGAGTGCAGCTGATTTTGCGAAAAGCTGCGGCACATACGCATGCACTGCCCGTTTCGGTGTAGGGGTCGATGCCTACATCGACCCGGCAGATTGCACCGTTTTTACGGTAATCTGCGGCGAATTCGCAACTTCCAGGCGGGCCGATGTAGGCATCGGCCCCTACAGAGTACTGCGAGAATTCACGGCTGCTCATCAGACAGACAGAGGCGTCCGCCCCTACGCCAGCCTCGGAAACCCTACACAAAATAGGAAAACAATCGTTTTTTGACAGACTGACGCTTCTCTAAGAAGCGCATATCCACTGTATTCAGAACGCACATGGGCGCCAGCTTTCGCTGGCGCCCATGCTGATTCTATTCAGATGTATCCGGATAGGCCTTCTGTATGCTTATGGCCGCAAATCCAGAATTTCGGCCCTGCATTGCTGGTCGCGCTCTGTATAAATGCGGTCTGCGAGGAAGCCAAGCTTTCTGTCCGCATCTTTGCTGAGAATCTGATCGCCCTGCATTGTCATTTGTGCGCGCTTTGCCGTGAAGAATCCGCCTGCCGGTACGCTTCTTGGCGACAGCGAGAAGGACAGTTCCAGTTCTGCATTTTCGCATACAGAAATACGCAGGAAGTCAGACAGCTGCACGCGCTGTGGCTGCCCGTTGATCTGAACGGACACGTCTTTTGTCCCCTGCGGGATGTACAGATGCAGCTGCAATTCTCTCCGTATACCGCGCAGGGAAAGTTGCACCCTGTTTTCGTGCGGATAGTTGGTCTTTACATCGATGTCCGCCTGTTCTGTGTGGAAATGTCCCGGCAGGTAATGCACGAACCAGATCTGGCCGTCTTCCGTCAGAATGCTGTTTGCCGCTGCGCTGCAAAGGCCCTCTGCTCCGCGCATGGAGCAGCACCACCACGCTTCATAGACGTCCGTATTAGCCTGCACAAACCTGCCGCTCTGCTCCGTTCCGCTGCACAAATCACAACCGAAGCCGCCGTTCGGCCGCTGAGAAGCAAGCAGCGCATTGTAATAAATCCTGTTTGCCAGTACCGCATACTCGCTCTGCTGTGTCAAGCGGAACAGCGCCATGGAGGCCATATAAGAATCGACAATCGCACAGGGTTCTGTCCAGTATGGCCGCCCAAACCAGTTATAATTTGCGTAATTTGCGGTCATTCCGTACTGCACATAGTGCGCGAACACTTCTTTTGCAAACGCGAGCAGTTCCTCATCCGGCTCCGCCTCACACAAGCGCAGGATCCCGCGCAGCGCGGAGAGCGTCGCATGTGTCTGCAGGGAACTTTTTTCCACGTCGATCTGCCGGAATGCCGCGATCATTTCCGACAACAGCGCACGCACGCGCGTATCTGCAAACAGCGTCTCGTACTGCGCCAGCGCATCCATGGAAATAAACGCACAGCCAATGTCCGTGGACAACCGCCAGCCGTCTATGATCTCGTCCCCGAGATGCCCCGCTGCTTCCGCGTTTGCCGTGCGTTTTTCCCGCGCGGTCGGATAAGTTGGAAACCTTCCCGAC
>OMAO01000768.1_pt1 | contig 15244 bp, 9 predicted proteins | sample 1644641 | NCBI WGS metagenome assembly OMAO01 (sample SAMEA103958120, study PRJEB25191) | human gut metagenome | biome: human-associated habitat [ENVO:00009003]; feature: intestine environment [ENVO:2100002]; material: feces | place: Germany | collected 2013/2015
GGGATGATCCATTCCACAGGGCGTACTACAATATAGTCGTTGTTTGTACTGAAATTCTCAATATACACACAAAAGGAACCTATTTCATCGTATCTTCCGTGGCAATACGGCGTTGGTGCAGGGACATTTTCGAGCGTCCCTTCCTGCGTAGTTGCGAGGGGGGAGGGGCTATCCGTTGCTGCCGGTGCCACCACCATCTCATCTATAGAAGGTGTGATATTTTCTTCTTCGTTTAATCCGCATGCCGTCATAAAAAATACACTCCCTACGACCGAAATTACGAAAAATAATTTCCTCATACTATGCTCTCCAAAAAAGTATTTTTAAAATGTTTACTTATGTCGACATAGTTGTATCTTAACACTTCTCTTTTCTTTTTCAATATAATCGGCGTGAACAGCTATTTTACAAGCGCGAATTTTTTTAGCATATACTTTTTATTGTTATATAATTGTTGATGCCTATAATCAGAATGGAGAATATAATTGCTTTCGTATGCTTGAATGAATTTAAATGAGAAAGTCTTATTTTTGAGCACAAATGATTTTTGACCTTTTAAATAATGCATCTTATAATTACATTCAGAGGAAATACTATATAACTAAAATGGAGAAAAGTTATGAATATTGGAGAATTGCTTGTCAACGTGATAACCGTTTTATTATTCTATTTTTTTATTTCCAGAACGTTCACACTCCGGCGGCTCCACTGGATCTGCAGGGGCATCGGATTGATGCTTCTCTTTGTCCTGATCACATTGCTGAATCTCATGAATATTGCCCCCACCATTACCTGCGTATCCGGTCTGATCTGCCAGATTTTATATACTATGGTGTTTGCGGAAGGCTCCCGGGGAGCCAGATTGTTGATCGGTGGTATTCCCGCTTTGCTGGCAGTTGTTTCGGACAGTGTAACTTTCTCTGTACTGGGAATTCTGTTTCAGGATACTTCGGAGGCACTTACGGTCAATTCTGCCATTCGCAGTCAGGCTCTGGTCATATACATACTCACCTATTGCCTCCTAATCTGGGCAGTCATTCAATTCTTCCCGCAGGATTTGAAATTCCCGGGATATTTTGAAGGTGTAATTTTTTTGACTTGCGGACTGGGAGTTTTTGCCTCTGATATTCTTTTGAAATATGTGTTTTATTTCGAACGCAATGAGATCGTGCTGTCCAGAATCTCTCTTGCAACGGTCAACTATATTTTTCTTGGAGTTCTCCTGCTGCTATTGATGATCGTAGAACTTCTTGGAATCTATTACAGCAAAAATAATGAGTTACAGCAGCGTAATAATCTATATCAGATTGAGGAACAGGAACTGGTCAATCTGAAAGAATCTTCCGCTTTTATCCGGGGCTGGAAACATGATTATAAGAACCAGTTGCAGGTACTTTCCACCATGCTGCAACAAAAACAGTATGACGAGTCGTTACTATATGTGAATGAGCTTTTAAGCAGTTCCGATATGATCAAACCGGTCTTTTCCTCGGGCAATCCGATTCTGGACGCAGTGTTGTCTTTGAAATATTACACCATGGAGCACAAAGGAATACGCTTTGAACATTCGGTGTACCTCCCCACAGCATTTCCCCTGTCTCCACTGGATACTTCGACGCTGTTTACCAATATTTTGGACAATGCCATCGAGGCCTGCCAGTCCTGCCCTGCCGCTCCATGGATCCATCTGGACATAAAGCCCAAGGGCGATATGCTGCTGATCACTTTGAGCAATTCCAGTGCCGCTAATTACAGGTATAATAAAAAAGGTAATTTGCTGTCAACCAAAGACGGGAAAGAACATGGTTACGGATTGCGTCAGGTTGCCAGGGTAACGGAAGCTTGTGGGGGATTTTATCAGGTAACACCTTCTGCTGATAAGTTTACTATAACAATAGCACTTCCTGTTTCTTTAGAGGTAGAAAGGAATAACCTATGAACATACATGTTACCATTATTGAGGATGAAGAACGCTTTGCACAGGATTTAACAGAAAAAGTAAGAAACTGGTTTCATGCCCATCATCTGGAAGTTGCGGTGAAATGGTATCCCTCCTCTCATCATATTTTTTTCACCAGCAGTTACCTTGCAACCGATGTATATTTTCTGGATATCTCGTTAAAAGAAGAAAATGGTGTCGATATTGCAAAAAAACTCCGGGCACTTAACTACAAGGGACATATCATTTTTCTGACCGGATTTCAAGAGTATGTTTTTGAAGGGTATTCTGTCCGGGCGTTGGACTATCTTCTAAAGCCCATTGACCCTGTAAAATTAGACCGGGATTTGGAGATGATAGCAGAAGAACTCAGCGATCAAAATTATATGGTAAGAACCAGATCTGAAATGTATAAGATACCTTACAAAGAAATTTTATATATTTCCAGCAGCAATCACTCTATCGAGATTATTACGGAAAAAGAAAAATTTCGCCAGATGATTAGTCTACGGGAAGTCCTTTCTCATTTACCTGCGTATTTTCAGCAATGCCATAGAACTATAATCATCAATATAAAAAAGGTAACCTGTCTCACGGACAACTGGATCATAGTAAGCGGCAAAGAGGAACTCCCTGTTGGGAAAAAATATCTGGAACAGATACGAAGTGCCTTTTTGGCACAGTGACAGAGAAGCTCCCGGCACCTTTATGGCTTACCAGGAGCTTCTTTCGCATTGGAAATTTTTATGCTTTGAAATTCTTAAATTATACCGTGATTTTCTTACAGCATGCCAGTGCCAGGGCACCGGGGCCGATGTGGCAGGCAACACTTAAGGACAGTGGATCGATATGGATATCATAGCCGGGGAATTCCGCCTCTACCTCGGTGCGAAACTGCTCTGCTGCGGCTCTGTCGTGGGTATAAGCGATCTGCAGCCAGATGTGCTTATCCTCTGTCATGCCGCCGAAACGCTCGTTGATGTCCTTCTTAATAGCATTGATCATCATGGTCTTGCCCTGCGAGGTGGTTCTGGCCTTTGCAAAAGCATCCAATTTTTCACCCTGAATGGTCAGTACCGGCTTCAGGCGAAGCATGGTGCCGATAGCTGCGGCCGCCGGAGTGATCCGTCCGCCCTTTTTCAGGTAATACAAGGTGTCCAGCATGATATAGATACTGCTGTTGAATTTATCATTTTCCAGGAATTCTTTAATCTGGGCCGCGTCTTTACCGGCTGCTGCAAGCTGCAGGGCATCCAGCGCAGACTGACGCTGGGTTACGGAGATTCTCTGGTTGTTCACGACCTGAACTCTGCCATCATAATCTGCCGCAAAGGCCATGGCACTCTGACAGGAACCGGACAGACCGCTGCTCATGGGAATGTGTACGATCTCGTCATATTCCTGTAAAAGCTTGTCCCAAAAGCTGGTGACACTGTCAGGAGACGGCTGGCTGGTGGCAATATTCGCACCTGATTTTAATTTTTCGTAGAACTGTTCCTGTGTCAGGTCAATATCTTCATAATAAGTGACTTCATCAATCATAAAAGGCATGGGAAGTACATAAATTCCAATTTTTTTCCCCTCCGCCTGCGTAATACCGCTGTTACTGTCTGTTACAATTGCTATTTTTGCCATTTGGTATCTAAACCTTCCCTTTGCATTATTTTGCAGAAATTACCCGATTCGCAGTTTGAAACTTTGAACCTAAAAGTAATTTTACTGTCAGATGGTCCGAAAGTCAACCATATTTGCCGAGCGATGTTCCTCAAAATATTGCCGCAACGGCAGCGTGTCTTCGCTGCTCAGTTCCGGATCTGAGCATAACAGCGTATCTACGGCTTCAGAAGCCTCCTTTAACAGTGATGCATCCGTATAGATATCTCCCAGTACAAAAGAAAATTCACCGCTCTGCCGGATACCGAAGATATCTCCCGGACCTCGCAGTTTCAGATCCTCGGAAGCAATATGGAAACCGTCATTGGAATGGTTCAGAATCTGCAAACGTTCCATGGTCTCTTTGGCTTCTGATGTGCTGATAAAAATGCAATAGCTTTGGAATTCCCCGCGTCCCACACGCCCACGCAGCTGGTGCAGCTGTGCCAGCCCGAAGCGCTCTGCATTCTCCACCATCATTACTGTGGCATTGGGAACATTGATACCTACTTCAATTACCGTGGTGGAGACTAAGACATCGATCTTCTTATCGGCAAATTCTTCCATGATACGGTTTTTGTCTGCCGGGCGCATTTTCCCATGGAGGTAAGCTACTTGAACGGAAGGTGGCAGAACTGCCCGGAGTTTCTCCGTATAATCTACTACATTCTCCAGGTCTTCCGATTCGCCCTCTTCCACCATGGGACAGATGACATAGGCCTGTCTTCCCACTGCCACCTCTTTTGCGATAAATTCATAAGCCTTAGGACGATAGGAAGTCCCTACAACACAGTTTTTGATAGGCAGACGATTAGCAGGAAGTTCATCAATGACGGAGACTTTCAGATCCCCATATAGGATAATAGCCAGTGTTCTGGGAATCGGCGTAGCACTCATAACTAACACATGAGGCTCACTCCCCTTGGCGGCTAATGTCTCTCTCTGCCTTACACCAAATCGGTGCTGTTCATCCGTCACTACCAGTGCCAGGGAAGAATATTCCACCTTTTCCTGGATCAGGGCATGGGTTCCAATGATCAGGTTAGCTTCTCCGGAAGCAATTTTCGCATAAGCCTCCCGCTTCTCCTTCGCCGTCATAGAGCCTGTCAGAAGCACCGGACGAAAAGCAATGCCATATTTTTCTACATAGCCTGAAATGGTCTCAAAATGCTGAACAGCCAGTACCTCCGTAGGGGCCATCATTGCTCCCTGATAACCATTAGCCGCACACATAAGAAGTGCCAGCACTGCCAGGATCGTCTTACCGGAGCCTACATCTCCCTGAATCAGACGGTTCATGGCATAAGGACTTCCCATATCCTCCCTGAGCTCGCCCCAGACTTTTTTTTGAGCTTTGGTCAGAGGGAACGGCAGCTGTTCTAAAAATCTTACGGTATCCGCAGTCTCATACATGGGGAAATGATTCTCTGTCTTCGCAGCAAGCTCCTTATTCTTACGAAGAACCAGCAAAAAAGAAAAGAATTCTTCAAATACCATACGGTTTCTGGCAGCCAACAGCTCATCTCTGTTCTCCGGAAAATGCAGGGCGTAGACTGCTTCCCTATGGGAAAGCATGGGATATTTCTGCAATATCATCTGTGGCAGATATTCTTTTTCCGGTGGATAGTATTCCAGCGCCTGTGCCACAGATTTCTGCACCGTTTGATTGGTCAGGCCTTTGGTCAGGGCGTATCTTGGCAGGAGCCGTCCGGATTTCTGCTTGTATTCATCCCAGGTGAACATCCGGGGCTGTTCCATGATCTTATGCGTACCGCGCTGCTGTATGAGACCGCGGAAGAGATAAAAACCTCCTGGCTTTAATACCTTTTTTAAAAAGGGCATATTGAAGAATGTGAGCTGGATGGAATCATTGCTGCCATCTTTCAGAATGGCGTTAAGGATGGAGAGGTTGCGGACTTTCTTCATGTTGGGGATGGAGGTGATCTGTCCGTAGATAGCCTGAACACTGCCGGGGGATGCCTCCCGGATGGATACCGGAGCATCGTAAGTCTCATAATCTCTGGGATAATGCCCGATCAGATCCTCCACGGTAAAGACATTGATCTTACCGAACAGTGCTGCTGTCTTCTCTCCCACGCCTTTTATTCTGTTCACAGGTATTGCATCACTCATACCGGTCCCTCTTTTCTATTTAAATGGAAAGTTAGTTAAATACATTGGCAAAATCCACGAACTCCCGGAGCATGCGATACACATGTCTCGATGTAAGGTCTCCGGATGTGAATTTTCTACGAAAAGTGATGAGTAGTTCTCGTCATGACGGGGCCGCCTACAGTCGACATCCATGTCGACAATCGGCTGACGCGGACATCGTGTCCGCTTTCCCCCTGCCTTTCAGCACTTTTCTAGAAAATATCAACATCCTCCGACAAACATCTTCGACATGGCACCGCATACGCCGGGAGTTCTGCGTTTTGGAAAGCTTTCAAAAACCAGTAGCCCCGGCTGGGTATAAGAATAAGCAGTGCCGTAAGCAGACGTCGGTACCATAGCGTCCCAAGGGACGCATTGCGGTCGTATTGTGACCGCTTATGTACCGCTACGCTCTGCGACAGGAGCGCATCGTACTAAAGTACGAGCGTGCCGCGTTTCTTATACCCTGCCAAGGGCTACGGGGATTTGATAGCATTTCTTTACTAACTCTCTATTTACATCTCTGTGCTGATAGTACCACTTGTAAAGTCCTGTCGGAATCGGTATAATATAGGTAATTGGGAGGTAAATATATGCTGCTTACATTAGTACCACTTTTTGATGAAAAAATGGCCGTATGTGCCTATTCTTTTTTTACCCAGAGAGAGAATTATTTGTTGAATCCGCTGCTGCTTGGGACGGCACAATTTGACGGAGCATCACAGATCACCGGATTGGAATTGATCCAAAAGATGGGAATAAATACATTATCTCAGGGAAAAGAGATTTTTGTACCGATCACCAATATTTCTATTTTTGCGGATATTACGGAGCAGTGCGATGCACCTCATGAAAAAATCGTACTTTTGATCGATAATACCATTCCGCCGATTGAAATGTATGTCAATCGTCTGAAGGAATTGAAACAGCAAGGCTATAAACTTGCCATTCGTAAGCTTGCGGTCAGTGATTTTGAAAATTACAGAGAAGTCTTGAAGTTGATGGATTATGTCCTTCTGAATAACCGTAAAATCGCCATTGACAAAGCTAAGATTTATTTCGGAAAATTATTCCCGAATATCAGTCTGTGTGCCGGTAATATTGATACCATGGAGGACTTCGAGAGACTGAAGGAGACCGGTGGATATCGTTTTTATGAGGGTAAGTTCTATCGTGTTCCCATTACGAAGGGACAGACGGATGTGGCACCCCTGAAGGGCAACTATATTGACCTGCTGAATATTGTGAACAGTCCGGATTTTGAACTCACGACAGCGGCGGATATCATCAGCCGTGATACCGCACTTACGATCGATCTGCTGAAAATGGTTCAGCCACTGGCTGTTAATTCGGAGATTACGTCTATCCGTCATGCGGCGGCCATGCTGGGTCAGCGGGAACTGAAAAAGTGGATCAACACGGCAGTAGCCAATGCTTTGTATGCGGATAAGCCAAACGAGGTCACCAGACTTTCTCTGCTTCGTGCGAAATTTGCCGAGAATCTGGCGGAAGCGTTTGGTCTGAAGGCGCAGAAGGACGAACTGTTCCTGATGGGATTGTTCTCAGTGCTGGATGTGATCCTCGAGAAACCCATGGCAGAGGCTTTGAAGGTGGTCCATGTGGCCGGCGAGATCAGCAATGCACTGATCTACCGCATCGGCGTACTGGCACCGGTGTACGATTTTATGGTGCAGTATGAGACAGCCAACTGGGCGGAGGTATCCCGTCTGATGCTGTTAAAAAATATTGATATGGATACAGTATATGAAGCCTATACATCGGCACTGAAGTGGTATTGTACCGTACGTTGATTGTATTAAATTGTATTAAAAAATATACTTGTGTTTTGTATACATTTATGTTATTTTCTTGAATGACTTGTAATTATATCCTCCGGCAGTCCAAAGGACGCCAGATGGAGGAATAGTAGCAAAGGCGCAAAAAGCGCGGAAAGGAAATTTCATATGAAAAAAAACAAGACACTTGAGATGGTACAATTGGCCGTACTCATCGCGATCATGCTGATTCTGGCATTTACCCCGCTTGGGTATCTGCGCATCGGACCGTTAGCAATCTCCCTTCTGACCATTCCCGTAGTCATCGGTGCAATGCTCTTAGGACCTGCAGGCGGAGCCGTACTGGGACTGGTATTCGGACTGACAAGTTTTTACCAGTGCTTTGCAGGAGATCCTTTTGGAGCAGCTTTGGTAGCAATGAATCCGTTTTTCACTTTCCTGGTATGCATCCCCACCAGAACTCTGATGGGATGGCTGTCCGGCGTGATCTTCAAGGCACTGTGGAAGATTGACAAGACAAAGACCGTAACTTACTTCGTGACCGGTCTGCTGGGAGCATTTATGAACACCCTGTTCTTCATGTCCACTCTGATGATCTGCTTCGGTCATACCGAGTATCTGCAGAGCATGAATGCAACCGGAGCGAATCTGTTTATGTTCGCCGTAGCATTCTGTGGTATCAACGGAGCACTGGAGATGCCCATGAGCTGTGTAGTAGGCGGTGGCGTTGCTAAGGCAGTCAGCGTAGCACTGAAGAAGAATGCAGCAATCGAAGAGAAATAATCAGATTTTCCAAAACGAAAACCATATAAAATATACAAACAGACCCCCGGAGTATGACAGATGGTCATGCCGGGGGTTTTTCATGTGAAAACTTATGACACGGAATTCATGTGCCGAACTGCGTATATAGGCAGAAAGGATGGTCATTACAGCGACGACCACATTGTCTGCAGGGTATCTGCCGTGGCAGTAACGTTCCCCTGGATCATGGGAGCGGATCCGCCGCCTTTTGCAGAAAGTTCCCGGCGCATACGGTCTGCCAGTTCCTGACAGTTACAGGAAGCACTGCCTACAATAAATCGATAACCGTTTGTATCGTCTCCGGCAAAAATACCACAGTAACCGGAATATTTTCCGGTCAGGGTATTCACGGCGTTACGTAGGGCGATGGCATCCAGTTCACCGACGAAGAGAAGCACGTGGTGTACTTCTTCCGGGGAGGGGAGTGCGTCCATCTGTACGTTCAGTAGTTCCGCCTGCAGGGCATTGGCGCGTTCTTTTTGCAGCCTTGACTCATCTTTGGCGCGGGCAACTGCACCCGATACTTCCGGCTGTTTCGCAGAGAGCAGAGAAGAAATTGCCCAGACGGAATCCTGTTTTTCGGTATAATCTGCCAGAGCACGGTTTCCGCAGAGAATATTGATGCGGACACCGCCCCGGTGGCTCTGTACATTTACAATTTTGATGAGACCGATCTGTCCGGTGGTATCTACATGTGGAGCACAGCAGGCACACAGATCCACGCCGGGGATCTCGACAATACGTACATTTTCCGTAAGTGCCAGTTTGCTGCGGTAATTTAAGCTCGCCAGTTCTTCGGCGGTGGGCCAGCTGATGTTGACCGGAAGATTTTTCCAGACATAAGTGTTAGCATCTTGCTCGATGAGACGCAGCTGCTCCAGAGAGACTTCTCCGTTCATATCCAGTGTCACTTCTCTGTCGCTTAAATGGAAGCCTACGTTTTCCAGTCCGAAATGAGAGTGCAGTAAGCCGGAGATCATATGCTCTCCGGAGTGCTGCTGCATGAAATCAAACCGGCGGTTCCAGTCCACATGACCGGTGATCCGGGTGCCAACGGGAAACTCATAGGCCGTTTTATGATACAGGATGCCCTGTTTAATGCTGACATCCAGTACTTCCTGACCGTTTAAGGTGCCTTTGTCGGCGGACTGACCACCTTCTTCCGGGAAAAAAGCGGAAGCGTCCAGAACGATTCTGTAATATCCATCTTCCTTGTCGGGAACACATTCCATCACCACAGCGGTAAAATCCGTCTGGTGCACATTTTCATAATAAAGTTTGCGGGTTCCCAGGGAGTTCATTTGAGCATTTTCGATACGATCCATAGATGCCTGTCCAATCTGCTGTATGAAAACAACGTTTTGTGATAATTGAAAAATAGAAAATACATATCTATTCTATATCAGACCCAGGGGAAAAAGCAATGGAAAATGTAAGCTTTTACACAGCTTTGTCAGATTCTCCAAGGAGTATCGGGATTGCGGAATTGTTTTTTGTAGGTTTTTACGCAGACAGGGTCTATTGCGACGCATTTTTTTTTATGATATAATAAATCGATTATGCAGATACCAGATTTAAACGGCAGAGGCCGACCGTGCTGGCACGGGGAGGCAGGTGCCGGTTTAAATCATAAAACATGAGGATGTAGCGATTTGCGGAAGCAAATCCGCGGAATCCGAATGTTTTCAGAATTGCGAGAGCTGCGAAGCAGCGGAGCAATTCGTGGGTATCGTAGACATTGCAGATACCCAGCGGAGCAATTCGCAGGTATCGTAGGCTACTGAGAGAAATACAAACGTCGCAAAAGCGGCAGAATGTGAGGAAAGAATGAAGGCATTTTTGATTTTGGAAGATGGAACGGTGTTCGAAGGAACGCACATCGGTGCAGACAAAGAGATCATCAGTGAAATCGTATTTAACACATCCATGGCCGGATATCTGGAGGTCCTGACGGATCCGTCCTATGCAGGACAGGCTGTATGCATGACTTACCCCCTGATCGGTAACTATGGCATATGCAGGGATGACTGCGAGTCGGAGAGACCCTGGCCGGATGGATTCATCGTCAGAGAGCTTTCACGTATTCCCAGCAACTTCCGCTGTGACTGCACAATACAGGAATACTTAGAGGAGAACGGTGTGCCCGGTATCGCCGGTATCGATACCCGTGCGTTGACCAAGGTCCTGCGTGAGAAGGGTACCATGAACGGCATGATCACCACCAACGAAGCCTATGACCTGAACGAAGTACTTCCGAAGCTGAAGGAGTATACCACAGGCAAGGTCGTGGAAAAGGTGACCTGCAAGGAAAAATATGTGGTAGCGCCTACCACGGAGCTGGCACAGAACGGACCGCTCTCCGGTGCAGCGCGTTTTGATAAAGAAGCTTATGAAAAAGGTGTCAGAGAGCCTAAGCCGGCACTGGTAACGGAGCTGTCCGGACAGGGACTGAAGGTAGCTCTGTTAGACCTGGGAGCTAAGAGAAATATCGCCAGATCCCTGGCAGAGAGAGGCTGTGAGGTGACCGTATACCCCGCAGGAACTCCCGCACAGGAGATCATTGATGATAATCCAGACGGTATCATGTTAAGTAACGGACCGGGGGACCCCAAGGAGTGTACCGGTGTGATCGCCGAGATCAAAAAGTTATACGATACCGAGATTCCTATTTTCGCAATCTGTCTGGGACATCAGCTGATGGCTCTGGCTACCGGCGCAGATACCCATAAAATGAAATACGGACACAGAGGAGGCAATCATCCGGTAAAGGATCTGATGACCGGAAGAGTATATATTTCCTCTCAGAACCACGGCTATGTGGTAGATACCGATAAACTGGATCCGTCCGTAGCGGTTCCCGCATTCATCAATGTCAACGACGGTACCAACGAGGGTCTGTCCTACACCGGCAAGAATATTTTCACCGTACAGTTCCATCCGGAAGCATGTCCGGGACCCCAGGACTCCGGTTACCTGTTTGACCGGTTCATTCATATGATGAGAGGAGAGAACTAAGATGCCCAAGAATCCTAATGTAAAACGAGTAATGGTAATCGGCTCCGGTCCTATTGTCATCGGACAGGCAGCGGAATTCGACTATGCAGGTACCCAGGCCTGCCGTTCCCTGAAGGAAGAGGGAGTAGAGGTAATCCTGGTGAACTCCAACCCTGCGACCATCATGACCGATAAAGATATCGCAGATAAGGTATATATTGAGCCCTTGAACGTAAAGGTTCTGGAGCAGATCATTGAAAAGGAAAAGCCCGACAGCATTCTCCCCACCCTGGGAGGACAGGCTGGTCTGAACCTCGGCATGGAGCTGGAGGAGTCCGGGTTCCTGGCAGCTCACAATGTAAAGCTGTTAGGTACTACCGCAGCTACCATTCGTAATGCGGAAGGACGTCAGGAGTTCAAGGATCTGATGGAGCGTATCGGCGAGCCCTGTGCAGCATCCAAGGTCGTTGAGAACGTGGAAGACGGTGTGGAATTCACCAACACCATCGGCTATCCTGTTGTACTGCGTCCTGCTTATACCCTGGGCGGTTCCGGCGGTGGTATCGCACACAATCAGGTAGAACTGGAAGAGATCCTGGAGAACGGTTTACGTCTGTCCCGTGTAGGACAGGTACTGGTAGAGCGTTGTATCGCGGGCTGGAAAGAGATCGAGTACGAAGTAATGCGTGACAGCGCAGGCAACTGCATCACCGTATGTAACATGGAGAACATCGATCCCGTCGGCGTGCATACCGGAGACAGTATCGTAGTAGCTCCTTCCCAGACCCTGAGCGACAAGGAGTACCAGATGTTACGTACTTCCGCTCTGAAGATCATCAACGAACTGCAGATCACCGGTGGATGTAACGTACAGTTTGCACTGCATCCCACCAGCTTTGAATATTGTGTTATCGAGGTAAATCCCCGTGTCAGCCGTTCTTCCGCACTGGCAAGTAAGGCGACCGGTTACCCCATTGCAAAGGTAGCAGCGAAGATCGCACTGGGCTTTACTCTGGATGAGATCAAAAATGCCATTACCCACAAGACCTATGCCAGCTTCGAGCCGACACTGGATTACTGTGTAGTAAAGATTCCCAGACTGCCTTTCGACAAATTTATCACTGCAAAGCGTACTCTGACCACACAGATGAAGGCAACCGGTGAGGTTATGAGTATCTGCAATAACTTCGAGGGAGCACTGATGAAGGCCATCCGTTCCCTGGAGCAGCATGTGGACTGCCTGCGCAGCTATGATTTCAGCGCTTTGTCTGTGGAGGAACTGTTAGAGCGTCTGAAGATCGTGGATGACCAGAGAATCTATGTGATCGCTGAAGCAATCCGTAAGGGTATCAGTTATGAACAGATTCACGACATTACAAAGATCGACCTGTGGTTCATTGACAAGATCGCCATTCTGACCGAGATGGAGCATGCACTGGAGACACAGCCTCTGACAGTGGAACTGCTGAAGGAAGCCAAGAGAATCGAGTTCCCGGATAACGTCATCGCAAGACTGACCGGCAAGACCGAGGAAGAGATCAAGAAGATGCGTTATGACAACGGCATTAAGGCTGTTTACAAGATGGTAGACACCTGTGCCGCAGAGTTCGCAGCTTCCACTCCTTATTATTACTCCGTATTCGGCGGCGAGTGCGAAGCCAAGGAGACCACCGGACGCAAGAAAGTCCTGGTACTGGGTTCCGGTCCTATCCGTATCGGACAGGGTATCGAGTTCGACTATTGTTCCGTACATGCTACCTGGGCATTTTCCAAGGCAGGCTATGAGACCATTATCATCAACAACAACCCGGAGACTGTAAGTACCGACTTCGATATTGCGGACAAGCTGTATTTCGAGCCTTTGACTCCGGAAGATGTGGAATCTATCGTAAATATTGAGCATCCCGATGGTGCTGTGGTACAGTTCGGCGGACAGACCGCTATCAAGCTGACCGAGAGCCTGATGAAGATGGGCGTGCCTATCTTAGGTACCAAGGCGGAGGATGTAGATGCCGCTGAGGACAGAGAACTGTTCGACAAGATTCTGGAAGAGACCGAGATTCCCCGTGCAGCCGGCGGTACTGTATACACCGCAGAGGAAGCTAAGGCGGTTGCTAACAGACTGGGCTATCCCGTACTGGTGCGTCCTTCCTATGTATTGGGCGGACAGGGCATGCAGATCGCTATCTCCGATGAAGAGATCGAAGAATTCATGGAGATCATCAACCGTATCGCACAGGATCACCCGATCCTGGTAGATAAGTATTTACAGGGTAAGGAGATCGAGGTCGATGCTGTATGCGATGGTACCGATATTCTGATTCCCGGTATCATGGAGCATATCGAAAGAACCGGTATCCACTCCGGAGACAGTATCTCCGTATACCCGGCTCCGACCATTGATAAAGTAGTAAAAGAGAAGATCACAGAGTACACCAGAAGACTGGCAAAGGCACTGCATGTCAAGGGACTGATCAATATCCAGTTCATTGCTATCGGTGACGAAGTATATGTCATTGAGGTTAACCCCCGCTCTTCCCGTACCGTACCTTATATCAGTAAGGTAACCGGTATTCCTATCGTGGATCTGGCGACCGAAGTGATCATCGGCAAGACCATCCGTGAGCTTGGCTACGAGCCCGGCTTACAGCCTGAGGCAGAGTATTTTGCCATCAAGATGCCCGTGTTCTCCTTCGAGAAGATCCGTGGTGCCGAGATCAGCTTAGGACCGGAGATGAAGTCTACCGGTGAGTGTCTGGGTATCGCCAAGACCTTCAACGAGGCACTGTACAAGGCATTCCTGGGAGCAGGCGTAGAACTGCCCAAGTATAAGAACATGATCATCACCGTGAAGGATGCGGATAAGGGTGAAGCCATTGAAGTCGGAAGACGCTTCGAAAAGCTGGGATACACCATTTATGCTACCAGAAGTACCGCAGCTGCTCTGAATGAGGCAGGTGTGAAGGCGAGAAAGGTCAACAAGATCTCTCAGGAATCCCCGACTGTTATGGATCTGATCCTGGGACACAAGATCGACCTTGTCATCGATACCCCTACCCAGGGCCGCGACAAGACCAGAGACGGCTTCCTGATCCGCCGTACCGCTATCGAGACCGGTATCTACTGCATCACTGCAATGGACACCGCCAATGCTCTCGTGACCAGCATGGAGCATATGAACGACTGTAAGCAACTGACACTGGTGGATATTGCACAGCTGTAAAAATATAAAAAATGAAATTGAGCAGGAGTGAATATTTAAAAAATTTTCTCTCCTGCTTAATTTATGTCAAAAAGAGAAGAACGCTGACTGCAAAAGTGCAAATCCGAAAATAAAATCCGTAAGTGCGGCATATAATAGGCGTATGGTAAATATTGTATGATTGCAAGCCTGTATCCCACAGGCGGATTGGAGTCTCATGTTAGAAGAACATTATCCTTTTGTAGCACAGCCCCTGCCCTACGAATATGATGCCCTGCTTCCGGTACTGGATGAGGAGACACTGCATTTTCACCATGATAAGCATTATCAGACCTATGTGGACAAGTTGAATACAATTCTCGCGGATTATCCTCAGTTACAGCAAATGACCTTGACGGAACTGCTCACTTCGGAGGATAATAAACTTGCATCCTTGCAGGAGGAAGCCCGGGAAAGTATTCACAATAACGGTGGCGGCGTATACAACCATCAGCTGTATTTTGACAGCATGCGAAGCCCTGTGGGGCAGGAGCCTTGTGGAGCGCTGGCGGAGGCACTGATCCGTGATTTCGGATCCGTGAGACAATGGAAAGAGCAGATGTCGCAGAGTGCCATAGGAGTATTCGGTTCCGGATGGGCGTGGCTTGTAAGTGATCAGGACGGTACCCTTATGATCCTGACCACAGCGAACCAGGATGTGCC
>OMAO01000780.1_pt1 | contig 15044 bp, 10 predicted proteins | sample 1644641 | NCBI WGS metagenome assembly OMAO01 (sample SAMEA103958120, study PRJEB25191) | human gut metagenome | biome: human-associated habitat [ENVO:00009003]; feature: intestine environment [ENVO:2100002]; material: feces | place: Germany | collected 2013/2015
CATAGTTTTATAATTTGCAAATATATTCGATGCTATTATAGCGAATACAGCAGATCTGCTGATCCAGGATAAATCTATAACCGTTAAAGGTGTTGTAATACGGTTTGGTTTGAATATCTCCAAGATGAAAATAATAACAATTGATAATAAAGCCAGATTAAATGCGAATTTATAATAATTTTTTAGTCTGTGTTTTAAAGTGATATATGGATTTTCGTTATCTTTAATTTTATACAAACCTTTAACCATTGATGAAGAAAACAGCATAGCGAATGATGTTATCTGAAATCCTGTCAAAATTGATATAAATGTTATAAGATTTGAATATAAGTTTGTTGTGGGTGTAAAGTTACAAACCAATCCTAGACATATAGCCCCAAAACATGTGGTATAAAAATATTTCCTGTCACGTCTACATAATAATGTCTGTGTCATTTTATTCGTCCAGTTTTTCTAACAATTTATTTTTGATGAGTTCTGGGTCATACAAACCGTCTTCGTTTTCTTGAACAGATATAACAACCTTTTGTGTAAAAGTTTCTTCGTTAAAGACCTGTTCAATTCCTTGATCGTCTCTCCCAATTATTACAAGATTTTGAATTGTACCCAGATTTTTTTGTTCATTCAATCTATCTATAGTGGTTCTCAACCTTTCGGTCATAGGTATCTTATAGTCCGCATATACTGTAAATTTCTCTGGCTCTTCCATGCCGTAATTATCTCTGAGGGCTCCGCCTATGCTGTTTATCCCAGAAAAAAGGTTGCGTTCTCTGGATGTAAATCGTATTTTATCTAAGGATTTTAACTGGTTTACAAAAGATTCACGATCCACAAAAATATTTTTTATCATCAAATGATCAATATTTAGTTTTTCTTTTAGAAAATCTGCAAGAATCCCTTTTCGTTGAGCGTTAGATATGTACAATATGTTATCATTAAAACTATATAATGCAAAAAATTGTCCTGTTGGCTCGATTTCTTCCGCGGTTCTTGGGTTGTCGTGTGATTGCCCATTTGTTGTATTTATCACTTGTTGCGGATGTGGGTTTCTATGCCCATAGTTGGAATAAAACCAGAAATAATCATCTGTCAATTCTGTATGAATTGTATGATACGCGGTTGTCTCAGATTTGCTGTGACGAAAATCGGACTCTGTTTCAAAAATCTGAAAATCGTTATGCTGCGGAAATTTATCATCAAATCTCAAATCTTGCGATGTAAAATTCATTAATACCACCTTATTATTTACGGGGAATATAGCGCATTTTATAGGAAATTCAAGGTGTTTCTGCTTGGCTTTTGCACCGCAAATATTGAATATGGCGTTAAAAATTGTTAGTATAAAGTGTCATATAGCGTAGTTAACAGTGGTTTAATAAATATCATTGAAAAATATGATTGGATTGCTACAATATGCCCGAACATTATGAGAGAACATTATGAGTCAATCTATAGAAATTACACCAAATTTATCTGGCTTTTTATCTTCCTTTAGAGAGATAGGGTATAAGTTAGAAACAGCTGTAGCTGACATAATCGATAATAGCATTTCTGCTGGGGCAAAAAATGTGAGAATTAGCATGTTGCCGTCAGAAAATGCTTTAATGATTTTTGATGACGGTTGTGGGATGTCGTCCGAAGAGTTGGTCGAGGCCATGCGATTAGGAACGGTTAAAGATTTCCGGGAAGTGGGCGACCTTGGTAAGTTTGGATTGGGGTTAAAAACGGCTTCGTTTTCTCAAACAAAAAAATTCTCTGTAATTTCTAAAAAAGACGGTGTTGTGTCCGCGTTGCAGTGGGATATTGAATATGTAGAAAAAGAGAATCAATGGTTGGCTAAAAAACTACAGCTAGAAGATATGCTTCCTATAGTTTCTAGGTTGGATGAATCTGTGCCTCAGTTGATTGGTAACACCCCTTCTTGGACGATCGTTTTATGGGAAAATCTGGATAAATATACAGAATATCATTTGGGTGATTTGGTTGACACTTTAAGAAATCATCTAGCTTTGGTTTTTCATAGATACATGTCACAAGAAGGGTACAACAGAAGGCATGTAACGTTGTTTTTTAATGGAACTAAAATTGAACCAGTAGACCCATTTGCTGAAGGAATCCGTGCAACGCAGAAAAACCAGGAAGAAGAGTTGATTATCAGAGGACATAAAATATATGTTAAAGCATTTGATGTTCCAAATCATACGAAGTTAACGAAACAACAATACGATGAATTGTCTATAGGCGAAGGTTTTTCTAGAAACCAGGGTTTTTATTTGTATAGAGAGGGGCGTTTGTTATGTTGGGGAACCTGGTTTGGTCTTGCAAAAGCTTGTGACGCGACATCATTAGCGAGAGTCAGGATAGATGTTGATAATAAGCAAGATGATTTATGGAAGATCGATGTGAAAAAATCAATGGCTAATCCTGTCCCTGAAGTTAAGGACGCTTTGAGACCGTATGCAGGTAAAACAACAAATAGCTCTATTAGAACCAAAGGAGCCCCAGTAATACGGGAGGGCGATAAGGAAGATTGGTGGATAGAAAACAGGTTGGAAAACGGAAAAATTGTTTTTCGTATCAATAAAAAACACCCCTTATATTTATCTATAGTAGAAAGTTTCGATGATATAAAACCTGTGTTGGATGCCATGTTTAATAAAATAGAAGCAGATATTCCAATAAGATCTATAGATGCAATTATGAGTACAAATCCGCATAGCATTCAGACTGAAGATAACTTCGATGTCGATGAAATAAGAGAGTTCGCTAAAACTTTTAAAGAAAAAGGAAAAAATAAGGAACAAGTTTGCGAACTTTTGAGTCTTGATGATCCGAGCGGAGAACACATCAAAGAAATAAAAAATATAGTGAAAGAGGTATTTGAATGACAGATTTTATAGAACGTGGGTCACCAGAGTTTGAAAAAATATCAAATTTTGTGCAAACAGATTTGTCAGATGTTGTACCACCAATCCCATATAAACAGGTGATAAAATCAATTTCTGATTTTGAAAAGCGTGTGGGCGGGAAAATGCAACCTCCTGCAAAGTTATCTGAATCTGCCAGGCAGAAGCTTATAAAAAGAATGGAAAGTTTTTTTGCTATAAGACCTTTAGATGGTACAGATGTTATTGTTGAAACTCCTGAATCTAAACGTCGACCAAAATGGTGGTCTACTCGGGAAGATAAAGAGGAAGGGTATTATTTAGGAAGCTATTTAAGATATTTAAGAAGAGACCCTGCTACAGTTAATATGCGTAATGAACAAGCTATAAAGAGAGATCTCGAACGAACAGATTTGGTAATGGATAGATTGTTTGATCCACAAGACTCGTCTGTTAAGTTAGAAGATAGACGTGGATTGGTTATGGGAAATGTACAATCTGGAAAAACAGCAAATTATTCTATGCTTATTAGTAAGGCTGCAGATGCTGGGTTTAGATTTATAATAGTGCTAACTGGAACTATAGAGTTGTTACGTCAGCAAACACAAAGCAGATTAGACGAAGGTTTTGTTGGAGAAAAATCTGATGGCATTGATGGAGCCAATAATGTAACTGGTGTTGGTAATTACCGGGCCCAAAGCGAATTTAAGGAAAAATTACCTATCTCAATGACTTCTACAGCAACAGATTTTAGATGCAATCAAAGAAAGGCGTTACAACCATTAAATTTAGCAAATACCAAAAGCCCGATAATCTTAGTTGTTAAGAAAAATACAACAGCATTACGAGAAATACAAACATGGTTGAATGGGAACGCGGGTCAAACGAAACAATATCCTATATTGATGATCGACGACGAGGCAGATGCGGCGTCTGTTTCTTCTAAAGGTTCTGAAGATCCGACTGTAATAAATAAGTTAATAAGAGAAATTTTAGATAGATTTGATAAAAGGGCTTATGTCGGCTATACGGCTACCCCGTTCGCAAACATCTTTATAGATCCATTATATAATACAGAAGGGTTGAACGATTTGTATCCACGAGATTTTATGATTTCATTAGCGGCGCCTTCAAATTATATTGGTGCAAAAAAAGTTTTTGGTGGCCCAGAAGATGAATATTCAGATTTTTTGATTCCAATTTATGATTGGGAACAAGAATTTCCTTGGAAACAAAAAAACGCAGAATCTGCATTGTACGCAAATAGGTTACCTGCATCATTACAGGATGCAATCAGATTATTTATGTTGAATATATGTATACGTGATCTGAGGGGGTATGATGATAAGCACAATAGTATGTTAGTTCACGTTAGTCGTTTAACAGTGGTGCATGATAAAGTATTGAGTTTAATAACCGACTTTGTGAGAAGAACAGCAAATGATGTTGTTAGCTATGCCAATGCACCAGAAAGTTCAGTTGAATATATAAACACAGTAAAACCCTTTAAGCAATTGTTTGAAAATATGCAACAAATTGGTTATAAACAGGGTGATGAATTTTTTGGTAAAAATTGGGCAACAAACAAAGATTATGGATGTTTCAAATGGGCAGATGTATTGAAACATTTGATCAAAATAGTCCCCACAATTTTTGTTGGTGGTGCGTTTTCAACTAAGAAAAAAGAAATCGTTTATCCAAAAGATCATAGAGTTAATGTTATAGCGGTCGGTGGAAATACTCTTGCACGTGGTTTCACATTAGAAAATCTTAGTGTTAGTTATTTCACTAGAAATACAATTGCGTGCGATACATTGTTGCAAATGGGGCGCTGGTTTGGATATAGAACAGATTATGATGACCTTTGCAGAATATTCATGCCAGAAGATTGTATAAAAAACTTTAAATATGCAACATTGTCATCAGAAGATCTTGTTAAAAATATTAACCAAATGAATGAGAAGGAAGCTTCCCCTAGCGAATTTTTATTAACAATTGCTACGCATCCTGCTTCGCAGTTGGTTTTAACGGCCGTTAATAAATCTCGCAATGCTGTTTATAATGAAGGTGTTAGATTGGATGGCGACCTGGTGGAAAATGCGAGCGTAGGCTTGCAGTCTAAGGGGGTTAATTTAAATAATAAACAAGAAATATTAGAACACGTTAAGCATTTCATAAGCAGCCTGTTGCAACACAATCAAACACCAGAAACTGATGATGAAGGAATACTATGGCGTGATGTAGATTCTGGAGATGTTATAGATTTTATATTGGGTTATCCAATAGACGTTCAAGTTAAATACAATTCTGATTTCTTTAAATCGTATTTGAAAGCTAATTCTGATTTGAAATGGGATGTTGGAGTTATAAATAGACCATATGCTAATCCGAATAAGAAAAAACCGATAATAAATATACAAGGATTAGAAATATGTAAATCTCGTCGTTCATATCGTAAAGATTCTGATAACAACAAGGTAAGTATGTCTATTAAAGATGATGAATGTATTGGACTTGGTTATACCTCAGATAAGAAAAGATCTGCAGACAATTTGCGTGCCGAAGCAAGAAAGGATAGAAAGAAACCATTGCTTATTATCAATATAGTTGATGTTTATATGGATAAAGATAGTACAGAAATATCTATGGAAAATGTTCCTTTGATTACTGTAACGTTTCCAGGGAGCTTTAATAATCCTGTTACCAAACCTGTGTATGGGGCTGTATGGAATCAAAAGGTGAAGAGCCATTTGGAAGAAGATTTTGAAGAAAGTGAAGACGAATAAAGGAGACAATATGATAAATTTTGCGGATTTGCAACCAGGAACTTATAAACGTTTGGGGGAAGATTCGTATTTCTTATTAGAGAAAGATGATGAGGGCAAAATATCTTTTGTCGTCGAACTTCCAAAGGACATAAAGTTTTTTGCAAAAACATTAAAACTGGTTGGAATAAGTGTAAAAGAACGCACTAAAGTTGCAGAAACACAATTTGTTTTAACCCTAAAAAACGAAGAAGATTTAGATATTTTTGTTAAATTGTGTAATGATTTACAAGAAGTAAAAGTTTCCGACAATTTGCAAAAATACGCTGATGATTTGTCGTTCCGGTTAGAGCAGTGGGTAAAATTTCTTGCAATAGCTAGGTCCAAGCTGATTCCTATAAAAACTCAACTTGGTTTAATTGGAGAATTATCGTTCTTAAAATTGTTATTAAATACAGGTGTTGATCCAAAGGTGGTTTTAGAAAAATGGCGTGGGCCAGAAGGAAGTGCGCATGATTTTGTTTTGAGTAAAAGTTGGTATGAAGTAAAGGGCCATGTAACAGAAGATAAACACGTTAATATATCAAATGAGTATCAACTTGATAGCGATGAGCGTATACCTTTGTATTTAATGGTGTTTGACTTAGGGGAATCAGATCAAGGTCAAAACATTGTTGATATGGCGAAAGAAATTATTACAACTTGGTTTCAAGAAGATGCTGAGGCTAAAGCCGTTTTTGAGAGAAAGTTATTAGAGCTTAAGTTCAATATCATGGAAAACTATGAGAATTTGGGAAGATATGATGTTGTTGGTATGCAAAAGTACGAAGTACGGGACAAGTTCCCAAGAATTATCCCATCAAAGTTGCCAGATAGTATAGAATACGTGAAATATAAATTAAATTTAGAAGGCATTGCGAATTTTGTCGTAGATTTTAAACCAGAGTCATTGAAACAGGAGATTTAACATGGCTAACATAGTATTGCAAGATGTCTACAGCGATATATTGGAAACTGTAAGAAGTACAGTTTTTGATACGACGTTATCGGATGTGTTTTTACAGATGATATCAGAGTATTTGGCACAAGACGCTGAAATAGAAGACCCTATATTTGGATTTTGGGAAGATAAGATTTCTGGTAAAAATTATGAAGTGTCAGGATGCGCATGGGATGAGGAAAGGAAAAGATTAACTTTTATCGGGTGTGAATTTTTTAATACAGAAGAAATTCAAACGGTTACGAAAGATTTTTATTCACGTAAATTCAAGGCATTGATAAATTTCATGAAGCTTGCGACAGATGATAAAAATCCTCTGTATGCCCAAATGACAGTGACAGATCCTGCGTCTGAGATTGCAAAAATTGTTTTTGATCATCGTGCTGATGCACAAAGCATAGAATTTTTACTAATAACAAATGGTCAGATACCTAAGACGTTATCAAAAGCGGACGCAAAGATCACCATGGAAGGAATGGATGAAGCAAAATATTCATTCAAAATATTTGATATAACCAGAATTTATCAAATAAAAACTTCAGAATCATCTTTTGAAGATTTGGAAATAGATTTTTGTGATAAAACCATAGATAACAAAGGGTTAAAATGTCTACCAGCTATTTGTGAGAACTGCGCTGATTACAAGTCGTATCTTGCTATAATGCCAGCAGAAACCTTAGCAAAGATATATGATGACTTTGGTCAAAAGCTATTGGAACAAAATGTTCGTACATTCTTGCAATTAAAACCAAAAACAAATAAAGGTATGTTGATTACAATAGATGAGGCACCAGAACGTTTTTTTGCTTATAACAATGGGTTGACTTGTACTGCTGCAGATCCAGCATTTGAGTCCGATGGTGAAGTTTTGTATTTAAAATCTGCAAAAGGTTTCCAGATTGTTAATGGGGGTCAAACAACAAACGTTATCTATACGGCATGGAAAAACAAAAAAGACTTATCAAACGTCTCTGTACAAATGAAACTATCGGTTGTCGAAGATAGAGAAAAATATTCCGATTTTGTCGAAAAAGTAGCTAGATATGCGAATACACAAAATCCAGTTAAAGAATCAGATTTCTTTTCTAACAGTGAGTTCCATAAAAAATTCAAAGAGATTTCTCAGATGTTATGGGCTCCAGCATTGAATGGTAAACAAAATAAAACCAAGTGGTATTATGAAAGAACTCGTGGACAATATTTGGCAGAGTATTCTGGTAAAGGGGAGCGGGCGAAAAACGAATTTTTAGCTATACATCCGAAAGAACAGATGATAGACAAGATTGTTTTAGCAAAGACAGAAGTTATTTTCTCTGGTGCTCCATATATAGCGAACAAACAACAAAAAGCATTTGCGTATTTTGCTGATTCTATAGAGAAAAAACTAGAAAAGAATAATGCTTCTATAAATGAAAACTTCTTTAAAGAATCAATAGCAAAGGTGATATTAGCGAAGAAAACAGATTCTATCATTGCTAAGAGTGATTGGTACCAGGCAAACAAATCAGTTAAATCAGAATTTAAAGCGTATGCTTTAGGGCTGTTGAATGAGTATGTGAAAAAACGAAACAAATTTTTAGACTATGTCCAAGTTTGGAATGCTCAAGCCGTGCCAGAATCATTTGTAAAAGTAATAGAAAAAGCTATAGAAATAGTAAGAGCGCATATGTTACAAAACTATCCAGATTTGGCTGATTGGCGTGAAAAGTTCAAATTAAAATATATTTGGGAAGAAATTTCTGGGCTTGATTTAGATTTGTCTGAAGAAGAAATAGAAGATATAACTGTTTCAGAAGAGACTCAAAAGACAGAGGATAAAACAGCAAGAAAGCAAGCAAAACAAGATGATGCTATGCGCGCAACAATATTTTGTACAGAAGTTCCACTGAATCACTGGAATATTTTATTAAATTTCTTTGAAAGAAATCCAGGGATGGCACAATATGTTGAACTTAATGTTTTAAGATCAATGGCAAACGGGCGAATTCCTGTGCCAAGTGATAAACAAGCAAAAATACTACAAAAATTATATTGCCTTGCGGAGCAACATGATGTAAAGTTCTCTTAGAGAAGGGGAAGGTGTTTATGGCAGCATATACAATGATGGACCTGTGCGCTGGTATTGGGGGAATTAGGCGTGGGTTTGAAATGACAGGAAATTTTCGCAATATTTTATCTGCGGAAATTGATCCTAATGCGTGTGCTACGTATGAACATTTATACGGTGAAAATCCAGCAAATGATTTGACTTCCGATGACTTTAAGAAGAAAACAAAAAACCTAAAATGCGATGTTTTGGCTGCAGGTTTTCCTTGTCAGACTTTTAGCCGGGCGGGGAAAAAGGCTGGTTTTAAAGACGAAGAAAAAGGAATAATCTTTTTTGCAATTCGTGACATCATCAAAGGTATGAAACGTCGTCCGAAATGTTTGGTACTAGAAAATGTGGATAATTTACTTACCCATAACAAAGGTGAGACATTTAATACGATTCTAGATATTCTTACAAATGAACTTGAATATCAAGTAATAGGTGCTCACCAAGATCCAGAAAACGGTAAATTTAAATTTAAACCTCAAGATTTTGTACGAAACTCCAGAAATTTTGGTGTGCCACAAAATCGTCCACGTGTGTATATTATAGCTTTTGATAAACGTCGTTATAAATCAAAAATAGAAGCATTACCAGCATCTACACCAAATTGTAATAAACTTCATCTGTACAAATCGTTAAATGATTTGTTGGATACTGATGTTGATGCAAAATTTTTCTTATCAGAAGGATATCTAGCGACACTGGAGAGACATGCCATTAGAGAAAGAAGTAAAGGGCATGGTTTTGGATACAAAATTGTAAATATGCCAAACATAGAGACCCCTATCGCAAACACGATACTTGCTACTGGTGGATCTGGGAAAGAGAGAAATTTAGTTTTGGATAAAGTGAATGGGAAAAAGTATGCGGGTAAACAAGTAAAATTAAAGAAAAGTCGTATAAATAATAAAAACGTTAGAATGATGACACCGAATGAATGGGGCAAGTTGCAGGGGTTTGTGAATTATGGTTTTAAAAGAAGAGGCAAGGATACATTTTCTTTTCCAGAAAATATATCTGATGTAGCAAAATATAAACTTTTTGGTAATGCTGTAACAATCCCTGTAGCTAGAACTATGGCTGATTTTGTGTTTGAATGTTTGGAATTATTGGATAATTAATTAAATAGGTTTTTAATATGAATTTGTTTGTCGGGGATTATAATACTTTTTATAAGTTTATTGACGGTTATGCCAGAAATAAAACTCTGTCTTTGACCCGTAAACACAAATCAGGCGTGTGTGCATGCTGTGGAACATCCAGTTCGGAGATACAATCTGCTCATAAACGTGGCTGTGAACGTGTGGATTTGGTAAGAAAATTTTTTAATGCATCGATTTTAAAAGAAGAAAATGGTACATATACAGTGGATTTAGATAAGTTTGAACAATTGTTTATAGATTTTACTTCTGATATCTCAAATTTTCATTTCCTTTGCGGTAAATGCCATACAAAGTATGATAAGGGCGATATAAATGAAAAAAGTTTCAAACACAAAGCAGACAGCATAAAATTTCAGCGCACGAGACAGAACCCTAAAGTAACTATATAATCGTGCGTAAAAAGTTGTATTGAGAAAGCGCTTGATTTACGCCTGTAGACACGGTACACTCTGTGTTGAATCCATAGGGATATGGGTTCGGGGCTGTGGTGGCCCGCAAACACGGTGCGAAAGCATCGTAATCTGATGTTTTCGGTGCTTTTTGCATCGTTATCATCCCTAACTTATGGTTGGGGAGCCGTTTACCGCAAGGGACGGAGCATTTGTTTGCTGACACCAACTCCCCGACCGCCATACTTCTGTGGCGGAATATAGTCGAATATGTCTTCAGTGCTATTTTCCTCAAAATAATTTGCCAACTTCTTTTTCAGATTTAAGAACTCTTTAACAGAATCATTAAAGACAATTGGATCAAATAAATGTCCGTCAAAATGCTTATTCTCACCAGTATCTTCATCAATATAGTCGGCTCCGTCACGTAGCATTCTAAATTGATCTAATGAGATCCCAGTAATTTCTTCAAAAACGGTTTCAGGTATTATTGTGTCAAAGTTTTCTAAGGTTGTATTTTCGTCGCCGTATGCCATCAAGAATGCAGGGATACTGCGCGCAAAACCACGCAAATGATCACGAATTTCGCCTTCTATTTTATTTTTTTCTTTTGTTTGTTTGTGAAGTTCAACCTGTGTTACGATAGTTTCGCATACAGTTTTTATTATGTCTTTGCTTTTTTCTGCTATGTCTTGCTTAAATTGCTGTTCTAGTTCAGCCTTTTTAGCCTCAAACAGCAGATTGGCCATTTGTTTGTCTTCTTTGGTCACAGCTGACTCAACTGCTTGTTTCTGTTCGGTTTCTATGCGAGTCAATTTAATTTGATGGTCTGCATACATTTTATTAATTTGCAAATCAGCTGCAGTTACTACACGTGTTTCAATATTTTTTACGGCCGTTTTGGTCATATCTGGACCAAATTTTTCTTTGGCTGTGTTTAGTAGTGGATTTACAATATTGTCTTTGCAATCCTGCTTCATTTGATCAAGAAGTGATACCCCCGGTTCAACAGGTTCATTAACGCTAATTGGAGGAGTGTCGCTTATTTGTTGCTCTCCGTATATTTTTTCTCCGAAAACATCTGTTGCAAGACCAATAATAGTTGGTTGTGGAATTTCGACTTCCCCTGTGGTTGGATTTACATCAAGACCGTCGCCAGCTTTTTGAGATATAGGCTTTGGTTGTTTAACTGATGCCAAACCATTAATTGTGTCGATAACAGCTTTTGGAGCATTAAATAAGTTATGTATGTTTTGAAATAGAAAGTTACTCATAAAACCACGATGAACCACTTCTTTTGCATGAATTTTATGAGGAATAGTCAGAACTTTTTCTGGGTCCAGCGATATCATTTCGCCTTCTGAATCTTCACCATAAACCGGGAAAAAGTTTAATAATTCTCGAACATTATTTTTTCTAGTTTCTGTATCTCCTCGGCCACCACTGGTATTTGTATTTAGATTATTGGCAAAAGCTTCAAATATCTCCAATGTGCGTGCCGGATCAAAGTCAAATACATACGCATTTTCTTTTCGTTGCAGTTCACCATTATTATTGGTTGGAACCGGTTAGTGATACGGAATACAATAAATTGAAATAATAAAACAAGGGTGCCAAGTGGCACCTTTTTTTTAATTCTGTATTCCAGATATACTTTTGTCGCATAATTTTGCATAGATCGGTTTATCTAGCCCGTATGCCTTGATCAATGCGCTGGGTTTTTGATTGCACCACAGATCACGATAGGAAACAATGCCGTTTTTAATCGTTTTTATCAGGCCACTGGGCAGTTCTGCTCGCCCGATGCACGAAGACAGGTAAACAAAACATTCGTCGTTGTCGGCCAGATTTTCGCACGCCAGGATACGGGCATACACATTAAGGGTTAAATCTGCCTTGCTAGCATCCTTTGTCCAAGGTGAGCCACCACCAATCGGACATGCGGTTGAATAAAAGTCACATGCCAATTTTCGTCCTGTAATGCCACAATCTGCGATGGAACTATGGTATGTATACCGTCCGGTGCCATTTACGATGATATGCGCTGGCTTTTCGCCAAGAACGGACACGATAAAATCGGTCAGGTCTTCGTCCTTTAACATCGGGATTGCCACAATAGTGGTTTCAATCTTGTCGTCGTTCAATGTGATTTGTGTCTTGATATCTATGCCGAGATTATCAGATTGACGGGCTTTATCGTACAGGGCTTTGTTCAGCTTTCGGGCCAAATATAATTCCCGATTTATCTTACCTTCGCCTTGGCAGGCATAGCCAACAAACACACCTTGATCGCCCCAGCCATCCTGATCAACCCCTTGGGCGATATCGGACGATTGCACCCCGATCATGTTGATAACTTTGATCTTGTCCGGATCAATAGCATATTCTCCCCATATCTTTGCATAACGCTCATCATACCCGATTTCGGCAATGGCGGCCTTAACATAGGCAGTCAAATTACCAAGTGGGGCAGAGGTGGTAACTTCGCCACCAAGGACGACATTGTTGTCTTTTATTAAGACTTCAACGGCATATTTGACCTGTGGATCTTGCTCAATTAACCGATCTAAGATATAACTTGAAATGTAATCGGCGATTTTATCCGGATGTCCCAAAGACACCGCTTCTGCTGTTCTTTGCATAATATACTCCTTTGGTTTTTGCAGTAAGAACCAAAGGTGGATTCATGTAGCTACCAACACAGGTGCAAAAGCACTGTGCAAAATGCGGCATAAAGTATAGGAAAATTTGCATATAACAACTCCTTGTTTAGTCCATTTAGAGGTAGGACAAGTCAGGTTAAATCCACCTTGATTAAGAGTACTATAACATAGCTACGAAATAAAATCAATAATGAAAGAGGAGTGTGTTGGGGTATTCTTGGCAATATCCTGTGTAAATATATGTAATTTTCTAATTGGTTCTGAGCGTATGTGAGCGTATTCAATGCATTGTGTAAAGAAATCTTAACACTTGTAAAACATTAAAAATCCGCAGAAATCTGCAGAAATCTGTGGTTCGGGCAAGCGTGCAAATATCGAGATGAAAACTATGAAGATTTTGTAACTTTATTATCTGTCGTATCCGTTTTTAACAATTAAAACTATGATTTCTTTTGAAGCTTTTTCCATTTCTTTTGTTGGTCCTTGTATAAAGGCTCTAAATTTATTTGTATTTCTTCTATGGTTTTAGAGAGCTTTAAAGAAAACTCATCTGTTCCTTTGCTGTCAGCGTAAAGGGTATCAAAAGATTGTTCTTGCTGGCTTTTCATTTCATTATAATACATCCATTTTGAAGCCCGTCTAATTTCGACTATATCTGCTTGTAATTCCTGTATCTTTTTCATAAACTCTATTCCCCAATACATGAAACCTTTGTTAGATAGTGCCATAAGTTTGTCTATTTTATCTGCGGATTTAGTCAATCTATAGTTTGCTACCATATATTGTATACGGTTTTCATATATGTCCACTTTATCTGGGTGTTTTACTTGTTCTGCAAGTAGCCATTCTTTGACTTCTTCAAGTTCAGATTGCGTGGAAAATGCATTTCTAGCAAAAATAATAAGGTCTTGTACCTCAAATACAGCTTCCATAATTTCAGCCGCAAGCTCTATTTTTTTCTTACCTATGAATTCTTTTCTCCATGCACGAATGGCACTTCCAGCCATAAACGCCATGGCAAGTGTCCCAAGTGCAGTAAAAATGTCGGCAATATTACCTGTTGTCATATCTAATTCTTTTTGTTAGTCCCACCACCATGATTTAGACGGTTTGTTTTATTAACTAATTTTTTTAATTCTTCTAAGTCGTTCGGAGAATCTAATTTGTGTATCAATTTATGACAATTTGGACATAAAATAAGGAAATCGTCTGGTTTAACTTCTCTGATTTCTCCTTCGTTCATTTCTGAATAAGGATTTTTATGATGCGCTTCCATTATTCCTTTCTTGTCTTCTCCGTATTCTTTTATTGGGTCTAGTCCGCATGCCATACAAGTGTAACCGAGATATTCTTTTATGGCTTTAATATCTTTGTTATTTAATCGTCCTTCGTATTTTATATGGCTGTCTCTGCGGCGTTTCTTTTCTTGAAAAGTTTGAATTTCCTTTGCAAAAGATTGAAACTGGTCATCAGATAACATTCCTCCACAAATATCTAATTTTTTGATAAATTTTTCTTTTTCTGAGTTATCGTCATATTTTGTTTCTTGAATCATTTCTTGCAAAGTTGACTTCCTTGCTGGGTAGGCGACTGTTTCATTAAATTTTAAATTTGCTAATTTACCTTCCTCTGCATTGCCAAAGTATTTAGTAAAAAGTTTTTCTCGTTCCTCATCGGTCATGTGGTTTACTAACATATCCCAAGATATACCATGCTTTTCAAGTTTTTTGACGGCACCGTTGAGTTTTGTTTTAGAAAAAGAACGTTTAGAGCTGCTGCTATAACCCCCATAATAACTACGATATGTAACGGATTTATCACCATAATAATTAAAATAGCTAGTTCTGTTGTTGTACTCAATAATATCCATTATCTCCTTATCTGGCAATTTCACGAAATAGGGAAGTAGTTTCTCCGAGATGTCAGATATGAAAAGGATGAAAAGTAGATACAGAAATAGTGTCAAAGAAAGTCCAGCGAACCACACTTGCTCAAAATTTGGTAAAATTTTCATTGAAAAAAAATAAAATAAAAAGAATATACAAAGCCATAAGATTGCCGATAACCGTTTATGATTATCTGTCCAA
>OMAO01000789.1_pt1 | contig 14868 bp, 9 predicted proteins | sample 1644641 | NCBI WGS metagenome assembly OMAO01 (sample SAMEA103958120, study PRJEB25191) | human gut metagenome | biome: human-associated habitat [ENVO:00009003]; feature: intestine environment [ENVO:2100002]; material: feces | place: Germany | collected 2013/2015
TGGCGGGCGGCGGCCTTTTCGCCGAAGGTTTTCATGGTCTCATAGGGATGCTCCCAGGGTAGCCAGCTGCCGGAGGCGGAATAATGATCGGGGTACGGCATGGCGCTGATGGCGTCCACCACGCCGCTGATGGCGGCCCAGTACTGGCCGTAGGCGGTGACGTATTTCTCGGCGCACTCGCCGAACACGTCTGCCGAAACATACACCCCCGCCTCATGGAGCCGGTCGGCGGCATACTGCAAAAACCGCTGCACCGCCTGGGCCTTGCTCTCGTCATTGTCGTTGTGATAGTCGATGGTGCCCGCCTCGTCATAGTCCCAGGTGCCGTCCGGGAAGCGGACATAGTCGAACTGAATCTCGTTGAAGCCCATGGTCCGGGCGGCCTCCAGGGCCAGGTCCACCTTATACTGCCACACGTAGCGGTTATACACGCTGGGCCAGTACATGCCGCCGATCTTCAGCGGATTGCCGTCCAGGTCCGCCACCACGCACTCCGGGTGATCCGTGGCCAGGTTGGGATCGTTGAAGGCCGTGATCCGGCCGATGACATAGTAACCGGCGTCCTTCAGCTTCCGCACCGCCGCCTGATAGTCCTCTAAGGTGTTGTAGGCGTCCTCGTAGGCGCTGGGGGAATACTGCTGCATCACCGGGGAGGCGTAGCCAATGGCCCCGCCGTCCATCACGTCCACCACAAAGGCGTTGATGCCGCAGCCGTCGGCCACGGCGATGTATGCCTCCGGATTCCGGATGGCCTCGTTGTTCAGGTACAGGGCCTTCACGGTGCCGGGCATGACGTTGTTCTCGAACTTGGGCTTTTCATAGGCATCATAGTCCAGCCCCGCCGCGTCGCCGCCGCCCCAGCTGTCGCCCCGGTCGGCGTGGAGCTGGGCCATATCCGCGTCATAGGCCGCGGCGGCCTCCTCCTCCGTCAGCCGGACATACCGGGCGGGGATGCAGCCCCCCTCCGCCTGGTAATAGGCCACGCTGCCGTCCTCCGCCAGTCCCCGGTAGCCGGTAACGGTCAGGGCCTGGCCCCGGAGCACCAGGGGCCCGGTGGGGTTCCCGTCCTGGTCCGTCAGGTTCTGGGCCCGGCGGACATACACCGTCTCCAGCGTCACCACGGCGTTGACGTCGCTGGTGAGGTTGGCCCGGTCCAGCCAGCCGAAGCTGCCGTCCTCCCGGGGCACCCGAACCTGGTCCGGGTGATTTTCGTCGGCCTCCTCCACCACATAGTTCACCTGACTGCCCCGGATCAGCTGCTCCAGAACGGCGCCCTCCTCATCGTACAGGGGGGCCGTTTCCGACGCCGAGGCGATATAGCCCGCCGCCGTCTCCAGGGGCTTTGCCTGCTGCCGGGTGAAGTGCCACACCAGGGCGGCAATGGTGGCCAGGCACACCAGGGCCAGGACCACGCCGGGCCACTTGGGGCGGCGCTGCTTCCGGCTGCGCCGGGGCCGGGGGGTGTATTCCGGCTCTGTTTCCGGGGCCCAATCGGGGGCCCATTCGCCGGTCTGCTGCTGATTCACGGACATAGGGGAAATACCTCACTTTTTGGATTTTCCCCCATTATACCGTATTTTTCGCCGGATGGCTACCCTTTTGTTTTCGTCCCGGCCTGTCCCGCCGAAAAATCGGGACAAAACCCGGCAAAAGCGGGACAAACCGCCGGTGATGCGGACGGAAATGTGAATTTTTTTCGCTCCCCTTGCAATTTTGAAAAAATAGGCTATGATATAGGAGAAAGAATATGTCCCGCCCGGCGGGAGAAGAAAAGAAGGTACTGTTATGACAAAAATTGACATCGTGTCCGGTTTCCTGGGCGCAGGTAAGACCACCCTCATCAAGAAGATGGTGAAGGAGGCATATCAGGGCGAGAAGCTGGTGCTGATTGAAAACGAGTTCGGCGAGATCAGCATCGACGGCGGCTTTCTGAAGGACGCCGGTATCCAGATCTCCGAAATGTCCTCGGGCTGCATCTGCTGCTCCCTGGTGGGCGACTTCGGTAAGGCCCTGCGGGAGGTGAAGGAGCAGTTCCAGCCGGACCGCATCCTCATCGAGCCCTCCGGCGTGGGCAAGCTCAGCGACGTCATCGTGGCGGTGGAGAACACCGTGGCGGATATTCCGGATATGAGGCTGAACTCCTTTGTCACCGTGGCCGACGCCGGCAAGGTGAAGGTGTATATGAAGAACTTCGGCGAGTTCTATAACAACCAGATCGAGTCCGCCGGCACCATCATCCTGTCCCGGACCCAGAAGCTGACCCAGGAGAAGCTGGAGGCCGCCGCGGCCCTGCTGCGGGAGAAGAACCCCACCGCCGCCATCCTGACCACCCCCTGGGACCAGCTGGACGGTCAGGCCATTCTGGCCGCCGTGGAGAAGGTGTCTCTGGCTGACGAGCTACTGGAGAAAATGCGGGCCGAGCACGAGGCCGAGGAGGCCGAGCACCATCACCATCATCATGACCACGACGAGCATGACGAGGATGCGCATGAGCATCACCATCATCACGATCATGACGATGATGAGGACGAGCACGAGCACCATCATCACGACCATGATCATGAGCATGACCATGACCACGACGAGCACGAGCACCATCATCACGGCGAGGGCGAGTGCGACGATCCGGAGTGCGCCTGCCACCACCATCACCACCACGCCGACGAGGTGTTCACCAGCTGGGGCGCGGAGACCCCCAAGCAGTTCACCCAGGCGGATATCGACCGCATTCTGACGGCTCTGGATTCCGGCGACTACGGCGCTATCCTGCGGGCCAAGGGCATCGTGCCCGCCGCCGACGGCCAGTGGCTGCACTTTGACTATGTGCCCCAGGAGCACGAGGTGCGCTATGGCGCCGCCGACTACACCGGCCGCCTGTGTGTCATCGGCTCCCAGCTGAAGGAGGACGGCCTGAAGACCCTGTTCGGCCTGTAAGGAGACGCCTATGGACATTCCTGTATATCTCATCACCGGTTTTCTGGACGCCGGAAAAACCGACTTCATCAACGGCATCCTGAAGGACGGCTTCGCCGCCGAGGACCGGACGCTGTTGCTGTGTTGCGAGGAGGGGGAGACGGAGTACGACCCCAAGGTGCTGTTCAACGTGTTCACCTACACCGTGGACGATCCCGCCCAGCTGACGCCGGAGTTCTTCAAGAAGCTGGAAAAGCAGTACCGCCCTAAGCAGGTAATTATAGAGTTCAACGGTATGTGGAGCTTCGAGCCCCTGTACCGGGAGGGCCTGCCCGCCAACTGGATCCTGTATCAGATCATGTGCCTGGTGGACGCCACCACCTTTGAGCCGTATCTGCGGAACATGGGCCAGCTGATGATGGAAAAAATTCTCAACGCGGACATGATCATCTTCAACCGCTGCAACGAGGAGCTACGCAAGGCCCTGCGGGGCCGGAACCTGCGGATGGTGAACCGCCGGGCGGACATCTATCTGGAGAACACCGACGGCACCAGCGAGGACTACGTCACCGAGGACATGGCCCCCTTTGACCTGTCCGGCGGCCACCTGGACGTGCCGGACAACGACTACGGCATCTGGTACGTGGACATGATGGACAACCCCCAGCGCTACGACGGCATCACCGTGCGGTATAAGGCGCTGATGTGCCACTCCAAGAAGTTCCCGGGCATCCACTGCCCCGGCCGCTTCGCCATGGTGTGTTGCAACAACGACATGCAGTTCCTGGCCCTGGTGTGCAAGGGGGAGGGACTGGAGAAGTTCAAGAACCGCCAGTGGGTGGAGATCCAGGCCACCGTGAAGAAGGAGAAATGCCAGGCCTATGACGGTGAGGGCCCGGTGCTGTACGTCACCGATGTGAAGCCCTGCCAGAAGCCGGACCCGGAGAACGTCAGTTTCTGATAACGGCGCGTAATATGTGACGCGGTTCATAACGACCTGTATACGTTCAGGCAGAAAACCTATCAAAAAAATCCCCGGAGGGGCGCGGCCGCGCCCCTCCGGGGATGATTTATTTCCGTTATTCCTGGTCCAGGACCAGCTCCATGGTGTCCTGGGCGATCATCAGCTCCTCGTTGGTGGGAACCACCATCACGGTGACGGGGGCGCCGTCCCGGGAGATGATCTGCTCCTTGCCCCGGCAGCGGTTCTTCTCCGGGTCGCAGGTGATGCCCATGAACTCCAGCCCCTGGAGGATGTGGGCCCGGGTCTCGGCGGAGTTTTCGCCCACGCCGGCGGTGAACACCACCACGTCCACGCCGCCCATGGCGGCGGCATACTCGGCGATCATCTTGCGGACCCGGTACTCGAAGATCTCCAGGGCTACGGTGGCCCGGTGATGGTCCTTCTCCGCCGCCTGCTCCAGATCCCGGAAGTCGGAGGACACGCCGGACAGGCCCAGCATACCGGACTTCTTATTCAGCAGGTTCACGGCCTCGGAGATGGTCATGTCGTACTTGTTGGCGATGAACTCCACCACGCCCACGTCCATGTCACCGGCCCGGGTGCCCATGGGCAGGCCCGCCAGAGGCGTCAGGCCCATGGAGGTGTCCACGCAGCGGCCGCCATCGATGGCGGCCAGGGAGGAGCCGTTGCCCAGGTGGCAGGACACCACCTTCAGCTCCGCCGGGTCACGGCCCAGGATCTCCGCCGCCCGCAGGGACACATAGCGGTGAGAGGTGCCGTGGAAGCCGTAGCGCCGGATCTTGTCGTTTTCATAGTACTCATAGGGGATGGAGTACAGATAGGCGTGCTCGGGCATGGTCTGGTGGAAGGCCGTGTCGAACACCGCCACCTGGGGCACGTCGTGGCCCAGCACCGCCCGGCAGGCCTCGATGCCGATGATGTTGGCGGGGTTATGCAGAGGCGCCAGGGGGGTGCAGTCCTCCACTGCCTGCATCACCTGGTCGGTGATGAGGACGGAGCTGGCGAAGCTCTCGCCGCCGTGGACCACCCGGTGACCCACCGCGTCGATCTCCTTCATGGAGGAGATGACGCCGTTGTCCGGGTCCACCAGGGCGGACAGCACCGCCTGGATGGCCTCGGAATGGGTGGGCATGGGGACGTCCGCCGCCGATACGGCGGCCTTGCCCTCCACCTGGGGCTTATAGGTGAATTTTCCGTCAATGCCGATGCGCTCACACAGGCCTTTGGCCAGCAAATGGCCGGTTTCCGGGTCCAGCAGCTGATACTTCAGGGATGAGCTGCCGGCATTGATGACTAATACTTTCATGAAAGACCTCCTTGATTTTTGGTCCCACATTACATGCTGCAGGTTCCTTCTTCTCTATCTCGCAGAATATTGTATCGAAAAGACGGCGGCTTGGCAACCTTTTTTGGAAATAACTGGAAGCAAAATGAAAAAATAGCGGTCAAGGTTTTAACAATGTCAGGTATAGGAAACGGCTGTATTTCATAGGCGGACAAATATGTGAAAATCCTGGCAAACGGGTGAATCCGCTTGTCAGAATTTTCACGGAGTATCCGCCTGTCAGGCGGAAAGCGGGGGACGGAAGCCCCAAAAAGGCTGTCCGTTACAGGGGGACAGAGAGGGCGCGTTTTCCCGGAAAACAGGGTGAAAAAAGCCCCGGCAGCGGCGCTGCCGGGGCTTCCATATTCTGGAAATTATTGCAGGATGCGGGCCGCGGATTCCTCGGCGAACTGCTTGCTGTAGAGATCGTGGTAATAGCCATGGCGGCGCAGCAGCTCCTGATGGGTGCCCTGCTCCACGATGCGGCCGTCCCGGACCACCAGGATCATGTCCGCCTTGCGGATGGTGGAGAGCCGGTGGGCGATCAGGAAGGAGGTGCGGTCCTGGAGCAGGTGGTCGATGGCCTGCTGGATCAGCTGCTCGGTCTGGGTGTCGATGGAGGAGGTAGCCTCGTCCAGGACGAAGATGCGGGGGTCCGCCAGCACGGCCCGGGCAAAGGAGATCAGCTGCTTTTCGCCGGTGGAGAGCCGTCCGCCGCCCTCGCCCACGTCGCTGTCCCAGCCCTTTTCCAGCTTGGCCACCACCGTGTCGGCGGACACGGCCCGGGCGGCGGCCTCCACCTGCTCATCGGTGGCGTCCAGCTTCCCGTAGCGGATGTTCTCCCGGACGGAGCCGGAGAACAGGTGGGGGTCCTGGAGCACATAGCCGATGCTGCTGTGAAGCCACAGCTGGCTGCGTTGGCGGTAGTCCACGCCGTCAATGAGAATCTGGCCCTCCGTGGGCTCGAAGAACCGGCAGGCCAGGTTCACCAGGGTGCTCTTGCCTGCGCCGGTTTCGCCCACAATGGCCACGGTAGCCCCCTGGGGAATGTGCAGGGAGAAGTGCTCCAGCACGTTGTCACCGCCGTCGGGATAGCGGAAGGTCACGTCCCGGAACTCGATCTCGCCCCGGATGGGCTCCCAGTTCTCCCGCTTGGGATAGAAGGCGTCGCCGTACTTTTCCACCACCTCCGGGCTGTCCTGGATCTGGGGGACCTTGTCCATCAGGTCCGTGACCCGCTCGATAGACGCCTGGAGGGAGATAAACTCCGCGATGTTGGCGGCGGTCATCTGGATGGGCTCGAAAATGCCCACGGCGTAGGTGGTGAAGGTGGAGAGGGTGGCCAGCTCCAGCAGGTGGTCGGAGACCATATAGCCGCCCCGCAGCAGCACAATGGCCACGGCCATGGTGCTGGCAAACAGCACCAGCGGGATATACACCGCGTTGAGCCGGGCCGCGCCGATGCCGGCGTCGTGCATCTGGCGGGTCAGGTCCCGGAAGGCGGCCACGGTCTGCTCCTCGGTGCCCAGGGTCTTGGTGGTTTTGGCGCCGGTGATACCCTCGTTGAAGGAGCCGGTGATGCGGGAGTTCAGCTTCCGGACCTTCCGGTTCCAGCGGAGGATGCGGTTCTGGAAATATCCGGTGAGCACCGCCATCACCGGAACGATGACGATGACCACCAGGGCCAGCCGCCAGTTCAGGGCCAGCATGGCCGCAAAGGTGCCCAGCACATAGAACAGGGCCCAGAGGATATCCGTCATGTTCCAGGCGATCATACTGGCGATGCGGTTTGTATCGCTCATGACCCGGGTCAGCAGATAGCCCACGGGGGTTACGTTATAGAAGGAGAAGGACAGGGTCTGGAGATGGTGGAACAGGGAGCGGCGCATATCCCGGCCCATGTTCATCTCGATGGTCATGGAGTTGCGGGCGAAGGCCACCACCGACAGGGCCTGTAAAAGAATCACCAGCAGATACACCAGGGAGAAGGGCACGATGCCCCGGAGGGAATCCGCCTGGATGAAGTTGCGGATGGCGTAGCGCTGGAACAGGGGAATGGCCACGTCCACCAGGGCGCACAGGCCGTTGAACACCAGCATCCCCACAAAGTCCCGGCGGAAGGGCCGCACAAAGGGGGTCAGCCTTTTCCAGATGCTCCAGTCAAAGGATTTTGTATAATCTTTCTCGTCGAAGGCAGCCATCAGGCGTTCCCTCCTTCCTCCACCAGCGCGCGGTCATCGCTGCGCATCTGGATGTCGTAAATATCCCGGTAAATGCCGGGGCGGTCAATCAGCTCCCGGTGGGCGCCCAGGGCGGACACCCGGCCGCCGTCCAGCACCAGAATGCGGTCGGCCTGCATCAGGGTGGTGACCCGGTGGGAGATCAGCAGCACCGTGGCGCTGTGCAGGGTGTCCCGCAGGGCGGCGCGGATTTTGGCGTCGGTTTCGGCGTCCACGGCGGACAGGGAGTCGTCAAACACCATAATGGGGGCCTGCTGCATCAGCATCCGGGCGATGGCCACCCGCTGCTTCTGGCCGCCGGACAGGGTGACGCCCCGCTCGCCCACCACGGTGTCGTACCCCTGGGGGAAGGCGGAGATGGCCTCGTCCACGCAGGCCACGGCGGCGGCCCGGCGCATGGCCTCGTCCCCGGCGTCCGGCCGCACGGCGCAGATGTTTTCCCCCACGGTCTGGGAGAACAGGAAGGGCTCCTGGAGCACCAGGCCGATCTGGCGGCGCAGGGACTCCCGCTTCATGCGGCGGATGTCCACCCCGCCGATGGTGATGGTGCCGCCGCCCTCCGGCAGGTCATATAGCCGGTCCAGCAGGTGCACCAGAGTGCTCTTGCCGGAGCCGGTGCCCCCCAGAATGGCGAAGGTCTCCCCTTGGTGAATGGTAAAGGACACGTCCTCCAGCACCGGCTGGCCGTCGTAGGCAAAGCTGACGTGGTCAAAGACGATGTCGCCGTTTACGGCGTCCACGGCGTTGGGCAGGTCCCGCTCCTCCCGGGCGTTGAGGATATAGCCCACCCGGTCCATGGACACCCCGGCCTTGCTCATATCGGACAGCACCCGGCCCAGGGAACGGACGGGCCAGGCCAGGGCCTCGTTATAGGTGACGAAGGCCACAAAGGAGCCCAGGGTCATCCGCCCGGCCACGCACTCGCAGGCGCCGGCCACCACGATGACCATCACCTGCAGGCAGGTCAGCAGGGTGCCGGAGGCCCAGTATACGGACAGGAGCTTTCCCAGCCGGATCCACAGCTGGGAGAAGCGCTGGTTTTTCCCGTTGAACTTCTCCTCCTCATACCGCTCCCGGCCGAAGGCCCGGACCACCCGGACGGCGGTGAGGTTCTCCTGGGCGCAGGTGGTCAGGTCGCCCTCCGCCTCGTCGGCGGCCTGGAACCGGCCGGAGATCTTCTTGTAGAACACACCGGAGGACAGGCCCACAATGGGGATAAACAGCGCCGAGATCAGGGACAGGCGCAGGTTCATGGTGAACATGATGCACAGGTACAGCACGATCAGGAACACCGTGCGCACCACCTCCACCAGCTGGTTGCACACGAACTGGCGGATGACGTCCACGTCGGAGGTGCAGCGCTGGATGATATCGCCGGTGGGGTTATTTTTGTGCCAGGCGAAGGGCAGATACTGAATATGGCGGTACAGATCGTCCCGGATGCCCTTGACGTAGCTCTCGGAGCCCCGGGCCAGCTGGAGCCGCTGGCCATAGTTGCACACGCCCCGCAGCAGGGCCGTCAGCAGGACGGCGGCAGCGGCCCACCACAGGGCCCGCAGGGGCTGGGCCTCCAGGGCCGCCCAGTTCAGCCAGGACATCAGGAACCCGGGCAGCTGGGGCGTTTCGGGCCCCAGGATGGAGTCCACGGTCAGGCGGATGATCTGGGGCGTCAGGGCGTTGAACACCATGGCCAGGCACGCGCACAGCAGCGCCGCCGCAAAGTGCCCCCAGCAGGGGCGCAGATATTTCCCGATGAGAGACAGCTTCTCCCGCCGGGATAATTTTCGGGTGGTTTCCATGAAGGCAAAAACACTTCCTCTCTCGATTCCAGCTTGTCAAAAAAGTCATTTTGACAAGCTGCGTGCGGTTTTTCAAAACTTAGAAAGTTCTGAAAAACCTGTGATTGCAAACGAAAGACACCCCTGATGGGTTTCTTTCGTAACTATCTTCCTTTCCGATGGTGGAAGATTTCCGGGTTTTTTGACAGTCTCCTCGATTCTTCTCTCTTTTCCAAATTCCGGGCACGAAAAAAGCGCCCTCCTTCCGAGGACGCCGACACAGCCGCAAGGGGCCCGCCCTATCTTACGGCAGGCTCGTTACAGGCGCACAAGGGTCCCCGACACGACAAAAGCGTTATAAAACAGCATATCGGGCACCACCTTTCTTACCAGATGGGTTCAGTATACACGGGCAGGAAACATTTGTCAAGCCGGTTTGTCCGCCGGGTAAAAATCCGGAGGATTTTTCAAAATGTTGTGGCGCGGGAGGCGAAAATATAGTATACTAAAGCCATGACAACCTGAGGTTGCGCAAAAATTTCCGGGTTTTCCCCGGGTGCAAACGGAGGTTGGTAGACAAAGCGGCCCGTTTCCGGTAGGATGGGGCCAGTGAGAAACGGAGGGACGGGGCCATGGCCTTTGGAGAACGGTTACAGGAGGTACGCCGCCGGGCGGGACTGACCCAGGAGCAGTTCGCGGCGGAGCTGAAGGTATCCCGGCAGGCGGTGAGCAAATGGGAGTCCTGCCGGGGATATCCGGAGATCGAGAAGATCCTCTATATATGCAACCGGTATCAGGTGTCCCTGGATGAGCTGTTTTCCCAGGAGGTGCCCCGGGAGGCCCCGGCGCAGGACGCACCCAAGGCCCCGCTGCCGGAGAAAACCCTGAAAACATCCCTGTCCGCGTTTTTCGCCAATCTGGCCCCCCGGGAGAAGTGGCTGGGCATCGGCGCAGTGGCCGTGACCCTGGCTCTGGCCCTGGTGCTGGGGCTGTGTCTGAAAGGAGGAAGCACCGATATGATGACGCTGATCTGGATCGCCGCCATGGTGATCTTCGGCGTGGTGGAGGCCATCACCGTGGGGCTGACGTCCATCTGGTTCGTAGTCGGCTCCGTGGCGGGGCTGATTGCCGCCATCTGCGGCGGTCCCATCTGGCTGCAGCTGGCCCTGTTCTTCGTGGTGTCCATCGTGTGCCTGGCGGCCACCCGGCCCCTGGTGAAGAAGCTGCTGCGCAAGGACGTTACCGCCACCAATGCCGACCGCGTGCTGGGCCAGACCGCCCGGGTCACCGAGAGCATCGACAACGCCGTGCCCACCGGGGCGGTGTATGTGGGCGGCATGACCTGGACCGCCCGCAGCGAAAGCGGCCAGCCCATCCCCCGCAACGCGCAGGTGAAGATCGTCCGCATGGAGGGCGTGCGCCTGTTCGTGGAACCCGTGTAAGTCCGTAAAAACTACTTATATTAAAAACAGGAGGAAAATCACATGCCAAGCAACATCTCTATCCCCGGCGCAGTAGCCATCGCCATTCTGGTGGTGCTGGTGCTGATCGTTATCGTCCGGAACATCTATGTGGTGCAGCAGTCCAAGGCCTATGTGGTGGAGCGGCTGGGCGCCTTCCACTCCGTGTGGGGCGTGGGCCTGCATCTGAAGGTCCCGTTCATCGAGCGGGTGGTGAAGAAGGTCAGCCTGAAGGAGCAGGTGGCGGACTTCGACCCCCAGCCGGTGATCACCAAGGACAACGTCACCATGCAGATCGACACCGTGATCTATTTCCAGATCACCGACCCCAAGCTGTATACCTACGGCGTGGAGTATCCCATGAACGCCATTGAGAACCTCACCGCCACCACCCTGCGCAACATCATCGGCGAGCTGGAGCTGGACCAGAGCCTGACCTCCCGCGACACCATCAACGCCAAGATGCGGGCCATCCTGGACGAGGCCACGGACCCCTGGGGCATCAAGGTCAACCGGGTGGAGCTGAAGAACATCCTGCCGCCCCGGGAGATTCAGAACGCCATGGAGAAGCAGATGAAGGCCGAGCGGGAACGCCGGGAGTCCATCCTGCAGGCCGAGGGCGAAAAGGCCAGCAAGATCCTGGTGGCCGAAGGCGAGAAGCAGTCCGCCATTCTGAAGGCCGACGCCGCCAAGCAGGCCCGGATCATGGCCGCCGAGGCCGAGGCCACCTCCATCATGAAGGTGCAGCAGGCCCTGGCCGACGCCATGCGGATGCTCAACGAAAACGCCCCCAACGACCAGGTCATCAAGCTCAAGAGCCTGGAGGCCCTGCAGAAAATGGCCGACGGCAAGGCCACCAAGATCATCATCCCCAGCGAGATCCAGGGGCTGGCGGGCCTGGCGGCCAGCGCCAAAACGCTGTTGGAGAGCGATCCTCCCCAGGAGTAAAAATCTTTCGGGAAAATTTTACCGTTTGTTGCAATTGCAACTTATAGAACGACTCCATCCGTGTTATACTGCATTCAGTCAATGAGGGAGCCAACGGTTCCCAAAACCAATAAACGCTGAATAAAATGGAGGAAATTTACTATGAAAAAGTGGGTCTGTCCTGTTTGCGGTTACGTTTATGAAGGCGAGAATCCCCCGGCCGAGTGCCCGGTGTGCCACGTCAGCGGTGAGAAGTTCACCCTGCAGGCCGAGGAGAAGACCTGGGCTGCCGAGCACGTGGTAGGCGTGGGCAAGGTCTTTGGCGAGGACGTTCCCGCCGAGGTCCGCGAGGAGATCATCGCTGGTCTGCGCGCCAACTTCGAGGGCGAGTGCAGCGAGGTGGGTATGTACCTGGCCATGGCCCGTGTGGCCCATCGCGAGGGCTATCCCGAGATCGGTATGTACTGGGAGAAGGCCGGCCTGGAAGAGGCCGAGCACGCTGCCAAGTTCGCCGAGTTGCTGGGCGAGGTAGTCACCGATTCCACCAAGAAGAACCTGCAGATGCGCGTGGACGCCGAGAACGGCGCTACCGCCGGTAAGTTCGAGCTGGCCAAGCTGGCCAAGAAGTACAACCTGGACGCCATCCACGACACCGTCCACGAGATGGCCCGGGACGAGGCGAGACACGGCAAGGCCTTTGAGGGCCTGCTGAACCGGTACTTCGGGAAGTAAGGAATCGCTCTCTTGCCGCTGACGGACTTTACCGTCGACTCCTGACAACATCAGAACAAGCAAGCCGCCGGGAAACCGGCGGCTTGCTGTTTTATGCGGTTTTATGCGGCTGTCTGACAGCGGAAGATCAGAACCACAGGCCCCAGGCCAGGAAGCCCAGGCAGGCCACCACGCCCACGAACAGGGTGACGATGACCAGGTAGCCCATGATGTCCCGGGCGGACAGCTTGGCGATACCCAGGGCAGGCAGGGCCCAGAAGGGCTGGATCATGTTGGTCCACTGGTCGCCCCAGGCGATGGCCATGGCGGTACGGCCATTCTCGATGCCCATAGCCGCGCCGGCAGGCATCATGATGGGGCCCTGCACGGCCCACTGGCCGCCGCCGGAGGGAACGAAGAAGTTCACCACACCGGCTGCCAGGAAGGACAGCATGGGGAAGGTGACGTTGTTGGAGATGTTGACGAAGAACTGGGAGATGACGCTGGCCAGAGACACGCCCTGGTCGTTGGCAGCCACCATCATGCCCATAATACCGGCATAGAAGGGGAACTGCAGCAGGATACCGGCGGCGCCGGCAGCAGCCTCGCCGATGGCGTCCACATAGCGGCGCAGGTCGCCGTGCAGCAGGATGCCCAGGAACAGGAAGATCATGTTCACGATGTTCAGGCCCAGGGTGAAGCCGTTCTGGACGAAGTAGTAAACGATGTAGGCAAACCCGGCCACCACCAGGATCACCCACAGGATCTTGGAGTGCTCGATGCGGTCAGCGGGGGTCTTGATCTCGTAGGTCTTGTCCTCCTCATCCTGCAGCAGGGTGGGGTCGATGCAGACGGTGTGGGCCTTGTCGGGATGCATGGCGTAGTTGATGAAGGGCATGGCGATCAGGATCACGACGCACATGATGATGTTCACAGGGTGGAACACGGTGGCGGTGATGGGGGCCTGATAGGTCACCTCACCGAAGGCCTTGCCGGCCACCAGATCCAGGGGGATGGAGCCGGACAGACCCGCGTGCCAGATCACGAAGCCGGAGTAGGCGGAGGCGATCAGCAGGGGATAGTCCACGGTGGGGACCCGGCGGACCACTTCCTTGGCCAGCAGAGCGCCCACCACCAGGCCGAAGCCCCAGTTCAGCCAGCAGCAGATGGTGGAGACCATGGTGGTGATCACGATGGCCTGCATATTGTTGTGGCACAGACCCGCCACAGCCCGCAGGGCCTTTTTGCAGGGTTTGGCGGAAGCCATGGCGGAGCCGAATACCAGCACCAGGGCCATCTGCATGGAGAAGCTCAGCAGACCCCAGAAGCCTTTTGCGTCGCCCCAGGCGTTGAGGACCTTCAGCGGACCCATTCCCGTGGCAAACATGGCGCCGATGTACACGATGATGCTCAGGATCACCGCGAACAGGAAAGCATCCGGCAGCCAGCGATTGACCACGCGGACGCAACCGTTTGTGAATTTCTTGAACACAGACTCACTCTCCTTAATTTGGGGGCGCGGCGCACCGCGCTGTTATTTTCCCGGCCCGCCGTCCTATACGCAGCGGGCCCGTCTGTGTTAATTCTATAACAGTCACAGAATGTTTACAATTGCCAAATCGCCGAATTATTAACGAACATTTTGTGAAGTGTTACAGATTTCTTGGTTCTTTTATAAACTGCGCTAAAATATCGCAGAAAAGCATAAAGAATCAATAAAATGTGGGAGGTTTCGCATTAAGGATTTGTGCGGATTTACCGAGCGGCAGAGCAATAAAAACGGACGAGGTTCTCCACTGCGGCGGACAGATTTTCCCGGCAGGAAACCCGCACTTGCTCAAAGGGCAGGGGCAGAGGATTGATGGGGAAGGCGGCGGTGAGGCCCAGCTCATAGGCTCGGGGCAGGACGGAGACGTCCACCGCCCCGGCCAGGGCCGCGCAGGGAACTCCCAGCTCCCGGGCCCGGCGGGCCACGCCGATGACAGCCTTGCCGCCCAGGCTCTGGCTGTCCAGCCTGCCCTCGCCGGTTATGATCAGGTCCGCGTCCGCCGCCAGACGGGGAAAATCCGCCGCGTCCAGCAGCATCTCCACCCCCGGCCGCAGCCGGGCGTTCAGAAGGGCCGCCGCTCCCGCGCCGAAGCCGCCTGCCGCGCCGCCGCCGGGCATATCCAGCACGTCCCGTCCCGTGTCCCGGCGCAGCACCGCCGCCAGATGGGCCAGGCCCGCGTCCAGCAGACGCACCATGTCCGGGTCCGCCCCCTTCTGGGGGCCGAACACGGCGGCAGCGCCCCGGGGACCGCACAGGGGGTTGTCCACGTCGCACAGCACCGTCACCGGCGGCAGAGGCTCCAGGTTTTCGGCGGAAATGCGGTGAATATCCCCCAGTGTGCCGCCGGTGGGGACAAAGGTCCGGCCCCGGCTGTCGTAAAATTCCACGCCCAGGGCAGCGGCGGCTCCGCAGCCGCCGTCGTTGGTGGCGCTGCCGCCCAGGCCCAGCAGCAGACGCCTGGCTCCATGGCGGGCGGCGTGC
>OMAO01000796.1_pt1 | contig 14751 bp, 8 predicted proteins | sample 1644641 | NCBI WGS metagenome assembly OMAO01 (sample SAMEA103958120, study PRJEB25191) | human gut metagenome | biome: human-associated habitat [ENVO:00009003]; feature: intestine environment [ENVO:2100002]; material: feces | place: Germany | collected 2013/2015
ATGGTCATATTTGCAATCTTGCAAATTATTTTATTCTTTAAACTATGGAGAATGGCTGATAATGTAAATGAAATTGTAAGAAAAATGAGATTCCCTTATAACAAGTCTGAATCTTCATATCCTGAGTCGTATTCAAAATTCCTTTTTTTGCTGTACAATAAGAGTAAGGGTGATGCAAAAGAATATTTGTTAAAAGTAATGTGGGGAAGTCGTGATATGAATAGTTTAGTTTCTTGTAGTAAAGTTAAAGATTTTGAAACATATTATCATTATCTGCAATTAAAATATCAAAGTTGGTTTGATAAACTAGGCGAGGAATTTCCTTCATTTGATAATTTAAAGAAAGAAAAAAAATAAAATCCTTTTTCATTGGGAGAAGCAAAAACTTCTCCCTTTTTTATTTCCTTATCTTCATAATATCAATAAAATCACTATCTTTGCTCTTAGAAGGTGCATGAAGTCATGCACTACCCAAAACTTACGAAAAGACCATGGCAGGAGCAGAATTTAAAATTACTGATGCGATTGATCCTAACATCGTTAAGAAGTTAAATGAGATAAGGATTAATATTCAAACCACATCTTCCGAATATGCGAATTTCACAAAACAATTAAGTGATGGTATAAATTTTAAGCCGGGTAATCTAAGAGAATACCAGTCTAAAGTTGACAGTTATAATGCTACAATTACCAAATTATATGCTTCTCAAAATAGGTTGTCTGAATTACAGGCTAGTCAATTAAAGTTATTGACCGATATTTCCCGTAAGATAGAGCTTCTTACCAAGCCATTGAATACATTAGCAGACAAAATAACGGAAGTAAAAGTAAATTTGAGAGGTGCTTCCGAAGATCTGAAAAACGTGTCACAAGATGCGGAAAATGCTTCTGTTTCATTTCAAGAAGCATCTAAGAAAATATCCATGACTGCTGCTGATTTTGATTCAATCCGTCAGACGGTAAAGGCTTTTGATACACAAGCCTCCGAATTGAACAGTAGGTTAAGTGATAACAAAGAAACAATTTCAGCCTTAAGAACATCTCTGAGGGAATTATCAAAGGAGTATAAGAAAGGTGCTATCAGCGAAGAGGAATACAAGTCCAAAAGAGATGCTACGGTATCCCAGTTACGCATGCTGACAGAGCAGAATAAACAGTATTCGGCGATATTGAGAAATCATACGCAGGTAGCGATTGCCACAGCAGGAAGCTATAACGAGATGAAGGCTTCAATGCTTCAGTTGGAAAAGGAATATTATAACCTTTCACAAGCTGCACGCGAGGGAGCAAAAGGTATGGATATCTTGAACAATATCGGCAAGTTGAATCAACAATTAAAGGATATAGATGCACAGATGGGCAATTACCAACGTAATGTGGGTAATTATGCTTCGGGTTGGAATGGTCTTAATGTTTCCATACAACAGATTGCGAGAGAACTTCCGGCTTTGTCTGTTAGTGCCAATACTTTCTTTCTTGCCATATCCAATAACCTTCCTATATTTATTGATGAGTTAAAGAAAGCAAGGGGGGAATATGAACTTCTTAAGAAATCGGGGCAGACTGCTACACCTGTATTTAAACAGGTATTGAGTTCCCTTCTTAGTTGGCAGACGGCTTTAGTTGTTGGGATAACTCTTTTATCGAGTTATGGAGGTGAGATAACCAAATGGGTGGGTAGCCTGTTTGATGCGAGAAAAGAAATTGATTATCTAAAACAGCTTCAGGAGGATTTGAATAAAGCTCAAAAAGAAGGTGTGAAAAATGCCCAAGATGAAGCTGTTAAATTGGATATATTATATAGGGCTGCTGTCAATTTGAATAAACCTATGGGAGAGCGGAAAAAAGCCGTTGAGGAACTGAAGAAGCAATATCCTTCATACTTTAAAAATATAAGTGATGAAAACATTCTTGCAGGTAAAGCGGCTGATAGTTATCAAAGGTTATCTAATGCCATATTAGCTTCGGCTAAAGCTAGAGCTGTGCAAGATCGGCTTGTAGAACAGGCTAAACAAAAATTAGACTTGGAAGATCAGTTGGCAGAAAAAGAAGAAAAACGTGCGAAACTTGAATCTGCTAGAGATCAGATGAAAGCACAATATGAATCCAGTCAAGGGGCAGCTATGGATACAGCTAGAGACATGTATGGGAAGTTAAACAAGCAGGTTGAAGACTTGGATAAAGAAATAGGTTCTTTATTAAATCAGCTATATCAAGTAGATAAGGCTAGTAGAGATATGGCAAATTCTATTAACATTGGAGATGTTACATTTAATCCTCATTCTGCCGATAAAGCATCGGATGATTTAGCGCAATACATGGAGAATCTTAGGAATAAAATGGCTGACTTGTCCGTTTCTCTCATTAAAGATGAGCATGAACGTAGTCTTGCTGCCATAGAGAAAGAATATAAAGACCAGATAGCAGCTGTAAAGGGATATTCTGAGGAAGAGAACAAACTTCGGGAAATGTTGGGCCAAGAGAGAATGCAGAAGATAGCGAAAGAGAATGAGGAATATGCTAAGAAGTTGGCAGAGGCTGAGAAAAAAAGGATCGAGGAAAAGAAAAAGTATACTGATGAGATGCTCAGACTGGAAGAGGAACAATCATCTCTCCGTATAGCAGCTACAAGTACTGGATATAAGGAACTTGAAAACATTATAACAGAAAATTATTCAAAAGGGCTGCTATCGCGAAAAGAATACGATGAAGCCATGCGTGAACTGGAGCGGAAAGCCGCAAACGAGCAATTACAGATACAGATAGATGCTGCTGAAAAAATGATTGAGATAGCGGAAGCATCGGGCGTGGTAAGCAAGCAACAAATTGAAATGCTGAGAGAATCCATAAAGGCTATGGAAGCAGAGATAGGTTCCATAAATGCGGATGATCAGGTGAAAAAAGCGGAAGAGCAACAGGATATTACACGAAGGAATTTTGAAGCGTTGAAAGGTTATTCTTCTGCATTGAAAGATCTTGCATCGGATATCGATAGTCCGTTTGCCGGTATATTTGACGGGATGGATAAGGGATTCAGTATTATGTCTGATAAGATATCGGGTGTTTGGAAAGAACTTACAGACGGTGAGAAGATGGAAAGAACCACCGAGATGTGGGCTTCTATGGTTAGTGGAATTGGTGAAATGATATCATCCATTTATGATCGCCAGATTGAGGCTGTTGAGGCTGAACAGGAAGCGAATGAGAAAGCTGGTGAAGAGGAAATTTCCCGTATAGAGGCTTTAGAAGAAAAAGGGGCTATAACAACAGAAGAAGCCGAAGCGCGTAAACGTGCGGCGGAAGATAAAACGGCACAAAAGAATGCCGAATTGGAGAAGAAAAAAGCTGCATTAAGAACAAAACAAGCAAAGTTTGAGAAAGCTACCAGTATAGCTGAAGCGGCTATACAGATAGCAGGTGGTATTTTGCAGACGATAAAACAATTGGGTTTCCCTGCTGCAATACCTATGATAGCTGCTCTAGGTGCTATGGGGGCGATACAGCTTGCTACTATTATAGCGACTCCTATTCCAAAATACGCCAAGGGTACTGATTCGCATAAAGGCGGATTGGCTGTAGTGGGTGATGGTGGCGTTTCCGAAACGATCGTTACAGATAAAGGGGCGTATATTACTCCGTCTGTCCCTACTTTGGTTGACATCCCTAAAGGTGCGAAGGTTATACCTTATGCTGTGGATATGGACAGGATAAAGGCTCATGCAAATGATTTTGATGGTCTTATGGCATATAGAAGCGAAAACAATCTTCCTCCTGTATCAATAGTTAATGATTATAGCGAACTGGAGAAAAAGATAGGGCATCTGGAGAAATCACAGCAGATAGGATTTGCAAAATTAGCCAAGGCGATAAGAGAAAACAATTATCAGCAATTTTCAAAAAGTATATGATTATGAGGTATACAAGTGACATATATGAACTTCCTTTGTCCGTTTTTATAGAGATCTATACCAATGATAGCAATACTATCGAATTTGACAGTGAGGACAAAGGGGCCGCATCGGCAAAAATTATCAATGACTATATAGAAATTGTTGGGAGCAAACAGTTATCCTCTGAGATATTGAATTGTAATGAACGTATGAATCTCGCAATGACCGTGGAGTGCATGAAGGCATGTGAGAACATGATGAAGTTGAAAATGTATGATGAGGTGCGTGATATTCTGATGAAGATAGGTTATTCGTGCAAGAAAGGTGATGTAATGGTCATGAATGCTAGAATATCCGCGTTAAAATCCCGTGCACAATATGATTTGGACAAGATAAGTAAGGAAAAGAATGAGGAACCGAAGGAGAAGCCTACAAAACGAGGGTTTATAAATGAAGTTGTCGCTATTGGAAAATATAATAAGATGCATATCAATCTGAAAGAATGGACCGCCGGATCTTACGCCTGTCTTGTTAGGCAGACATGCGATGAAATCGATGAATTGAATCGTAAAAAGAAATAATTATGTATTATCGATGTGAGTTACTTATAAATGGTCTGAGGTACAGGGTTACTGATGATCTTGAGAATTGGGACGAGGTGAAGGCTAGTTTCAAGAGAAATGACTATGACGGTGTTATCCGTACTTTTTCTAACAAATTTTCTTTTGCTGGGGATGCTAGAATATTGCTGTTAAAACAATATGATGAAGATTATCTGAATGCTTCCGCTTCAATAATAATAAGTACAAGAAATAACAGTTGGTTGTATAATGAACGGTTTAGTTGCGCTCTCAATTTCTCTACATTGCAGGATAATGGTAGTATCTTACAGATAAATGCCGTGGATGATAGCGTGGCGTCCATGATAAAGGCTAAAAGGGGAACCCAATATGAATATCCTGTTGAAGAGGTGAAAAGTCCCATTCCTCTTGTTTATGACGGGCTTGAACTTTCAGAATCGGCAAAATGGATTCCTACAGGTGACATATACAATGGAGAAGTAGGGGAGATTCCGGATCAAGATAATTTTGTGTCAATGGATTTTGCTGAAAGGTGGCTTCCCATGTCATTATATACAGAGGCAACCGACATTAATATAGGCAATGCCACGGAGATATCGGATCAGTCATATATAAGTATTACGGAGTATTATCTAAATGATAATGGGACGGAGGTGTTGGATGAACGTAAAGATGATGGCACTCTGATATATGCCGTAAAAAGCATCAATTTGTCTGTTGATATTGATTTTAAATTTTGGATAAGCTATAATATCATATCGCCATGGGGCTGGACTAACGGGGTACGTTTCCGACTAGCTAAAATTGGCACGGATAAAAAGACATTGGAAACAATCAGTGAGGTATTCTATGAAACGTATTCCACCGGTCTTATAGAAAAAGAATATTCAGCACATCATGATATATTCTTAGCTAAAGGAGAGAAGCTTGTGCTCCTTTGCAAAGTGCAGTCAGGGAGGGAACAGTCTGGTCCTAACCTTGCTGCCCTTTATCCCGTGGATTCAAAAAGTCGTGTTACGATATCATGGAAAAACAGAATAAATCCTGTTGAGATGGATGTTGTAAATCCCAGCACGTTGCTCAACAGACTACTCAAAAGCATTAACGGGGGAAAAGACGGATTGACGGGGGTAATAGAAAGCATGGGTGACGGAAGGCTTGATAATTGTATGCTCTTGGCGGCTGAATCAGCTCGTAAGATTCCGGGAGCCAAAATATATACATCCTTCACCAAATTTGCAAGTTGGATGAGTTATGTGTTCGGATACGCTTATGACATATCCGGCAATACGATAACTTTCCGGCACAGAGGCAAATACTTCTCGGATGATGTTGTCAAAAAAATAGATGATTTATCCGATTACGAGATGAAGGTTAATTCCGCATTGGTGTATTCGCGCATACGGATAGGCTTTGACAAACAGGATTACGACACGGCTAATGGTAAGGATGAGTTTCGTTTTACGAATGAATATACCACAGGCGTGACCATGACGGACAATAGCCTTGAAATGATATCTCCATACCGTGCGGACGCATACGGCATAGAGTTCCTTGCTGACAAGATAGGTGAAGATACTACAGACAACGAAAGTGACACTGATTTATTTATGGTAGGGGTGAAATCTGATTCGTCTGGACTTAAGTATATATTAAACAGGGATTATCTTATGGGTGGCGTTCTCAGCCCTGACACAATGTTCAATGCCATGTTTTCTCCTTCTTCTATGGTTTTGGCCAATGAAGCATATATCGGTTCATCTGTTGAGATGCTTACTTTTGCGTCTTCAGATGGTAATAGTGATGTGGGTATTGATGGAATGGGGGAAAGCAGGGATATAATTCTTTCAAAAAGGATGTTTACTGTGGCGGAAGTAGAATTTGAAACTTCGGATGTAGAGCTTCCGGAAGATCTTACAGGAATTGTTGAATTTGAACACCAAGGCAAGGTTATACAGGGATATTATCAGCAGGCTGATTACAATTTCACAAAATCACAAAGTTCAAAGGTAACTTTGATTGTGAAAAATTCTAATTCTTTATAAAGATTCAAATTTTAATTGTTATATTTGCAATGAAAGCTTGTGAAGTCGCAAGCTGCTAGAAACTAACGAAAAGACCATGATATCAATCGGAGATGTTTGCCCGTTATTCTTCAAACCGCTGAAATATAAATATTCAAATGCAGGATGTTTCAGACAAGTATTTTCCTTGTCAGACAACATTTTGCTGCAAATTTTCTGCGATAACGGTGAAATACCTTTGGCTTCTTTGAATGATAAGATTGGCAATATCTCCTCGTCAATAGCACTGCTCACTTATGATGTTAATGAAAGCGTTAAGATGTATTATGCCTCATTATCTCCTTCGGAGGGGATATATACAGTAACTATAGGCGATAAGGAATGTGAGGAATTCTGTGTGTGTGAGAATATAGGTGATTCTATATTGATTGAATATTCCCATAAGGATAATAATTCTGCATTTGATAATATATTCTGGATTGATGATGTTCAGCAGATGTTTCAGTTCAGAATAATAGGAGGATTCAAACCGGATGGGGTGGACTTAAAAGTTGAGAACGAACAGTTCGTGAACCAGAAGCAGGAGATAATAGAAATGTATTCTCTTCCTTATAAGACATTTGATTTTGTATTTGGGACAAGTCGTGGTGTTCCGTATTATATAGCGGAGTTCATAAATAAGTTACTTTGCCTTTCTCACGTTAACATAGACGGTAATTTGTATGTACGGGAAGGGGATTCTGTCCCGGAAAAGCTTGATACAATAGGTAAAAAACAGATGTTTATATATAAAGTGACTTTACGCCCTAGAGAAAACGATATTGCTGGGATCGGAGGCAAAACTGAGATCGCAACTTCTTCTTCAGGTATAGCATTTTTGCTAACTAATCCTGAAGAGGACGATGTGTTAAAATACAAGAAGGCGCAAGCTGCTTTTGTTAATGAAAATTATGTGTAATCATGGCTAGAAATCATCCTATAAAGATATTGTGGTACGGTTCGGAAACGGATGCAGAAGGAAATCCGATTATACCGAAAATATCCCCGTCATTTGAAAAGCGACTGGAAGGGTTGAATGAGGGGGAGATATACATACATAATGATGATAATAATCCTTCTATTTACATAAGAACCAATAAAGACAGGGTTGTTGCCATATCGGGAGGTGCAAATATAGAGGAACTTTCCAAATACTTTCTTCGTAAAGATAAGGAAGACACTGCCAACGGTCTTATCACTTTCTTAAAGGGTTTACTTATAGGTAAAAACGGTAGTGGAATTACTGTGCTTGAAAACGGTATGTCACAGGCTGTTGTTGATTATCTGTATGTCAAGGTCAAAGCCGTTTTTGACGAGCTTGAAGTAAAGAAGAAGACGTATGTAGGTGGCGAGCAGGTGATTTCCCATGCAGGTATGAAATGCAACCGTGTGGATGAGTTGGATGATGTCTATCGTTGTTATTTCAAAGAAGAGGAAGATGGAATTGAGATAGAGAACCAGTTTACTCCGGGATCTCTTGCCATAGCTCAGGAGTGCAATATCAAGACAGGCGTTTCTCATCATGTCGGCAACCGCTATTATTGGCGGTTGGTCACAGCAGTAGGTGAGAACTATATAGACTTGTCCAAGACCGTATGTGATCCTAATGTCGAGAACGATGTTCCGGTGGCAGGTGATGATATCGTGGGATTAGGCCATAAGACCGATATCACCCGACAGGCGGCGATAATTCTCTCTTCAGTGAACGAAGTTTCTCCGTCCATCATCATGTATCAGGGTATTAATGATTTTACCTTGACCGGGAAAGATGTCATTTCTTTTGATTTTGACAAATCTACCGGCAAAGCCCGGATGAAGGTGTACGGAGATGCATACATTGGTGATAAGGACCGGACCACTTACATGGAATACACTCAGGATAAAGGTGTGGATATCAAGGGTATGTTCCATATCGAGCAGGGTTCCACCGGATGGCGTAACATGGAAGGGCTTCCGGATGAGATACAGGCGGCCGCAGATCTTGCCCAAGAGGCCAAGGATGCGATAGACAATGCGGCTGTCGGAAGTGTCAATCTGTTGCGCAATTCCGGGTTTACAGGAGATTATGAGACAGAGGACCTGTTTGCCGCTACCGAGTTATCGGCGGATACCGAGCTTTTTAGCAAGCAATTGGAATATTGGACGGGTGTGGCTACCGTATCTGCGGACAGTGATGCCGGCTCCGGGTACTCTGCTGCAATCGGTAGTTTGTCCCAGTCCGTATCATTAATCAAAGGGGAAAGTTATGTTATCAGTTATAAAGCAAAGGGTACGTCTGTGTCTGTTTCGTGCGGCTCTTTCAGTGTTTCTCAACCTCTCACATCCTCTTATCAAAGATATACCCATAAGATTACCTTCAATGGCAGTGGTATATTTCTCATCAGTGGTACCGCAACCGTTTGTGACCTTCAGTTAGAAAGAGGGACCATCGCTACTGACTGGAAACCGTCCATTTTGGATAACGACAAGGCAACAGCCGGTTTTCAGTCAATCAATTATATCGCCAGTGCGATCAAAGATGGTTCTGTGGATATTCTTGGTGGTCTGATTCTTGCCAATATGATCCAACTGGGTAATTACAAGAACGGCAAGTTACAGAAGGTCACAGCCGGAGTTAGCGGCATATACAATGATGATGATGATGTGGCATTTTGGGCAGGAGGAAAACTTGAACAGGCGATTCTTACCGTGATGAGGTTCCGTAATGATCCTAATTACCAACCTACGGATGCGGAATGGGCGAACATGGCAAACTTCGTTGCCACTCATGGCGGTGATGTATTCTTGAGAGGATATATCTATGCTTTGGGCGGATATTTCCGGGGAAAAGTTGAAATAGCCAATGGCAAGATACTGTTGAATGAGGATGGTTCCGGGCAGCTTGCCAATGGGAACATCAAATGGGATGCAGATGGAAATCCTGAATTTGTCGGGAAAGTGAAGGTTTCCTCACCGTCAGGTTATGAGATAACCATATTTCCTGAAGATGAATATGGAAGACCGTCAATTGATATTCATGATGATGATGGTAATTCGCTTTTGGACATATCTCTTCAATATGGATTGAACGGTATGGTTCCCCGTATTTTTATGAATGACCCTTCCAATAGTGATGTATTGTATTTCCGCCCGGACAGTATGGTTGTCGAGCAAAAAGGAAATGACGGTTATATATATCAGACCCAGATAATGGGAGGACGCATAATTATGGTTAAAGGTTCTGAGATTGTATGGGATCAAAACCAACTGCCTAAATAAAATGAAGTGATATGGAACTTAATACTATTAACAAAACAGGAACTTGGAGTGAAACGGCAGACCGTCTTAACAACAACTTCAGCAAGACCTCCACTGAAGTGGAGAAGGTCAAGCAGAACGCTATACGCAACAAGGGATTGTTTCCCACTCTTGATTCGCTGAAAGCGGCTGTTCCATCTCCTGTTGTGGGCGATTGGGCTGTCGTGGGGGATACCATACCCGGTCCTATATATGATTGCAAGATAAAGGGGAAATGGAGTCCTACAGGAACAACCGGAGGCGGTGGAAGTGTTGACCTTTCCGGCATCTTGACAGCCGAGGAGATAGATGATGTAACATCAATATTATAGTGTATTATGAGAATTAATTATCAGTCCGATTTTAAGATCATAGAGAAGAACTTGAATGGGGATGTGAATACTCCCTTCCGGTTCACTTATCGTACAGTCCTGTCGGGATGTGTTGTTGCGGAGTTTGACGGGCACGGGTACAAGAACTGCCGTAGGCTTGATGATGGTAGTCTGTTGGTCATTTTTGACAGGCATGGACTCCGTCCCGGCACTCTGTCGGTCAAACGCGAATACTATCTTTCTGATGCTGATTTTGCCGAAGGTATCTGCAATCTTGTATCGGTGGAGATTACAGGTGTTATCCTCGTTTCCGGCAAGACGGATGAGAGCACAGCAGAGATCATGCCCTATCCGGATTATGCCGCATACAATGCGGTGCAGAGCGTATCTCTGTCAGATAAGGAGTATGATGATGTGCTGAGTGATTTTAAGATTAATAAATAATTACATAAAATAACAACGGCCCAAGTTCCGGCGGAACTTAGGCGAATAATAGAATACAATATGGTAAAAATGCATAAACTGACCAAGGGTGGACAAACCATTTACCCGGCTACTATAACTGATGCGGTGGTTAACCCCAAAACGCGTAAGAGTCTGACTACGGAAATATCTGAATTACATGCAATGAATGTTATTATAGACATTCAAAAAAGTCTCAATATTAGTTATAATACTTTTGGTGAGTTAATAAAGTCACAAGAGTTAAAGTCCTATCTACGTAATACATATACAGATTTGTCAAGGTATAATGTGATTATGACATTTAGAAACATGCAAGGCGTGACCGAAACATATCAGTATAAGGGATATAACATTGATGTTAATTATATATCAGATGCGTCATATTGGGAACGATTGGACAATAGCCTAATGGTCGAATCAAATGCGTATTCGAATATAGCTGAAATTAGCCTAATAGGTGAAAACAAGTATATAGACTTTAATACAGGAGAAGTTAAAACATCTAACAGTAAAAATCATGCTGTTTATAAGACAGAATGTTCCGCTGGGAATATATTTATATATAGAGGTACAGTCTTGTATTCCGGTAGTTACCACAGAGCAGTCTATGCATTTTATAAATCAAGCTCTGATTTTAATAAAAATACGTTGATTTCTATTAAGGAAGCAGACGAAAATACCCCCTTATATTTTGAAAGATTAGAAGTTCCATCGGAAGCGAAAACATTGCTTGTGTTCTGTTTAAACTCCGATTCTATAAAAACCAAGTTTATGTTGACCAAAGAGTCAATTAAACAAGAACGACTATTGCCGGGTGATAGAATATTAATATCTGGAAACATTATCTCAGTTGACGATCAGGATCTATCGACAAGGCAGGAACTGTCAGACTTGGATAAAAAAAAAGCTGATATATCCATAGAAATGGTCAATCCAATAAATTGGTGGAATAAGAACAGCAAGATTGGTTTTTATGATGCAAATACTGGTGAATTTAAAGAAAATGAAAGTTATCTTTCGTCTGAGGTTATAACTGTAAGCGCCGGTAATATAATCCAATGCGGTTATTTTCTTTCGGTATCAGATGGAATTGGAGTTAATTGGGTTAAGTATAATCCAAATCAATTTATTACGCTTTGGCATTCTGACGGCAGGGTTGAGCGGATAAACAATACCGCCTTCCCTTCGTTCCCATATCAAGTTGAAGAGAATTGTAAGATAGCTTATACTTGGTATAAGGGGAATGTAGATGTGAACGATTTTGAGATGAACAAACAATATGGAGTGCTTATGATATCTGATGATACCCCCACTCGTTACGAAGAATACTTTATTCCGTATGAGCAAAAAAAACTGGCACCTGATATTATCGTAAACGGATCAGATACGTCAAAATTTGCAACTAAAGAAGATCTGGATACTAAGCAGAATAAATTAATTGTAGGAAACGGCATATCATTGTCGGAAAGTGGACAGATATCTTTGACTCAGGCAGGTAGTCTGTCCTTAATGCCTAATCCGACAATATATCGTCTAAACTATCAAATTGAAAGCCGTAAATCTTCCGACAATTATCCGTCTCTTCCATTAATTAAGGATGCCAAAGAATTACTATTCGTTTTAAATGGGAAGATTAATCCAGCAGCCTTATTCTTGTTTGGCAAGCATCGTATTGGAATAGATCAAACAAGTTATATCTATTCAGTTGACAAGACAGTAACCTTATCAGGACAGAGAGGTGGAATTTTACCTTTAAAATTCATGTTCAATGGAGACGCTATCGAATTAGGGCACAGGGGAAAAACTGCTATCAGTATACTTGTCAACGAAGGAAATGGCTGGATGAGACTTGGAGAAAAGGCTATTGATATATTGACAGAGAATGGATGGAGGAGCTATACACAGATTAAATTTGCTAGCGCGATTGAACGTGAAATCATAATAGAGAATTCATCATTAGTGTATTCGCTACGGTATTCTAATTCCTATACAGTGTCTGAAGTAACATTAAAACAGCCTCTGGCTGTTATTGCGGGAAGTAGCATTACAGAAGCTACGGCAGGAGGTGAATTTGCTCCAATGGGATGGGCATCAATATGTTGCTGGCACTTAGGAATGGAGTGTATAAACATAGGAGTTGGACAACGCGGACTTGTAACAGATACGGATTCCAGACCGTCTATTTCCTCTGCCATAGATGATATTACTTATTTTAAAGATGCGGATTATGTGTTATTAGGAGGTGCTATTAATGACCAATATGATGACGGTTATCGTAATAGAGTTAAAACATTTGTTGAATCTTTAAAAAAATCAATGCCGTCATCGCATATTATACTGCTTGGAGAATATACCCCACAGCCTGATTCTAATATATCAGGGAACACCCATGAAAAAAGAAATGAGGCTTTAAAATCCGTAGCAAGAGAATGTAGTATTCCATTTATTGACATGCAGAACAGTGAGGTATATAATCATATCCGTACTATAATTCGGAAAGATACCCAATGGATCAGTGGTACTTTTTTGGACAGTTCATCTGACGCTATGTCTCAAGAAGGGAATTGTGACTTGATATATCATCACGAAAATGGAAGTATAGACCATACTCACCCAGGCAGAATAGGGCATCAATATATAGGGACTCGAATGGCTAATGCTATGCTTGAGATATTGAAATATTTGTAGAAAATAGATTAAAAGTTTGAAATCACTCAAGGTGTAGACTTATGTTATGAATGGTAGACCATTATATAACTATAATGTAAGGGCTGATCTTGGTGTAGGTCAGCCCTTATGCTTAAAACCATTCCGCATCCGGATGCACTTCTGCGGACAGATGGATGCGGAATAATAAAAGTAGAACAGGATATATGGAACTTAATACTATTAACAAAACAGGAACTTGGAGCGAAACGGCAGACCGCATCAACAGCAACTTTAGCAAGATCTCCATTGAGGTTGAAGAGATAAAGCAGAACGGTGGTGGCGGCAGTGGTGGCGGCGGCGATGTCACTAACGCTGACCATGCCACATCTGCATACACGCTGGATAAGAATACGCCTGTGCTTGACTGGTTCCTTTCCGCATTGAACGATGATGATGCGCAAGGCATAATCAATTTTCTCAAAGGTCTGAAAATAACCGGGAATTTGGTAAACCGCATTGTGAAGCAGGGTGACAAGGATGTTACCTACACCGATGAAGACGTGATGAGCGCATTGCGTGTAATGACTGAGATAGAGAACAGTGCGGAGAAACTGAAAGAGATATTCTTGCGGAAGGACGTGGCGGATTCCACTAAGTTCCTTCTCAGCATGTTTGCCGGTGCTGTTTTCGGGAAGAATGGTTTTGCAAGCGGCTTGACCGGATTCGGAGCCAAGATATTCGATACAGGGCATGGAGAGTTTGAGAGCATGTTTATCCGCCGGTTCCTTGAAGTCCCCGAATTAAGATACAACCGTGTCACGGTTACGTTGGGCGACAAGTGGCGTGCGCCCGGAGCTGGTATTATAGAAACAGTAGATACGGGAGCCAAGACATGTACACTTAAGTTGGAAGATGGTGAGATCGGAGCTGTCGCAGTAGGTGATATCTGTATGGGTATCTATCATAACATCACCGGGAACGCTACGGAGGATTACGACGATGGAAAGGGCAACAGGCGTTTTTCCGGATTCTGTACGGTCTATTTCACGATTACAGAAGTTACAGGTGAAAGAAACGAAACATTTAAGTACCAGTTGCGTCCTACATCTTCATCGTGGTCTTCTTCTTTCGATCCATTTGAAATGATGAATTTTGTAGCATATGGTAACTTCACCGACACGGACCGTCAGACCTCAGTCTACGAAACGAGGACTTACACCCGTATGTTGTGGAAGCAGAATACATGGGAGATCTCCGCCGCCAATGTCGCCCTACAATATGGCGACCTTTCCAATCTGAATATATTCGGGTTGAACATGGATGGTTACTCCATGTATCTGAATAATATATATATGACAGGTATTATCAAGCAGATAAAGCCAGACGGAACACCTGTACAGACTTTGAATTTCCGTGAGGAAGGCTATATACCTGGCGTACATTACGATTACTACGATAGCTTGTCTTATAACGGAAGCATGTGGGCGTGTATCAA
>OMAO01000803.1_pt1 | contig 14644 bp, 16 predicted proteins | sample 1644641 | NCBI WGS metagenome assembly OMAO01 (sample SAMEA103958120, study PRJEB25191) | human gut metagenome | biome: human-associated habitat [ENVO:00009003]; feature: intestine environment [ENVO:2100002]; material: feces | place: Germany | collected 2013/2015
AGTAATAAGTATCTTCATGATCTATCGTCTCCTTCTATTTCAGGCGGCTTTCATTCTGTCCATCACCACCTGCACCTTATCCTCATATCAACTACTTTCTGGTTATTACTCTGCCATACACTTATAAATTTTCGTTGTAACAAATCTAAATATTATATAAATTGTATCTATGGGCACCCCAAAAATGTATCTACGGTCCCCCCATAAACGGATAGTTATCTGTCATTGATTGATTATCAGTTTCACAAAAGTTTCTCGGATATTCCTGGGTGAATTTCTTGACAATTTATTTAGAAAACTCCTTGCATTTTTTCCAGAATCTTCTTATACTATTATGGCAGTGTTGATAAACACACTCGGTGCGTGGCTCAGCTTGGTAGAGCGCTTCGTTCGGGACGAAGAGGTCGTGGGTTCGAATCCCGTCGCACCGATTTTTTTATGCACAAAAGCATCTGGATTCCCTGCTAAAATATCACATCTGATCTCTTATCCGCATCAGTCTTGAAATACTCCACCATATTGTGACCCGTTATGGCCGCAACCACCGAAGAAGGAAACTGGCTGCACAGATTGTTATAATTTGTCACACCTGCATTGTACAGTCTTCTTGCCGCCTGGATGTGCTCCTCCGCATTTGTGCAGCTGTTCTGAAGGACCTCTATATTCTTGCCCGCCGCCAATTCCGGATACGCCTCCACAACTGCATTTATCTGATCCGAGGCATTTTTCATAAGTATCTCTACCCCGGTCTTCTCATCAGGTGTCATGCCTTTTCTGAGCTTTATCGCTGTTATCAGATTCTCGCTCTCATACGACATATAAGTCTTTACCATCGCATACTGTTTTGTGAGCAGATCATATCTCTTTGCAAGAGCAATATCCACATCCGAGTCCAGCTCTCTCACCTTATTTTCCGCTGCTTTCAGAGCATTTGCAGTCTTTATCGCATACGCTAAAAGTATCAAAACTATTACCACCAACACACAAAATACGAACACACCTTTGCTAAATAATATTGTAAACATACATTTCCCTCCGTGTACTTTTGCTCATTTTCACAATTTCTCTTCTATAGTAACAGAGCCGCATCCATCGTCTCCTGCAGCATGCGCAGGTATTTGTCCAGATAAGCCTCCACATCACTCATACTTTTTATATTTTTCTCCTCGTCAAATACCATGTATTTATCACTCTTGCTTATACACATGTACAATCTGTCCCCATCGAATGTCACATGGAGAGACGCCTTCTCCTTTGGATAAAGTGCCGCCAGCCTCTCCATGACATCCGGTGTAAGCATATAAAATATATTCTCCTCGTCATTGCAGTTTATAGTGAACAGCAGATTAAAGTTCTCGTTTTCTGTCTTTTCTATTCTTCCCACTGCGCCACTCTCCGAACCACACTTCAATATATTCTTCATCGCCAGTTCAGAGTTTCCCATGACTCCCAGCAAGGCCGATGAAACCTTTCTATATGGTATCTCAACAACCAGCCCCCCAAATAATTTGTCTATTTTTTTCTCTTTATCACCATCACTGTCCTCGTGATAATACTCGTACTCCATGTATTCATAACTGCACCTGAAATGAACACCCTTGTATGTTCCCTCCACCATGTCGCGACCGTTAACCAGCAAAGGCTTGCCATCCAGTGTAAATGGTCTGCCAGCAAAGCAGTTCAGTCTTCTCATCTGTTCATCAGGAAGTCCGCCCTGATGTCTGTATACGCTACCCTCTCCATAACGTCTCCTGATAATCTGTGGGATCAGCTCCGTGTAAATCACACTGGAATCTGAAATATTCTCTTTTTTCTTTTTGCTCTTACTCACCCATCTGAATATAAGGAAGATAACTACTCCGTATACGATCACCAGTCCGCCGGGATTTTCTGAATCTGTTCCGCCACCAGCTCCCGCACCGCCTGATGATATGTTGTCCATATCGCCAAATATCTGCTCTCCCCTGTCAAATATCCGCTCTGTTATACTCATGCCGTTTATCAGCCCGGCCTCATTAAGTATCGTGAACGCCATGATCACCACTACTACGGTTATGAGCACTATTCGTATCCCGAGCCATTTTGCCCTTCTCTTCGCATCCGCCTGATCGCTCCTTCTCTGAAAATCACCGGGCAAGCCTCCATTCTCGTATCTTGATATAACATCCTCTGACCGATCATTCTGTCTGGCTTCCCCGTAGAGCCTCTCCTCTATCTCCTGGCGCCACATGGCATCAAGTGCTTCCCATCTCAGCTTTATCTGCTCATTTGTCATGCCCTGCTCCCGCATCTCTTTCTCTCTTTGGCTGCGGTATATTCTGGAATACATGTTGGGCGCTCCGGCATCCGGTCCAAGATACATTCGGTCTCTCTCATCTATCGGCAGATCGGCATATGCATCTCCGGGCATAAGCGTCCCATCCGCATAGTTCCTGACATGATACTTGGCTGATTCATTTGCAAATTCAAGTGCGCGAGCCAGTCTATCCCCGTGTTCCTTTTTCATCCGTGATTTCTCCTTTATCCCCGTCCAGATCAACTGTTATTTGATTTACTATAAAACATTTTCACGTCTGTCCACTATCAGCGCCGTGTAAAATTTCAGTCAAATGCGTGCAAGACGGCACTTATCTGCTCAATATAACCGGCGACTCCGCATCCCAAAAATGAAGGTGGGGACGGAGGGGTCAGGTACCTCCGTCCCCACCTCCATCTCCATTTTTCTCAGGGCGCCTCTATCTGAGCAACGAAAGTTTTTTATCTGCCTGAATGTTATTTCACATATATACTTTAGCAAATTTGAGTATAAAACTCCTGTTCACTGTCCATACTCTATTTAGAAGGAAATCCACAGACTGCCAGGCAGTCACCAGTTTTTTCAGATAGATTCATAATTTCAGGAGGTATACAGTACATGTCAAATATGTTTTGTTTTCAGTGTCAGCAGACAGCGGGGGGATCCGCATGTATCAATACCGGAGTGTGCGGCAAGCAGCCATCCACATCTAATCTACAGGACGAGCTTGTGTGTGAGCTTATAAAACTTGCAGAACTCTCAAAAAATGAGAATAAACACAGCGCTGTCGCCGACAGACTTATCATAGACGGTCTTTTCACAACCCTGACAAATGTAAACTTTGACAACAATGCAATAAAAGAATTTATGGGAAGGGTTAAAAACGAGCAGAACAAGATCAGCAGACCTGAGGCTGAAAAGATACAGGTGATCAACCTATGGGATGGTGACACGGATATAGTGTCCTTGCGTTCCACCCTGCTGTTTGGACTCAAGGGGATGGCGGCATACGCCCATCACGCCATGAATCTCGGCTACACAGATAATGAGGTTCTGAAGTGGTTCTACAAGGGACTATGCGAGGTTAACAGGGAGCACAGCGTCACCGAATGGATAGAACTCATCATGGAATTTGGCCAGGTCAATTTCAAATGCATGGAACTGCTGGACAAGGCCAACACTGAATCATTTGGCAATCCTGTGCCTACGAGAGTAAATGTTGACATCAAAAAAGGACCATTTATCGTGGTCTCCGGTCACGACCTGAACGACCTGTCACAGCTCCTTGAGCAGACTGAAAAGACAGGAGTAAATGTATATACCCACTGCGAGATGCTGCCTGCGCACGGCTATCCGGAGCTTAACAAATACCATAATCTGGCGGGCAATTTCGGAACCGCATGGCAGAGCCAGCAGACGGAATTTGAGAACATACCCGCGCCGGTGCTCTTTACCACCAACTGTCTCATGCCGCCAAGGCCGAGCTACAAGGACAGGATCTACACCACATCAGTCGTGGGTTATGACGGCATGGTTCACATCTCAGGTACAAGAGCAGGGAAGAAAGATTTTACCCCTCTGATCAAACACGCACAGAAGCTTGGCGGCTATGAACACGACAGGAGCATGAGCGGCATAAACGGCGGTCATATGCTGACAACCGGATTTGGACACAGCGCGGTTCTGTCACAGGCTGGCAAGATCATAGACGCCATAAAAGCCGGACATATCAAGCACATTTTCCTCGTTGGCGGCTGTGACGGCGCGCATCCGGGACGCAACTATTACACCGAATTCGTAAAACAGACTCCGATGGACACTCTTGTCCTCACCCTCGCCTGTGGCAAGTATCGTTTCAATGATCTCGACCTCGGCGAAATCGACGGGATTCCAAGAATACTCGACATGGGGCAGTGCAACGATTCCTACAGTGCAATCAAAGTCGCCCTGGCTCTGGCCGATGCATTTAATTGCAGCATAAACGATCTCCCACTCACCCTTGTACTGTCATGGTACGAACAGAAAGCCGTCTGCATTCTTCTCACCCTGCTGTCGCTGGGCGTGCGCAACATGTATATCGGACCGACACTGCCTGCGTTCATGTCTGAGACCGTGGTGAAATATCTGGTGGAGAATTATAAGCTAAACCCGATCACTGCTCCTGAACAGGATATGGATGCGATACTGAAACGTTGAGTATATCACTTATACTCTCCGCCATATCCGCATTTATCCCTGCTTCCTGTCCAGGGATCTGGAGACAAAATCACCGAAGCGTCGCTCTGCCTCATACCAGGCACTGTCCTGAACAAAATAATCATCCTTGCGGAGGTTCATGTCCATCGGACCTCCGCAGACAGGGCAGCGCGGAACCATATATGTTGAGATCTTGCAATCTCTTCTTACCTGATCCATTTGCAGAAACATATCAGTGGCATCGTATGTCTTGTCATGACAAGCATGCGCGCACTGTATATGAAAATAATCGCCCTGGGTGCCAAATTAGCTGCACCCCCGCAAATGTATGGATACAGTTGTCAATACAGGCGTGACAAGGAATATAACATCCGGTCATACCGCTGTTTGCAGCATTTACTATGGAGGGAACTGCAAGCCTTGTTATATCTCCACGCCACACGTATGTGTCCTTCTGGATCTCTGGGATGTCACAAAGCTCCACTATGCCTTTCTCATCATTTACCTGTGTCAGGTATTCATCCTGTATCATCAGAAATTCATCGTCAATATCTCCCGGCATCCTGACATTCATAAGTGAACGGAGTAATCTGCGCTGCTCCCCGCTGCCATACGGTATCTGCGCACTGGCACAGTCGCCACGTTCTTCCAGCAACCGTTTTATCAAATATATTCTTCTTTCACTCTGGTTCATCTAATTCTCCAATCAACTATCACTATTTACCCTGGGGCACTAATCAAGACCCGCAACAAAACTGTACTGGCAATCCCCGATCTGGCCTTCCGACAGATTGCACTGGTGCCTCTGCCTGTAGACAAGCTATGCCACAAAGTCTGTCGCCGGATTTTTCAGTATCTCCGCCGGCGTGTCATACTGTTCAACATCACCTTTGTTCATGACTAGCACCTTCGTTAGTGCAGACAGTGGGTCTGATTTATCACAAAATCCTTAATGCACTTCTGCGGGCAGATCCGCTCACATTTCCCGCACTGGATACATTTGTCGGTTATCTCGTATCCCTTGAAAGTCTTTTCACTAAAATAACCATACCTCATATGAAGTATGGTCATCTAATAAACCGTTATATTACTCAGATATTTCTTCCCTGGTACTGAACGGTTACTATATATACTCTATTTTGTTCCTTATCAATCTTGAATATTACGATGTAGTTATCTACTATCAGTTGCTTATATCCTTTTCCAGCAAATTGCCCAACCAAACGATCCTGATGTGATTCAGGCAATTGTTCAAGTGATTTTATCGCATCCCATATCCTATCCGTTTGTCCCTTTGCATTCTCCGGGGACATCTTCTCAAGCGCTATATACGCATATATGTCATCGATATCACGAAAGGCTCTGGGATATAAGATTACGCTATATTTATCCATAGTATTTTTTGTTCAGCCTTTCTATAGCACTGTCTACCGATATTAGTTCAGCCCCATTCTCTACTTCTTTTTCAGCTTCATAGATTGCCTGATCGATCCTGTTGATCTGTGCAAATTTTTCGTACAGCTCTGCACTCATTACAACTAAATCACTATATCCATTTTTTGTAATAAAAATAGGCTCCTGTTTCTTATGAGCTAATTCTGAAATCTCACTTGTATTTCTCAAATCTCTAATTGGCATAATAGTTGGCATGATCAACACCTCTCTTTCTTGTGTCATTATTGTAGCATAATTATGTCACACTGTAAATGTATAATCTTATGTCAACTGTCACCCCAATATGCGCATTCATATTATAAAAATTGCCGGCATGCCGGTTGAGACGACATTAAGTCTTATAGGCGACAAATGGAAGGTTCTGATCCTGAGAGATCTGATAACCGGCACAAAGAGATTTGGAGAACTGAAAAAATCCATCGGAACTGTTTCACAGAAGGTTCTCACCGCGCAGCTCCGTGACATGGAGGAAAACGGACTCGTTCACAGAAAGGTGTATGCGGAGGTTCCTCCCAGAGTGGAATACTCACTGACTGAACTCGGTCAGAGTCTCCAGCCTGTGCTTGACGCAATGAGAAATTGGGGCGAGGATTACAAAAGCAAGAATGCCTGAAGACACTTCTGTTACATATAAAGTAAGGGCTGACTACTCTGTTTAGAGCAGTCAGCCCAATTATTGTCAGTCGACAATTTCGTCTAATTCCCGTTTAACCTTCTCAAACTCTGCCTTATAGTCTGCCAGATGTCTCTTCTCCTGCTTTATTCTATAAACATAATTGCTGGTATCCTGGGAAGTTCCTTTCTCCTCCTGGCGGCAGTGAACATACATTGATATCTCTTTTGCAGCTATCTTTTTCTCGGACTCAGAGATCAAATTCTCTGTATCCCGGATTTTCGCCGTGAGCTGCTCTCTGCGATACTCATCACCTATTTCTTCATCTAACTTTTTCTGTGATACCGACAAATGCATATATCTTCCTCCTTATTTCCTGAATATCAGTCTCACTTCAACCCCGTCATCGACATTCTTCATCTCACAGTCAAATCCATGTCTGTCCATGATGGTCTTGACGATCGAAAGTCCAAGTCCGGTGCCCTTGTGTCCATGACGGCTATTGTCCCCCTTGACAAATGGCTTCCACACATTTGTCAGTGTGTCCTTATCAAGCGGTTCGCTGGAATTGACAAATGACACTTCTTTGTCAGACAGCTCCACCGCGATGTGTCCGCCGTCAGTCACATACTTGACAGCGTTATCCATGATGTTGACAACAGCCTGATACATCAGAGCTTCATCCGCAAAGACCGTGCATGCCCCTGATATATTGATCTGCACGTCTTTCTCCGATATTTTCTCATTATATATCTGTGCCACAGTGTCAACTATGCCTGTCAGATCCACTTCTGTCTTTTTGAGCTTTGTATCCACGTCCTCTGCCTTAGCCATATCCAGTATAGTCGCAACCTGCGTATTCATCTGTCTGACCTCATCCAGTATGCCGTCCATATAATACTGGTTCTTCTCAGGATTTGTGCCAGCCTTGAGATTTTCAGCGTAAAGTGAGATGACCGCCAGTGGACTCTTCAGATCGTGCGCCATAGCATTTGACGTGGTACGCCTATACTGCTCCATGTCATAGACAGATTTGTATGATCTGTACAATACATAGGCTATTGCAAGTGAGACAAGCGTGCTCAGCAGTGCTATTCCTATCCACGTGGCAATTATTGCTTTTCCAAATGAAGACTTTACGAGGTCGGTGTGATAATCCATCACCAGATAATAACTATTTCCAATCGGTACCACATCGGTGTTGTGCTTTCCCTGATCACAATTCCTACTGACTCTTGATGAACTTCCAACACCGGAGTCCCCCAGATCTGCCACAAGAGTCTCTATATTTCCTTCATAATCCATATTACGGGAAGCTGCTCCCGAACCGATAAGACTGCTATTATAAAAATGGTATCCTTTGCTTGTGTCAAGTTTCACATAACCATCGGGGATCTCTGTTACTGTGACACTCTTCTCATCAGATTCGCCATAGTCCATTGGGGCCTCATGAGTTCCTATGACCTTAACGTCATCACCGTAGTCATAGTAACTGTATTTACTTATCCAGAAACTGGTTCCCTTTACATATATCTCTTCTATCCTAGATAAAGCAGGCAAACCATCGGCACTTCCGTATCTTGGAGCCTCCGCCATCATCTTCTGATAATCCTCATATGTACATGACAATCTAAACTTTTTATTGTTATCATCTGTGACAACAAAAAACATACGGTAGTCATGCCCGGCAACCAATGTCAAAGTGCCATCTGAGTCCTTATAGTACAGACTTGCAGCAGCACCGCCATCCACTGCAATCGCACTTAGCATTTCGCACGTATATTCAACATCACTGGTGAATTTATTATCCGCAGTCTCAAAATCATAATTGATCCCATCCACATAGGCTCCTGCCAGTGCATCTTGATATTCTGTAACTGCTTCATTTACATTTGACCTGATTCGTTCCTCAGCACTCGCTACACCGTTGTCTACACTAGTATTATATATAGATACCAACAGATATGTCACGATCCCTCCCAGCAGTGCTGCCACCAATATAAACGGCACAAATATTCTCAGAAAAAATGAGCCGAATCTTTGTTTTTTCCCATATAACATATTTTTATTCATATTATAAAACATCCTTTCCCTTTTAATAACCTCCGAGTCATGGGGTCTGTGTACTGGCACATCCGTTAGACCTTCATACACTTTGCACAGTCTTAATCCATCCTGTATCCCTTTGCAAATACTGTCTTGATCTTTTTACCCGGCTCTCCAAGTGCCTGGCGCAGTTTCTTGATATGATTATCCACTACCCTGTCGCTGCCCTCATAATCATAGCCCCACAGCCTGACCAGAAGGTCATCCCTTGTGATAAGCATTCCTCTGTGCTCCATAAAGTACTTCAGCATGGCATATTCCTTCGGTGCAAGCCTTACCTCGTTCCCGGCAACAAATACCTGAAGCTTGTCCGGATAGATCACGATGTCATACGCCTCTATGCTACTCTTCTTCTCCCACAGCCCCTTGCTTCTTCTGAGGAATGACATGATCTTTGCAGAAAGCTCCGCCATGGAAAACGGCTTCACCACATAGTCATCACAGCCTATGTCATAGCCATACAGTCTGTCCTCCTCCCTGCCCCTTGCAGTCAGGAAAATGACAGGCACATAACTCTTTGCCCTGATGGCCCTGCATATCTCAAATCCATCTGCCCCCGGAAGCATAACGTCCAGCAGCACCAGATCGTATTCGTTCTCATACACAAGCTCCAGTGCCTTGTCTCCATCATCAGCCCAGGTAAAACAGGTCTCATATTCTGCTTCCCCGCCGTTCATATAGTCCATTATCCCCTCTGCTATCTTCTGCTCATCCTCAACTAGCAATATGCTATGCTTCATATTTCCTCCCCGTGGCAGCTTTGATTCTATATACCTCACGGCGCCGTGCCACTCTATGTAAATCGTCGATATCTAAGATTCTGAACACAGTATACTTCAAACTTATATCCTTTTTATATCCTTTTTGTATCCTTTTGCATGTTTTTATAAACAAATTGACCTTCTACCAGGAATCCGATTACGTATCGCGTAATCAGGTGTATGCATACAACCCAATCATAAACGAGTCTGGGGACACTTCTCTGGAGGTTTATCTGCTCAATTCTAATCTGAAGGACTTTACATTTCCTGAGTCTTTCTGGGGAGTACCTGTGACACGGATTGCTGAGGGCGCATGCAATAACAAGTTTACAGGTTCGGCAATACATGTTTTGAAGCATGCAGCTTCATTTCGGATATTACACTACCAGACAGTCTGCAATATATTGGAGACTACGCATTCAACGACGCTTTGAGGAATGTAAGTCTGAAGATCCCATCTACTGTAAAGGAGATCGGGAAGCGGGCATTTTACAGGAGCGTAACCCCGGCATATGGTGGATACCTGTCGCTGATCGTTGAACCTGGCAGTTATGCATACGACTACGCAAAAAAGAACGCCTTATCCATGGATCTGGGTGAAACTACTATCCTATACACAACCTGCATGAATGGTGATCACGACTGGCGCGTCATCGTCGATAAGGAACCTACATGTACAGAGGACGGCTACAAGTCCTACGACTGCATGAATAAGGGCTGCACTGCAACGAAAAAGGATACTCTTCCTGCCACCGGTCACAAGATGGAGGAATATACCAAGTATGAATCCAATTCACACAAGGGAACCAGATACATCTATTGTGTGAATTGTAATTACTCCAGAGCAGAAGCTGTGATATATGTGGATTAACCGAAACCCGCAAATATGGGAAAAAGGTCACCGCGACAATGCGTGTCAATGTGACAGCCATCACATTGAACACAGGCCAGAGCTCAAGCAGACTGAAGGTTACAGGTTTTCAGACAGGGGACAGTGTCAGGGCATGGACATCTGGCAACAGCAGGATCGCGAAAGTTACTGGAAAACCCAATGGAACCTGCGTTATAACCGCCGGCAAGGTAACAGGCAAAACCACCATTACCATCACTATGAAGAGCGGCATAAAGAAAACAGTCACGATAACTGTCAAAAAGCCTGTTGTCAAAACCAGAAAGATTACTAAGGTTCCACCGAAGATCAGCCTTAAGCGCGGCAAGATATCTGCCAGATGCAAAGCTACAGTAAAGTAAATAAAGTGGACGGGGGATTCTATCCTCCGTCCACTTATGTGTTTTATATCTAGTTGTTGGATACCGTTCCATCGGATTGCTGCGCCTCCAGCGACACAGTCTCTCCGGACATATACTTCACATAATCCAGATAGTCATTATTCCAGTCCGCATACTTTTCTGAATGTCTCTTATCCTTAAAAGAATAATTCTCTGAAATATATTTTCCAAGATAGGCGCTTACCTTCTCTGCACCCTTGCAGTTGAGATGTCTTCCGCCATCCCTCGTGTCGGTGCTCCAGTCGATTGCATAATCACCCTTGAGCGTATTCATATCGACAAAATCAATATTCTTGGCCTTAGCATACTTAACCATTGCATTGTGTCTTGCATAATTCCATGACTTCGCCGTCGGAGTCTCCATGAACATGATCTTGATTCCATTCTTCTCACACTTGTCTATAAGCTTATCGAGCAGTATCTTTGATACCTCCGGTATGTCCTCAACAGCCTTGGTTTCCACCATCTTGCTCTGACCTGAAAACGGCTTGACCTCCATGCTGAGATACTGTCCTCTTGAGGCTGATCTGTATGTGTAGTCCCTGGCACCAAACATGTCCGAAACACTCATGCTCTTCCACCTGTTGTGGTACTGTGCAAGAGGCAGATACTTATATGCCAGATTCTTCAGATTGTTCTCCACCTTTTTCAATGTCGTCTTGCCTGTCCACAGCATATTTACATCGAACACCACAAGCTTCGGTTTCTGACATGAGAGCACCTCGTCCAGTAGGTTTGAGGCACCTGTCACATTCTGAAATCCCTCTGCTGCAACATACGTTGGTATCCCGAATCTGTTCCATATATACATTGGCGAACATGCACTGTATGCATTGCTGTCTCCAAGTATCAGCACATCTATCGAATTCTTTGGCTCACCATAAAACCCTCTTGCATTTGAGTTTGTTATTCCACTTCCCGGGTCGCTGCGCCTCCGGGTATGAGCTGCCTTTGCAAAGCCACGCCAAGCACCCCCAGGATAACCACAAACACCATTGCAAATGCTATCATCTTTATAAGATTATGTCTGCTGTCTTTTTTCATAATCATCACCCTTACTGTTGCCTGTCAGTCAACTGTGATCACTCACTCTCACCTGCATTCCCCGGCTCCTGAACATCATCACTGTCAACTTCTATATATATTTTCTTCTTCAACATATAGCTTCTATACTCCGCATACTCCTTATTCCAGTTTGCATACTCCATGTCATTCTGCTTATTCTCAAATGTATAGTTGGATGTGAGATACTTTCCAAGGTACGCAGTAACTTTTCTGGCACCGTACGAATTCATGTGCATTCCGCCATCCCTGGTATCCTCACTCCAGTCTATCGCATATTTTCCTGTCAGAGTATTAAAATCAATAAATGTCATATCGTGCTCTTCCGCATAAGCTTCCATAGCAACATGTCTTGCATATGTCCACGAAGTTGCAGTTGGAGTCTCCATAAGAACCACTTTTATTCCATTTTCTTCACATTTTTTTAAAAGCTTTTCAAAAAAGAATTTCGTTATCCATGGGATGTCATCAACCTCATCCGACTCCTGCATCTTATCCTCGCCAACATATGGAAGAACCTTCCTGCTTAAATTCTGTCCGCGGGTACTTGATCTGTAAGTATAGTTCTTACCCTTAAATCCATCACCCAGAGACATATTCTTCCATCTGTTGTGATACTTTATGATCGGCACATACTTATACAGTATATTTGTTATGCAGTCTTCTGTCCGCTGTGTATCGGTTTTTCCCGACCACAGCATATTCACATCAAATATCATAACCTTGGGTGACTGACACTCAAGCACCTCATCTAGTATATTTAGTGCACCCACGATATTTTGGTTTCCCTCTGCTGCTACATATGATGGTATACCATATTTCTTCCATATAAACATAGGTGAATACGCACAGTATGCATTGCTGTCACCAAGTACCAAAAGGTCTATGGAATTCTTCCTTTCTCCGTAAAATCCCCTGGCATTTGGATTTGTCATTCCCCCCTGCAGATCGCTTGTCTTAGGTGTAAATACCTCACACAGCACCGCCAGCATTGTTGCAAACAGTACCACAAATATAATTGACTTTATCAGTTTCTTAATACTCTTGCTATTCATCCGGATCAATTCTAATCTCCACTAAAATTTTATAAATCTAGAACTGGGCATATATGAATCCTGCCACCTCGTAGCCCTTTCCATATGCGCCAAGTATTATCACAGAAAATAGCAGCACATAATATACTGCCCATCTGAGGACTATATTCTTTGATGCAAGCTCCGCTCTTATCTGATGTCCTTTCTCCTTGTAAAGTCCAACCAGGAACAGTATGAGCGCTCCCGCCATCAGCACTGCGAAATCAGCCATGTCAAGCTTTATTCCAAGCAATGTTCCATTTGTAAGATCTGCAAATGTAAATCCCTTGAACATTGACACAAACATATGCCCAAATGCTGTCAGATCATCCGCCCTAAACATGAGCATTCCAACATTTACAAATAGGAAAGTTCTAACAACCTGAAGCAGCCTGTATATCTTTCCCTGCCTGTCCACATGCATTTTATCATAAAGCTTTTTGAAAAACGGCTCGGTAAGCAGTCCGATAATCATAATCGCCCAATAATAAAGACCATACATTACATATTTCCAGCTTGCGCCGTGCCATATTCCCGTTCCAAACCAGACGATAAACATCGCAACAGACATAGGGACAAATGTCGCGAAGAACGCATTCATATGTTCCCTTGTCTTCTTGCTGAGCTTTACAAACGGCTTCGAGAGGGATACAGAATAAAATACATAATCCTTGAACCATGAGCCCAGCGTCATATGCCATCTTCTCCAAAACTCGCTCACCGTCTTTGATATAAATGGCTGGTTAAAGTTCTCAGAAAGTCCGATTCCAAACATCTGGGCACTTCCTCTCACAATATCCATGCATCCGGAAAACTCTGCGTAGAGCTGAAGTGTGTAGAGAAGCATTCCGCATACGACAGGAAGTCCTGTGTAATCACTGTAATTGTTGAATATCTGGTTGACGTACATATTTGCACGGTCCGCAATCACTATCTTCTTAAAAAATCCCCACAGTATGAGCTGAAGTCCCATCGTCATGTTCTCATAACTGAACTTGTGCCCCTCATACATCTGGTCAGCCACCAGGTCAAATCTTGCTATAGGGCCCTCAACTATATGAGGGAAAAATGCCAGGAACAGAGCCACCTTGCCAAAACTGTCTGAGGCTCTGTATTTGCCCCTGTATACATCAACAATGTAGCTTACTGCAGACAGAGTATAAAATGATATTCCTAGAGGCATCATCCTCTGATACATGGGATTCTCAATATTTATATGTATAAGTCCCAAAATGTCCGTGAACACCTGTCCAAAGAAAACAGAGTATTTCAAAAATACCAATATGCCCACATTCACAAGCACAACACACACGCATATACATTTCTTCTGCCATCCTATCAGTGCCTTGTACTCTTTTTTATTCTCCTTCGGAAGTGCCTTGCGCGCCATATTGTAGCCATCATCTATCTTGTTAATCAGCAGTCCGCCAATGTATATTGTCAGAGAGCCAAACAGGATAAACAAAATGTATTTTCCTGAGTTGATAAAATAAAACAGATAACTGAATGTAAGCAGCACCTTCCATCTGTGTTTGATCGGCACTATATTGTAGACTATAAAGCAGCCCAGCAATATAAATACCAGATATGATATCGACGTATATGACATATTTTCCACTCCTCAAGTATTTTTGACGGCAGTCAGTTCCAACCATCTTCCAATATCTGTATCTTGATCCTACTCATCTTCAAGTCTCTTTATCATATCGTAGATAGTCTGAACCGTCTTGAAGTTCTCAGGTGTGATATCAACAGGTGTGATATCAACGTCAAATTCATCGCTGAGCTGGAG
>OMAO01000805.1_pt1 | contig 14593 bp, 10 predicted proteins | sample 1644641 | NCBI WGS metagenome assembly OMAO01 (sample SAMEA103958120, study PRJEB25191) | human gut metagenome | biome: human-associated habitat [ENVO:00009003]; feature: intestine environment [ENVO:2100002]; material: feces | place: Germany | collected 2013/2015
TCCTAAGGTCTTTCACCCACCTATGAGCAAGCTCATGTGGGCTTAGACCTTTTGATCCTGGCATCATTAAAATAATAGAATAAGAAAGCGGGTGACGTTAAGTGGTTGAATTAGATCAGATGAAGACAGAAATTCTGTCCTACGAAACACCTTTAGCGGAAGTGAGGGATTCACTTTGACCTTGCTAACAAGGCAAAGCGGATCGAAGAAATGGAACGTGAGATGGAGGCTCCCGGATTCTGGGATGACCCGGAGCGTTCCAACCAGAAAATGAAAGAACTGAAGAACCTGAAGGATACGGTGGGCGAGTGTGACAAGCTCTCCACACAGTATGATGACATCCTGACTCTGATCGACATGGGATATGAGGAGAACGATGAGTCTCTGATTCCGGAAATCCGTGGAGAACTGGATGAATTCATCAGGGAATTCGACGAACTTAGGATCGGTACTTTATTGTCCGGAGAATATGATAAGAACAATGCAATCTTAAAGCTCAATGCCGGTGCCGGCGGTACCGAGAGCTGTGACTGGTGCGGTATGCTGTATCGTATGTATACCCGTTGGGCGGAGCGCAAGGGCTTTACCATCGAAGTGTTGGACTACCTGGATGGTGATGAGGCCGGAATCAAGTCAGTGACTTTCCAGGTCAATGGTCTGAATGCTTACGGCTATCTGAAGTCTGAGAAGGGTGTACACCGTCTGGTGCGTATCTCTCCTTTCAATGCCCAGGGCAAGCGTCAGACATCCTTTGTATCTCTGGATGTTATGCCGGATATTGAAGGAGATCTGGATGTGGATATTGATGAGAAGGATCTGCGTATTGATACTTATCGAAGCAGTGGTGCCGGTGGACAGCACATCAACAAGACATCATCTGCTATCCGTATCACCCATATCCCGACGGGAACAGTAGTGCAGTGTCAGAATGAGCGAAGCCAGTTCCAGAACAAGGATAAGGCAATGCAGATGCTGAAAGCCAAGCTGTATCTGTTAAAGCAGGAAGCAAATGCCGAGAAGCTGTCGGATATCCGCGGCGAAGTCAAGGAGATCGGCTGGGGCAACCAGATCCGTTCCTATGTATTGCAGCCTTACACACTGGTTAAGGATCATCGTACCGATGTGGAGACAGGTAATGTGGATGCAGTACTGGACGGCGGCCTGGATATCTTCATCAATGGCTATCTGAAATGGATCAGCGTACAGGGAGATAAGAAGAACACAGAGAATTAACAAATTCAAGTTTGTAAATGACACATTCCAGAAGGAGTGAAAGCTTTCTGGAATGTGATTTTTTATAAGGGAGAAAATTACATATGAGAAACGAAAACAAAGAGACAAACCAGGGCAAAAAAGCGATAGGAGAGTCCATGGGTAGCAGAATTGTGCTTGCCCTGATCGTTGTGGCTGTGATAGTTACGGCGGCAAAAGTGATCCCTTTGGTCCGGAATCGGGTACAGACTTCCCAATATCCGGTGATCGAGCTGGCAGATCTGCAGGGAATGGAACTGGAGAGCTTAAGTGATGGAAAGTTCAGTTTCAGCTATCCGGCAGAAGACTGGGAAGTGTGGGAGCAGGTGACGACGGATTATCACCCGCTTACGATCTTCTATAAAGGGACAGCGGATGACGGCTCCACAAGTATCTCGGTGGCGGAGAATGACACCGTGGTCACACAGTTGAAACCGGAACTTCTGCAGGTAATGTTGGATGGCTTAAAAGAACAGGCTCCTTATATGGTGATAAAGGAAAGTGAAATGCGCAGTATGGAAGGTACACCGGTGTTCTATCTGGAGGACAATATGTCACTGACCCAGGAAGGACTGGATATGATGGTAGATACTGGCGCGTGGACAGAGGAAACGATAGAAGCCATGGGCGGCCGTGAGGCACTTTTAAGTAACAATATTGCTTCGGACCAGATTCAGATCTATCAGTTGAAAAATGGAAAAATTTATGTGTATACCGGAAATTATACGGATGATGCGCAGAAAGATATGGTACTGGACACCATCACGGTGATAGCACAGACAATAAAGAGCACAGGCAATTAATGCCTGTGCTCGTTCTGCATCAGATCCAGAAAATATAAGGTCTGGGTCATATTCATGTATGGCACCAGCCATAGGTTTCCGATACCGAAGCTCAGCAAACACAGAAATCCCAGCGGCAGGAAACTCATTTGTAAACAGAACAGCTCCCATTTATGACCCTTCATAATGCGGAAGCTTAATTTCATCAGTTCCATGGCGTTATACTGGGGAAAATCCAACAGTAAATAGTAAGCCTGGGATAAACCAAGTGATAACGGAATATAGATACACATACCGATGACCATAAGCACGATGCACAGGATTGCCATGGGTACAGCATCAAAGCCTTTCCCTGACCTCAGGAGAAAATAGCAGATATCAAACGGAAGTGTACATGCCGTATTCAGCAGGATCAGTACTGCGGAGATCCCGAGCGATTTTTTGAATAAGTATTTGAAGCCGTAGAACAGATTGGCAGTTACAGCAGGTCTGCTGCAGGCAGTATTCAGATAAAATAATGTGATGCCGGTCTGAAAAACTCCAGCGAAAATCGACACTAAAGTCGTAGTGGCTGTCAAAAGCAGATATTCCGTCAGAGATGTCTCTGCGCTTCCCCCCATAAGTGTCCGTACGGTAAGGATCATAGTGAAGGTCATGCTGACGGCAAAGGTGAGGGAAAATACGATCAGACTCCGGCAGATGGACAGCAGGATGGCATTGCCGTAATGCCCTGCCATCTGATCTCTGGCTTTTTCTTTGAGTTGGGCTCTGGATGCATATTGTATCATAGAAATCCTCTTTTCTTTTTATTATTTCGCTTGATTGATTATTCCGGCTGATCCGGGTTCTGATTTCATAACCGCAGGATCCATCGGAAAACACCGGCATGTCTTACAGGTAAGACTGCCAGAATTCTTCCATATCGACACCGTACATCTGCTGGTACATCTGATCCAGCATATTCATATAAGAAGGATCTGTGAATACCGTGACAATGCTGCTGATAGTGATGAAGATACCGAGTGCCAGACCTACACAGGACAGCCAGATACCGGCAACACACATGTTGTTCATGCGCTGTTCCTTTTTTCTGGTAAGCATTGCGAAGAGAATGCCCAAAGCACCGGCGGGGATGGCTAGTATGCCGGTACAACACATGACCAGAGAGCAGATACCGCAGACCATAGAAGCAATCGACAAGCCTCTGTATTTCGGATCGACCTGTGGCATGTTCTGATTCATTTGGTTATTTTGATTCTGATAATAATCCATAGAAAGCCTCATTTCCGGGCGGCATATGGTGAATTTATCTGCCGCGCTTATATTAAGTACTGTACCATTTTTCCACACAATAAGCAAATGAAATAAAAATGAAAAGATTGATAAAACATTGAGAAAACTTCCGATTTCCAGTATAATAGACCCATGTGCAAAACAAAATGACAGTATGTCATCAGGAGGAACTATGGATATTATACAGAAAATCAAAGAAGAACTTCAGGTAGAAAAATGGCAGGTGGAAGCGGCGGTGAAGCTGATCGATGAAGGAAATACCATCCCCTTTATCTCCCGTTACCGTAAGGAGGTCACCGGATCCTTAAATGACGAGCAGCTCCGTAATCTGGATGAGAGACTGACCTATCTGAGAAGTCTGGAAGATAAAAAGGAACAGGTACTGAAAAGCATCGAGGAACAGGGAAAACTTACCGATGAGTTAAAGGAGAAGATTCTGGCAGCCAAGACGCTGGTAGTGGTAGAGGATCTGTACCGCCCCTATCGTCCCAAGAGAAAGACCCGCGCCAGCATTGCAAAGGAGAAGGGACTGGAGCCTCTGGCAGAATACATTCTGCACCAGGAGGCAGCAGAACCGGTGCTTAACGAGGCAGCAAAGTATGTTTCCGAAGAAAAAGAAGTAAAGACTCCGGAGGAAGCATTGCAGGGAGCACAGGATATTATTGCAGAAATGATCTCCGACGATGCGGATCATCGTCTTTACATCCGCAATATCACCGTAGAGGAAGGCATTGTGACCAGTACGGCGAAGGATGAGAAGACTCAGAGCGTCTACGAGATGTATTACAATTTTGAAGAACCTGTGAAGAAAATAGCAGGTCACAGAGTACTGGCATTGAACCGCGGAGAGGCAGAAAAAGTGCTGACCGTTAAAGTCAATGCTCCTAAGGAGCGTATTCTTCGTTATCTGGAGAAGAAGCTGATCACGAAGGAAAATGAATATACCACACCGGTAATCTGTGCCGCAGTGGAAGACAGCTATGATCGTTTAATAGCACCTGCTATTGAAAGAGAGATTCGTAATGATCTGACAGAAAAGGCAGAGGACGGAGCTATCAATGTCTTCGGTAAAAACTTAGAGCAGCTGCTGTTGCAGCCACCTATCGCAGGAAAAGTGGTCTTAGGCTGGGATCCTGCGTTCCGTACCGGCTGTAAACTGGCAGTGGTAGATGCTACCGGAAAAGTGCTGGATACGAAAGTGATCTTCCCTACGGCACCCCAGAATAAGGTGGAGGAGTCCAAAGCAGAGCTGAAGAAACTAATCAAAAAATATAATATAGATTTAATTTCCGTGGGAAATGGTACAGCGTCCAGAGAGTCCGAGCAGGTAATTGTAGAACTACTGAAAGAACTGGATCGTCCGGTACAGTATGTGATCGTCAACGAGGCAGGTGCTTCCGTATACTCCGCAAGTAAGCTGGCGACAGAAGAGTTTCCCAATTTTGATGTAGGACAGAGAAGTGCTGCATCCATCGCCAGAAGATTGCAGGATCCCTTGGCGGAACTGGTGAAGATCGATCCGAAGTCCATCGGTGTCGGTCAATACCAGCATGACATGAATCAGAAGAAATTAAGCGATGCCTTAAACGGCGTGGTAGAAGACAGTGTAAATAAAGTCGGCGTGGATCTGAATACCGCATCCGCATCTCTCCTGGAATATGTCTCCGGTATTAATAAGACCATTGCAAAAAATATTGTGGATTATAGAGAAAATAACGGGCGTTTTGTAAGCAGAAAACAGCTGTTGAAGGTACCGAAGCTGGGACCTAAGGCATATGAGCAGTGTGCTGGTTTCTTGCGGATCCTGGATGGCAAGAACCCGCTGGATGCCACAAGTGTCCATCCCGAGTCCTATGAAGCAGCTAAGCAGTTGATGGAGAAGCTGGGACTGACTATGGAAGATATTAAGGAAGCCCAGAAGCAGGCGGCAGCAAAAAAAGCTTCCGGCAGGAGCAGTGCGGCGCAGTCAGACGGACAGAAGAATGGTAACGGCACAGTCAATGCAGCGAAAAAGCGGGAAGAGCAGAAGGGCAAGGCTGTAAGAGTGCATAATACTAACACCGCCATGGGTAAGGCCCTGGCAGCGGCCATGGGTGGCATGACGTTCGATAACTCCCAAGAAGTGTCTGCAAAGCAGACGGCACCAGCAGCTAAAAATGCAGTAAATGATGCAAAGGATATGTCCGGTCTGGAGAAGCGTATTAAAAATAAGAAGCTTTTAGCAGAAGAACTGGGTATTGGTGAGATCACTCTCACAGATATTTTGAAGGAACTGGAGAAGCCGGGCAGAGATCCCAGAGACGATATGCCGAAGCCGATCCTGCGCAGTGATGTTCTGGATATGAAGGATTTAAAGCCCGGCATGATTCTGAAAGGAACCGTGCGTAATGTCATTGACTTCGGTGTATTCGTGGATATCGGTGTCCATCAGGATGGACTTGTACATATCTCACAGATCACAGATCGTTATATCAAGCACCCTCTGGAGGCAGTCAGTGTCGGTGATATCGTGGATGTGCAGGTACTTACCGTAGATGTGGCGAAGAAGCGTATCGGCCTGACCATGAAGATTCAGAAACAGTAAGAATATATAAAATATAAAAAACAGGGACAGCAGATAACTGCAATCCCTGTTTTTGTTTTGGAAAAAATTACGCTTTGTGACCGGTCTTGATGATGGGGCTTAACGGTTTGTAGATCAGCAGTGTTACGACAGACACCAGCGTTCCTTTGATGAGATTCATGGGAGCCACACATGCCACCACGAAGCTTACAATGCTGCCTTCCTTTGCCAGCGGATTGACCTCGGTTCCCATTGCCAGGATGGCATCCATGGGCATTCCGTAGAATTTAGAGAACGCGGGAAGCAGATATACGGCATTGAATGCGGTGCCGAATACGGTCATGAAAAGAGTACCCACAATGCAGGCGATGATTGCGCTTTTCTTTGTCTTCTTAAAAGAGTACACAGCAGAAGCGGGGATGATCAGGCTGCAGCCCACCACGAAGTTCGCAAGATCGCCGATGAAAGCGGTAGAGGTACCCTTTATGCACAGCTTCAGCAGTATCTTCACGAATTCCATCATGACACCGGCTACGGGACCGAAGGCAAAGGAACCGACTAAGATCGGCAGCTCACTGAAGTCCATTTTATAGAAACCGGGGGCAAAAAAGATAGGGAAATCCAGCACATGCAGGATCATGGCGATGGCGGAGAACATACCGATCATGGCAAGCTTTCTTGTATTGAAGATCGGTTCTTTGATGCCGTTTTTCTTCTGTGCGCCCTTTTCCAGCGCCACAGCTACCAGGAAACATCCCACGATGACCGCCAGGAAGATAACCACATAGGCCACATTTTCAGTTACAGTTTGCATTAATTTGTTCATTTCAGAACTCCTTTCCTATGAAAAAAATCAAGGAAAGCCTTCAAAAAAAGCCCCGGAATAAAAGCTTCCGGGGCATGGGTATCACAAAAAATATAAGTGATACGTCTTCTTTCATCCAGACTGTACTGTTGGTCCCGGATTCACACCGGATCAGCCGCAGAATTGCATCTGCGGGTCGCGGACTTAAGGATGACCTATTACCGCCAGTAGGGAATTACACCCAACCCTGAAGAACTTTACCTTATGGATGGAATATATCACTTTGTGAAATAAAAGTCAATATAGAAAATCTTTAGAATTTTCACAGCTTTTTTTTCCGATTTATCTGATAGTGTATTGTGCATATATTTGAGGATAAATAAATATTGACACTCAAAAGAAATTATTGTATTATGCACGTAGTACAACGATACAATAAAACAAGTAAAAACAGAAATAAATAACAGGAGTAGGTGAGAAATGAGCGCATTAGTAGAGATCAAGGATGTGTGTAAGATCTATAATCCGGGGGAAAATGAAGTGCGCGCCCTGGATCATGTCAGTCTGACCATCGACGAGCAGGAATTTGTGGCTATCATCGGGCATTCCGGAAGCGGAAAGTCTACACTGATGAATATGCTGGGCTGTCTGGATGTGCCTACCAGTGGGGAATATTGGCTGCATGGACAGGACGTGTCCGCATTATCTGACGATGAATTGTCCGACATCCGGAACCGGGAGATCGGGTTTATCTTTCAGGGTTTTAATCTGATCCCGAATCTGACGGCATTGGAAAATGTGGAGCTGCCTCTGATCTATAGGGGAGTATCCAAAAGTGTGCGGGAAGAGCTGTCCGTGGAGGCCTTGAAAAAGGTAGGTCTCGAACATCGTATGGATCATAAGCCTTCGGAGATGTCCGGCGGTCAGCAGCAGAGAACGGCCATTGGTCGTGCCATTGTAAAAAATCCGGACATTCTTCTCTGCGACGAGCCTACAGGTGCGCTTGATACTGAAACAAGCGTGCAGATAATGGAGCTTTTGAAGAGCATTTCAAAGGACAAGCTTATTATAATGGTAACGCACAATCCTGAGCTTGCAATGAAATATTCTTCAAGGATAATCAAACTTCTTGACGGAAAGGTCATAGATGATTCCGACCCTCTTGACAAGAATGTTGTGGAGCCTATCAAAAAGCCTGAAAAAGAGCCTACAAAGGCTGACAAAAAGGCGGCGAAGAAAGAGCGCAAAAAGCTTAAAACTTCCATGAGCTTCCTTACTGCACTGTCTTTGAGCCGAAACAATCTTATGACAAAAAAGGCAAGAACGCTTCTTACCTCTTTTGCAGGCTCTATTGGTATAATAGGTATCGCACTTATTCTTTCTATCTCAAACGGCGTTCAGCTTTATATAGATCAGGTGCAGTCTGATACACTTTCAAGCTATCCGCTTCAGATAACAAAGACCACCGCAAGTATAGGCGAGATAATGAACACCATGGCGAAAAACCATGAGGATTCAGCAAATCACGATAAAGACAAGGTCTATTCTCAAAATGCCATGGGCGAGATGATAAACACTCTCATGGAAGAAACAAAGGTCAACAATCTGGAGAAGTTCAAGAAATATCTTGACGATAACAGCGACCTGAAAGATCTTACAAGCGACGTTCAGTACACATACGCCACTACACTTAACGTTTTTACGGAGAGCGACAGCGGTGTAATGCAGGTCAATCCGTCAACGCTTCTTGAAGATATGGGATATATGTCCTCAACTCAGATGGAAGCAATGTCCATGAGTGGCTCAATGGGTGGCATGGGTACTGATGTATGGAGCGAAATGATAGATAATGAGGAGCTTATCGACAAGCAGTATGACGTTATCGCAGGACGTTTGCCTGAAAAGTATAACGAAGTTGTGCTTGTAGTTGATAAGAACAACGAGATAAACGACTATGTGCTTTATTCTCTCGGACTTCTCGACCCAAGCTCACTTAACGGCATAGTAAGACGTGCCATGGCAGGAGAGGACATATCCGTTGACAGCGAACAGCACGTTTACACCTATGATGAGCTTCTTGACCTGAAATTCAAGGCCGTTCCTACACCTGATTTCTATAAGAAAAAAGACGGTGTGTGGGAAGATATGACAGGCGATGAGAGCTACATGAAAAAGGCTGTTGCAAACGGCACAGAAATAAGTGTAGTCGGTATCCTGCGACCTGACGAGGACGCTTCCTCTGCTTCCATAAGCGGTGCGATAGGCTATCGTCATGACCTTATGACATATCTTATCGACGAAGTAGATAACAGCGAGATAGTAAAAGAGCAGATAGCAAATCCTGACATAGATGTTTTCACAGGACTGAAGTTCAAAACGGACGAGAATGTGGCAGATACAGACAGCAGTTCAGAAACCGTTTCCGACAGCACAGCCGATACAGAAAGTAAGGCTGATAAAACAGCAGACAGCTCCGACACAGATAAGAAGGCTGGTTTGGTGGCAGGCGACAGCTCTATGGAGATACCTGAGGGAATGACCGAGGAGCAGTATAAGGCTCTTATGGAGCAGAGCGGTGCTTCCGATACAGGCGAGCTTGCAGATATGGGCATGAATGCCATGGGTTCAATGGATATGTCAGCAATTCAGGGCGGTGATATGTCATCGCTTACCGAAACTCAGAAGAAGTATATAGCTTCACTTTCTGACGAGCAAATGGAGCTTATGAAGCAAATGCTCAAAGAACAGTCCGACACAAATGCGGATCAGCTTGCAAACAGCGGAAAATATTCCACTTCAAACTATGACAACAACATGAAAACTCTTGGCTATTCAGTTGTTGAAGACCCTGACAGCATAAATATCTATCCTGTGGATTTTGCGTCTAAGGAAAAGATAATAGATATTATCGACGATTACAACGACAGTGTTGGAGAGGAAGACAAGATAGAATACACTGACTATGTTGGTCTTATGATGAGTTCTATCACGTCTATAATAAACGCTATCAGCTATGTTCTTATCGCATTTGTTGCAATTTCACTTGTCGTATCATCTATCATGATAGGCATTATAACCTATATCTCAGTTTTGGAAAGAACAAAGGAGATAGGAATACTGAGAAGTATAGGTGCTTCAAAGAGGGATATATCAAGAGTGTTCAATGCCGAAACAGTTATCGTGGGATTTGTGGCAGGTGCATTGGGAATAATTATCTCCTATCTGCTCACAATACCGATAAACATGATAATCGCACATCTTACAGACGTGCCGATAAGAGCTTCAATACCGGTCAGTGCGGCAGTTATACTCATTGCAATAAGCGTTTGCCTGACGCTTATCGCAGGTCTGTTCCCGTCAAGAGTGGCGGCAAAGAAAGACCCTGTTATCGCACTGAGAACAGAATAGTTTATTTTATACCCCAAGGAGGTAATCACTATGAAAAAGCTTACAGCAGAAAAAATTGACAACATCATGGGCGCAATGAGTTGTATCGTAACAGGTTTTTGTCTTATGGCTCTCATTATGATGGGACATTGCTGATTTCCTGACATTTCCACAACAAATTCCTATATAAGCTCTGCCCGTCATACCATTTTGGTTGGCGGGCAGTAGTTTTCTTGTGAATTGGTGCGGTATGGCTTAGAATATTCTATAAACCGTCACAAATTTTACACAATAATAGGTTATTATATAAGCAAAGAATATGAATTAAGGCAGCAACACACAAGCATTGTATGCAAAGCAAATAGGTGTTCTTTGTGCGGTGTTGCCTGAATAGGAGGGAATGACTATGGCAAAAATTCTTGTAGTCGATGACGAAATTAAAATAAGAGAGATAATCAAAGAGTATGCCGAGTTTGAGGGATATGAAGTAGCTCAGGCTGAGGACGGTATGCAGGCTGTGGAAATGGTGAAAAATCAGGATTTCGATATCATCATAATGGACGTTATGATGCCGAAGCTTGACGGCTATTCAGCTTGCAAGGAGATAAGAAAAATAAAGCAGATACCTGTTATAATGCTTTCCGCAAGGGGCGAGGAGTATGACAAGCTTTTCGGCTTTGAGATAGGCGTTGACGATTATGTAGTAAAACCGTTCTCGCCAAAGGAGCTTATGGCAAGGATAAGGGCGGTGCTTAACCGCGCGTCAGCTTCTCAGCGCACTGAGGACGTTATAAGATACGAGGGATTAGAGATAAACTTTACAGCCCGTGAGGTAAAGATAGACGGGGAGAAGGTTTCCATGACTCCGAAAGAGTATGACCTGCTTTTCTATCTGGTGAAGAACATGAACATTGCGCTTTCAAGAGAGAAGCTTCTTGAAGAGGTATGGGGCTTTGATTTTTACGGTGACGACAGAACTGTGGACACTCACATAAAAATGCTGAGAAACAGCCTTGGAAAATACCGCAATCTTATTGTTACTCTGAGAGGAATGGGATATAAGTTTGAAAAGATCCAGTAAGCTTGCAGAAGTCAAGGAAAAAGTCAGCAATAAGACAGCGGAGATAAAGGCGAAAAGAAGTCTGCGGTCATATGTGTGGATGTATTTTATCTTCTTCACGGCTTTTATTCTTATTCTTATTTGGCTTTTTCAGTATTTTTTCTTGGAAAGATATTATCAGTCGGCGAAGATAAGAGATATCACAGACGCTGCAAATCAGATAATCCAAGCATATGGCACTGACCAGCAGGAGGTAACGAACCGCTCGCTGGCTTTTGACAACAGCCTTTGCATTGTTATAACGGACGAAATGGGCAATCCTCTTGTGATGGAAAACAACATGGGAGCATATTCGCATCTTAACAAGATCATAAACAAGGGCTATGGCATCGGACTTTTCAAGATGATATCTAAGCTAAAGCAGTCGGACGATAACTACATCACGAAAATTGCTCAGAATGAGAATTTCAAGAGCAAGGAGATATTTTACTGCACGTCTATCTACACTGATGATTCGGATAAGCAGGCGTATCTTTTCATTGAAAGCTCAATAGAGCCGATAGATTCCACTGTAAGCATTATAAGAGAACAGCTCATTTATATCACTATCATACTTTTTGAGCTTGCTTTTATTGTGACCATGTATATCTCAAAGCGACTTTCAAAGCCTATCGTTGACATTACGAACACGGCGAAGAAATTCGGTGAAGGGGATTATACGGTGGAGTTCAATGGTCATGGCTATTGTGAGATAGAGGAGCTTTCCACGGTGCTTAACAATGCCAAGGACGAGATACAAAAGGTATCGGAGCTTAGGAAAGACCTTATTGCGAACATATCTCACGACCTGAGAACACCGCTCACTATGGTAAAGGCTTATGCGGAAATGATAAGGGACTTGTCGGGGGATAATCCTGTGAAGAGGCAGGAGCATATCCAAGTCATTATCGACGAGGCTGACAGGCTTTCAAGTCTGGTAAATAATCTGCTGGAGCTTTCAAAGCTGGAGTCGGGCAATGCGGAGCTTAAACTCACGGACTTCTCTATTGTTGACAAGCTCAATGACTGCATGACTCGATATCAGATACTCATAGAGCAAAATGGTTATGATATCAAGTATATCCCAGACGAGGACAGAGTGATAACGGCGGATATTGCAAAGCTGGATCAGGTAATTTACAACTTTATAAACAACGCTATAAACTACACAGGGGACAATAAGGTCATTCGTATCAAGCAGATAAACAAGGCTGATGTGGTTCGTATTGAAGTAACAGACAACGGAAAGGGCATTTCTAAGGAGCTTTTGCCGAAGATATTTGACAGATACTACCGTGACGCAAAGGTAAAGCGTGACGTGGTAGGCACAGGACTTGGACTTTCCATTTGTCAGGAGATACTCAAAGCCCACGGCTTTGCATACGGCGTTCAATCGGAAGAGGGCAAAGGCTCGACCTTCTGGTTTGAAGCGAAGATCGCAAAGCAGGAGAGCAAGACTGTTCAGAAAATGGAGAGCAGGCTTTCGCTCAGCGGACTGGAGGAAAAATAGGGTAAAATATAAGAGTGCATTATCTGAGGTGGTAATGCACTCTTTTTTTATATCAGCGTCTGCCATGGTGAAATAACAAAGTTGGGTTTATAAATAATGATCCATGAGCGGCAATAAAAAACCGCCTTACATAAAGTAAAGCGGATCGGGTGCAGGGGCACGCCCCTGAATTTGTAAAAGTGACACACGAATTATCACAGCGGTGACTTTGTGTGTTTACAAAAAAAACTTGACGGGAAATGCCCACCACGGAGAAACAATGGTTGGATTTTAGTTAAAATTGATGAGCGGCAATAAAAAAACCGCCCTACATAAAGTAAAGCGGATTGGGTGCAGGGGCACGCCCCTGCTGGTGGAGGTGAGGAGAATCGAACTCCTGTCCGAAAGCCTATCCCCACGAACTTCTACGAGTGTATTCTGTTATTGCGGAAAACTCCCGTTCCCTTGCACAAAGGCAAACAGACACGCCTGTGTGTTTGGTAGGCTGTGATACATTACAAGGCTACAGCCGTCGCTTTGTAACGTTCACCACTGATCGACGCCTTTACCAAAGTCGTGGTACTCTAAGGCAAGACGAGCGCTGACTTAAGCAGCAGCTAATTCAAAATTATCGTTGTCGTCTAATTTTAAAACGTACGCCGTTTAAAGAGTGTGCGCTCCTCTACTCGCTTATCGTGCTTCAAAACCCCCGTCGAAACCTTTACACCCCCATGTTAGTTTCGCTCTTTCATGGCACGCTCTATGTCACGCTGTGCGGCTTTCTTTGCCATGTCGTCACGCTTGTCATAAAGCTTTTTACCTTTGCAAAGCCCAAGTGCAAGCTTGACTCTGCTGCCTTTGAAATATAGCGACATCGGGATAAGCGTAAGACCCTCCTGCTGTACCTTTCCGAACAGCCTCAGTATCTCACGTTTGTGGAGCAGCAGCTTTCTCTCCCGGCGTGGATCACGGTTGAAAATATTGCCGTGTTCATAAGGGGATATGTGCATACCCTTGACCCACATCTCTCCGTCCTCGATAGAACACCAACTGTCTTTCAGATTGACGCCGCCATTCCTTATAGACTTGACCTCTGTTCCCACAAGCTCGATACCACACTCTATCTGCTCAAGCACGAAATAATCGTGACGTGCCTTTCGGTTGTCGGCAATCTGCTTTGTGCCTTTTTTGTCTATCGCCATACTGCTCACCTCCCGTGGAATATTATTATAACACCATTTCATGCCTTTGTCAACAGGCAAAGAGTTCAAAAAATTGTACAAATGGTCGTAATGTTTAGATTTTTACACATCTCTGTGTGTGCTTATGTGCAAATTCGAGTATTGAAATAGCTTTGATGGTGTGATATAATATTAGGTATGAGAAATAGTTAGTTGAAAGATGAGAGAAGATCTGGTATGAAAAATAAGAAAATAGATATGTTAAACGGTCCGCTTGTGGGCAAGATCGTTATTTTTGCACTGCCCCTTGCATTGTCAAGTATTTTGCAGCAGCTTTTTAACTCCGCTGACCTTGCGGTGGTGGGCAGATTTGACAGCGACAAAGCCATGGCGGCGGTTGGAAGCAATTCTTCATTGGTGAACCTTATTGTAAGCCTTTTTCTGGGGCTTTCTGTCGGTGCAAACGTTGTGGTGGCCAGGCTTATAGGTCAGGGGAGAAAAGATAAGGCAAACGAGGCTGTACATACGGTGGTGCTTTTGGCGGTCATAAGCGGATTTATCATACTGGGTGTAGGCGAGATACTTGCACCGATACTCCTTGGCATGATGAATGTGCCTGACGATGTTTTAAAGCTTGCAACGCTGTATCTCAGGATATTTTTCTTTGCAATGCCTTTTATCGAGATATACGATTTCGGTTCGGCAGTGCTTAGGAGCAAGGGCGACAGCACCAGACCTCTTTA
>OMAO01000819.1_pt1 | contig 14301 bp, 10 predicted proteins | sample 1644641 | NCBI WGS metagenome assembly OMAO01 (sample SAMEA103958120, study PRJEB25191) | human gut metagenome | biome: human-associated habitat [ENVO:00009003]; feature: intestine environment [ENVO:2100002]; material: feces | place: Germany | collected 2013/2015
CGATCTGAGAGTTCTGGCCACGCCGCTGCCCCGGGCGTTGGCCTCGGCGATGGCGTCCATAATGGCCCGGGCCTTGTTCAGGTCCTTCTCGCTGGGCATGAACACATGGTGCAGAGGCTCGATCTGGCGGGGATTGATAACGGACTTGCCGTCGAAGCCCAGCTTCTTGATGAGGGTGGCCTCGGCGATGAAGCCCTCCTCGTTGTTGACGTCGGAATACACCGTATCCAGGGCGGCGATACCGGCGGAGCGGGCGGCGTTGAGGATCATACAGCGGGCAAACAGCAGCTCGATGCCGTCGGAGCGGGTGGTTTTCAGGTCGGTGACATAGTCCTCGGCTCCCAGGGCGATGCCGATGAGGCGGTCGCTGGCGTGGGCGATTTCGGCGGCGTGGAGGACGCCATTGGCGCTTTCAATGGCGGCCATCATGCCGGTGGTGCCCACGGGGATCCCGGACTCCCGCTCGATGCGCTGGATCTCCCGCTCGCAGTCGATGACGTCCTGGGCGCTGTCGGTTTTGGGCAGGCGCACCACCTGGACCCCGGCCCGGACCACGGCCTCCAGGTCCTTGATGCCCAGGCCGCTGCTCAGGTCGTTGATGCGGACCACGGTCTCCTTGGAGCCGAAGTGCAGGGTTTTCAGGGCGTTATACACCAGGAAGCGGGCGGTGTCCTTTTCGGTATAGGCCACGGAGTCCTCCAGGTCGAACATGATGGAGTCGGCCCCGTAGATATGGGCGTCGCGGATCATGCCGGGGTTGTTGCCGGGCACGAACATCATACTGCGGCGCAGTCTGTCTTTCACATACATGTTATTTGACCTCCCATTCATAGGCGTCGGACTGGGCGGACCGGAAAATGGCGGCGGTGACCCGGGCCCGGACGGTGCAGTCCAGGGCGCCCTTGTCCACGGCGGTGACCTCGGCATTCTCAATGCCGTAGTGGGTCAGGGTGTCCCGGATGACGGCCTCGATCTGGCGGCCGAACTGCTGAAGAACGTTGCTGGTCAGGCTGATCTGGATGCCGCCGGACTGGGCAGGCTCCAGAGTGACCATGATGTCGTTGGACTCCATGGTGCCGGCGGTGGCGGTGATGAGCAGGTTCATTTCTCTGCCTCCCTTTTTTACAGCTTCGCGGCCAGACGGTCGTGGATCGCGCCGATGAATTCGCTGCTGTTGACGGCGGTGACGGGGGTGCCCTCGTCCACCAGGCCCACCAGGTCCTTGGTCATGATGCCGTCGCCCAGGGTCTCGAAGCAGGCGGCCTCCAGCTTGTCGGCAAAGGCGGCCAGGTCGGTCAGGCCGTCCAGCTGGCCCCGCTTGCGCAGAGCGCCGGACCAGGCGAAGATGGTGGCCATGGGGTTGGTGGAGGTCTGCTCGCCCTTCAGGTGCTTGTAGTAGTGCTTGGTGACGGTGCCGTGGGCGGCCTCATATTCGGTGGTGCCGTCGGGGGATACCAGAACGGAGGTCATCATGGCAAGGCTTCCGAAGGCGGTGGACACCATGTCGCTCATGACGTCGCCGTCATAGTTCTTGCAGGCCCAGATGAAGCCGCCCTGGCTGCGGATGACCCGGGCCACGGCGTCATCGATGAGGGTATAGAAATAGGTGATGCCCAGTTCGTCGAACTTAGCTTTGTAGCTTTCAAACTCCTCCTCGAACACCTTCTTGAACTCGCCGTCGTAGACCTTGGCGATGGTATCCTTGGTGGAGAACCACAGGTCCTGCTTGGTGTCGATGGCGTACTGGAAGCAGGCCCGGGCGAAGGAGCGGATGCTCTTTTCCTTGTTGTGGGCGCCCTGCCACACGGCGGGACCGTCCACCTTCTGCACCAGCAGGGTCTTTTCCTCGCCGCTCTGGCCCTTGAAGGTCATGGTACACTCGCCGGGCTCGGTGGTGTACATATCCACGCTCTTATACACGTCGCCATAGGCGTGACGGGCGATGGTGATGGGCTTTTTCCAGTTCTTCACCACCGGGTGGATGCTGTCGATGAGGATGGGGGCACGGAACACGGTGCCGTCCAGGATGGAGCGGATGGTGCCGTTGGGGCTTTTCCACATCTGGGTCAGCTGGGGATATTCCTCCATGCGCTGCTTATTGGGGGTGATGGTGGCGCACTTCACGGCCACGCCCAGGCGGCGGGTGGCGTTGGCGGCGTCCACGGTGACCTGATCCTGGGTCTCGTTGCGGTGCAGCAGGCCCAGGTCATAATACTCGGTTTTCAGGTCCACAAAGGGCAGGATCAGCTGGTCCTTGATCATCTGCCACAGGATGCGGGTCATTTCGTCGCCGTCCATCTCCACCAGGGGGGTGACCATCTTGATTTTTTCCATGAGCGATATTTCCTCCTTCAATATTCCGGGGCGATTTGTATGGTTCGGGGTGCCCGGGAGGCGGGAAGCCTCCCGGGCGGGGGTATATTACATTCTGGCGGCGTAGTAGTTCATCAGGCAGCCGTCCAGGATGATCTCCTTCTCGTCCTGGGTCAGGCCCCGGACGTGGAGCAGCAGGTCATGGGTGCTGCCGTCGCGGCAGATGACCTGGGCGGGGATGTCCTCTGCGCCGTTTTCGATGGCGGCCCGGATGCCGGGGACGAACACGCAGTCGCCGGGCTGATAGTCGAAGGGCGTGCCCTGGTCGATGGTAAAGGGCAGGATGCCCCAGTTGATGCAGTTGCTGCGATAGCGCTTGGTGGCGTACTCATAGCAGATGTTGGCGAAGCCGCCCAGCACCTTCTGGCAGGAGGCGGCCTGCTCCCGGGCGGAGCCGTCGCCGGGCTTGTTGGCGAACACGCAGGAGCCGAACTGGGTGGTCTGGGCCAGCGCCTGGGCATCGCCCACCCGACCCAGAACCTCAAGCAGGGAGGCGGGGACGTCGCCCTGGCGGCGCTGTGCCTCCCGGGCGGCTACATCCTTGGCCCGGGGCACATACTCCGGCACCCGGCGGGACAGGGTGAACTCCGCCAGACGCAGGGGGTTGGAGCGATAGGAGGAGGTCTCGCCGGAGGGGATCAGCTCGTCGGTGGTGGTGACGGGGTCATGGATCACGGCGGCCAGCTCCACCAGCAGGTTCTCGGTGAGATTGTACATCTTGGGCCAGTCGGTGATGTTGGGGCCCATGACCAGCTCCACGCTGGGATCGGCTTTGCCGAAGCCGTAGTACAGGCGGTTGTCATACACTTCCTTGTCGAAGTGGTACTCATGGTGGACGGGGGTGTATTCCACGTCGGTGGCGGCGGTGATGCGTCCGCCGTTGGCGGCGGTGGCGGCGATGGAGCGGGCGTCCATCAGGCACACGGCGGCAAACTGGCCCTCGCCGGGCTTGGAGCCCTCGCGGTTGGGGAAGTTGCGGGTGGTGTGCCGCAGGGACAGGCCATTGTTGGCGGGCACGTCCCCTGCGCCGAAGCAGGGACCGCAGAAGCTGGGCTTGATGATGGCGCCGGAGGCCAGCAGGTCGGCGGTGGAGCCCACCTTCATCAGCTCCAGAGACACGGGCACGGAGGTGGGGTACACGTCGAAGCTGAAGGCGCCGGAGCCGGTATAGTGGCCGCGGACGATGTCCGCTGCCTCGGTGATGTTGTCAAACAGACCGCCGGAGCAGCCGGCGATGACGCCCTGGTCGGCCCAGACGGCGCCGTCGTGGATCTTATCGGTGAGCTGGGGATTGGCCTTGGGGAAGCGGCGCTTGGCATCGGCCTCCACCTTGGCCAGCAGCTCCTGGGCATTTTCCAGGAACTCGTGGATGGTCCAGGCGTTGGAGGGGTGGAAGGGCAGGGCGATCATGGACTCCATCTTGGACAGGTCGATGGTGATCATCTTGTCATAATAGGCGTCCTGGCCCGGGTGCAGGGGCTTGTAGTCCTCCGGGCGCTTGTGGGCCTCATAGAAGCCCCGGGTGACCTCGTCGGTCTCCCAGATGGAGGACAGACACGTGGTCTCCGTGGTCATCACGTCGATGCCATTGCGGAAGTCGATGGGCAGACTCTTGATGCCGGGGCCGGCAAATTCCAGCACGCAGTTGTTGACAAAACCGCTTTCAAAGGTGGCCTTCACCAGGGCGATGGCCACGTCGTGGGGGCCGATGCCCTGCCGGGGCTTGCCGGTGAGATACACCAGCACCACCTTGGGCATGGGGGTGTCCCAGGTGTTCTTCAGCAGCTGCTTGGCCAGCTCCGGGCCGCCCTCGCCCACGGCCATGGTGCCCAGGGCGCCATAGCGGGTGTGGGAGTCGGAGCCCAGGATCATGGAGCCGCACTTGGCCATCTGCTCCCGGGCGTAGGAGTGGATCACGCTCTGGTTGGCGGGGACGTAGATGCCGCCGTACTTCTTGGCGGCGGACAGACCGAACATATGGTCATCCTCGTTGATGGTGCCGCCCACGGCGCACAGGCTGTTGTGACAGTTGGTCAGGGCATAGGGAATGGGAAATTCCTTCATGCCGGAGGCCCGTGCCTGCTGGATGATGCCCACGTAGGTGATGTCGTGGGACACCATGGCGTCAAACCGGATGCGCAGCTGCATGGGATCCGGGGACTCGTTGTGGGCCTGCAGGATCTGCCATGCCATGGTCCGGCGGCGGGCTTCCTCCCGGTCGGTGGCTGCCGTCTCCTGGGGAACGCCGTTTACCAGGTACATGCCGTGGTCGGTGAGCTGGATCATAATGGATTTACCTCCTACACATTTCCTCTGCGGCGGGCGCAGAGTCCTTCTTTTTCTGGTCCATGTTAAATGTAGCACACCCGCCCGGGGTTGTGAATCGGTTTTCCGCAAAAATCCCGCCCGGGGCGCATTTTCTCCATTAAGCACATGAAAACACCGAATGGTTTGGTAAAAATGCGTTCCGTGCAGGGCAGACTTGCAAAATGTTTCGTCAGAATAGAATCTGTAGCCCGGTTTACAAAATCACAGGGCGGGCGTCCGGTTTCATACTGCAAAACCGGCAAGGGAAATTGCACAAATTTTCCGTCTCAAGGATAAACTTGCGACACCTGTGCGTATGGGACAAACAAAAAGAGGGGGAATACACGATTCCACGCTTTAACTTGACAAAGGGATTGGTGTATGATAAGCTGATAGGAGTTTACAACACGTCAACTATATAAAGGAGGTCATTTGATATGCGTGTTCGCGATATGGAGATCGGTGAGGTGCAGGAGCGGTTTGCCAACCTGGTGTGGGACCACGAGCCCATCCCCTCCGGCCAGCTGGTGAAGCTGTGCGAGCAGGAGCTGAACTGGAAAAAGCCTACCACCTATACGGTGCTGCGGAAGCTGTGCGAAAAGGGGCTGTTCCGGAATGAGGACGGTCTGGTGTCGGCGGTGCTGACCCGGGAGCAGTTTGCCTCCCGCCGCAGCGAGCAGTTTGTGGACAACGCCTTCCACGGCTCCCTGCCGGCCTTTGTGGCGGCCTTTACCGCCCAGAAGGGCCTGTCTGCCCAGGAGGCGGAGGAAATTCAGCAGATGATCGACAAATTCCGGAAGGAGGAGTGACCGTGCTGAGCCGGATCTTCCTGGCGGTGGCGGGTATGAGCGCCAACGCCGGACTTCTGGTGCTGGCCATCCTGGCGGTGCGGCTGGTGACCCGGCGGCGGATGCCCAAGTGGGGCAACTGCCTGCTGTGGGGGCTGGTGGCGGTGTGCCTGATGTGCCCGGTGCTGCCGGAAAGCGTTCTCAGCGTCCGGCCCCAGCCGGGGCAGGCGGCGCTTCCCGCCGCCGCGGCCATAGGGACGGCCTCCCCCGGAGCGGGGATTACCCTGACGGACCTGGCCTGGGTATGGCTGGTGGGCATGGCGGCGGTGCTGGGCTGGGCAGCTGTGAGCTATCTGCGGCTGCGGCGGCAGGTGGCGGCCTCCATCCGGGTGGGGAAGCAGGTTTACCTCTGCGACGACATCTCCTCCCCCTTTATCCTGGGCATTTTCCGGCCCCGGGTGTATCTGCCCTCGGGGCTGGAGGGGGAGACCCTGCAAAGCGTGCTGCGCCACGAGGGGGCCCATCTGCGCCGCCGGGACCACTGGTGGAAGCCGCTGGGCCATCTGCTGGTGGCGGTATACTGGTTCCACCCCCTGATCTGGGCGGCGTATGTCCTGCTGTGCCGGGACATTGAACTGGCCTGCGACGAGCGGGTGGTGCGGGATATGAACCGGGCCCAGCGGGCCGCCTATTCCCAGGCCCTGCTGGACTGCGCCATGCCCCGGCGGCGCAGGCTGGTGCTGTGTCCCCTGGCCTTCGGCGAGGTGGGGGTCCGGGACCGGGTGAAGTCGGTGCTGCACTATCGCCGCCCCGGGGTGTGGCTGTCGGCGGCGGCGGTGCTGCTGTGCGCCGCGCTGGCCATGACCTTCCTCACGGAGCCAAAGCCCGCCCGGATCGAGGTATCCCCGGAGGCCGCCGCCGGTCAGACAGACCCCGACCGGCTCCGGGAGACCAGCTCCAAGGCCCTGATCGTCGCCACCACCCTGGACCCCGCCGCCCAGCGGATCAGCTACACGGTGCAGCTGACGGAGGAGCCGGAGGACTGGATCACCCAGAAGCAGTGGTACGGCGTGGCCAGCTACGCCGATGTGGAGATTTTCTACCCCACGGAGGGGTCTTACTATCGGCAGACGGACGTGCCCCATCTGCGGTTTTACGAGTGGGGCCTTGCCAACCAACCCACGAACCTGGAGTCCCAGCGTCCGGACATGGGCACCCGATACAATGACTACATCGTGGATTCCGTAACGGTGCTCAGCGTGGACGGGGTGCTGCGCTCGACCTTCCGCCGGGTGGGCCAGTCCCTGCTGCTGGAGGAGGACCCGCGTTACTCCGGCGGCAGCGTGTCCTTCCAAGCCTGGCTGCAATAAGATTTATTACATAACGGAAATCAAAGAAGGAGGGAAGGCCGTATGTTTGCCAGACACGGCATTCAGAACGCCCTGCGCACCCGCAGGCGATCGGTGGCATTTCTGCTGCTGATGACCCTGCTGGTGACGCTGCTGGGCACATCCCTGGGGCTGAGCTTCGCCCTGCAGGAGACCCTGCGCCAATGCCGGGAGAATTATTCCACCATCGGACTGGTGGAGTATTTGGGCCCGGGCTATCCCTCCACCGCCCGGGTGGTGGAAGACGCCGGAGAGGTTCTGGCGGAGTTTGAAAGCAGGCTGGACCGGTCGGACCCGGCCCTGGTGGACTGGGAGCCCACCCGCATGGCCCTGGGCTATACCCCGGCGCTGGAGTCGCTGACGGACTACTCCGTGCTGGAAAACCGCTTTGCGCTGGTGATCCGGCTGACGGAGCAGGCCACCCGGCGCATCAAGGGCCAGGACCCGGATATCTATCCGCTCCTGGACCCGGACGGTCAACTGGTCTGGCAGTGGGGCACGGGTACCCCGGACCGGGAGGTGAAGCTGCCGTATTACTATGCCAACGTTGTCGAGACCCTGTTCAGCAGCCAACGGCTGGCTGCAAATCAGCCGGTGCTGCTGGACGTGCAGGAGGGCAGCAGCGCCGACCTGAGCCAGGATTACAATATGCCCTCGGACACCATCTGGAAGGCCGGGCACTACTATCTGGTCCAGGGGGTATACACGGAAAACGAGCTGCTGGGCCCATCCTATAAGCAGCTGTGCCCCGAGCCTTACCAGGCCAACGGCGTGTCCCTGAGCCAGGTCAGCGCCATCGACATCACCCAACCCGACGGCACCTGCGCCCAGCTGGACGGCAGCACCGATATCGAGGCCGTGGGCCAGACCTTCCAGGTCACCAGCCACAGCCTGACGGCCCAGGCCACGGACCGCCCGGCGGACCTGCTGCCTTTCCAGCAGGACGAGCTGACCCTGATCCAGGGGGACTATTACGCCGCCGGCAGCAAGGGCTGCCTGATTTCCCAGACGCTGGCCGATGACCTGGGGCTGGACGTGGGCGGCAGTCTGCCCCTGTCCCTGGCCGTCCGGGAGGACACCCTGGTCCCCTACAGCTATTGGAACAGTCAGGGCTTCGATGCCCAGGACACCTATACCATCAGCGGCATTTTCTCCGCCAACGAGGAATACGACTCCATGGTGTATATCCCGGTGCGGGAGGATGTGGACATGACGGTGAACCACTGCTCCTATACCCTGGGGCAGCTGCAAATTCGGAACGGCCAGGCCCAGGCATATGTGGAGCGGCTGCAGCAGCAGCTGCCCGGCTCCATCCAGATCACCGTATACGACCAGGGCTACACCGCCGTGTCCCAGTCTCTGGAGGATATGCTGCGGATGGTGCAGATCATCGCCGGTGTGTGCCTGGCGGTGGGTCTGGGCTTTTTGGTGCTGTTCGGCTATCTGCTGGTGTATCGCCAGCGGGGCGTGGGCCGCACCATGATCCGCGTGGGCGCTGCCCGGCGGAACGTGCATACCTATTTCCTGTTCTGCGCCGGAACGGTGGCCCTGCCTGCGGCGGTGCTGGGATGGATCCTCAGCCGGTGCGTGGGGCTGGGCGTTCTGAAGCTGCTGGAGCTGATGCTGGAAAACGGCGCGTCGGCGGAGCTGTATTTCAGCAACACCGCCCTGGCCATGCAGCGCACGGCCACGGAGTATCTGGCGGCCCCGGGCTGGGGGATCCTGGCCCTGATCGCCCTGGCCACCCTGGTCCTGGCGCTGATCTCCTGCCTGGTGTTCAGCGTGGTCAGCCTGGAGCGGCGGCATAAGCGCCGCCGGACCCGGCATACCGCCCAGGGCGCCCGGTCCCGGAGCCTGAAGGGCGGCGCGCTGACCTATGCCCGGCTTTCGGCCCGGCGAGGGGGCTTCCGGTCCCTGGTGCCGGTGCTGGCGGGCATCTGCGCGGCGGTGCTGTTCTGCCAGCTGACGGGCACCGTCACCCGCTATGACCATCAGCTGATGAAGCTGCGGGCGGACAGCTCCGTCCAGGGCTTCCTGACGGATATCCGCGGCCAGTCCACCAGCGGGCTGGCCCTGGGCGACGGCGTGGTGGAGGGGATCAGCCAGATCCCCGGCGTGACCGACGTGACCTATCTGACCACCACGCCCTATTATTTCAACGGCTTCTACCGGGACGGCAAGTTCGCCGGAGGCCCCGGCCGGCGGGCGCAGCCCATCGGCTCCTTTGCCGCCGAGCGATATGAGGACGAGCTGCGGTCCGGCCCCAGGCTGGTGTTTACCAACAGCCTGAAGGGCGCGCCGGAGTTCCTGTCCCGCACCTCGGTGGAGGTGGAGTGGCTGGAGGGCTATGACGAGGGCTTCCTGGCCGCCGACCCCACACTGGAGATCGACCCCAACACCGACCACATCGTGAAGGATAAGCCGCCGGAAAACCGCTGCCTGATCCCCACGGACATGATGGACGAGTACGGCATTCAGCTGGGCGACTGGATCTGGCTGGAGAGCATCACCTATCCCTACACGAACTCCAACGACACCCAGATCATCCAGGTGGCCTTCCGGGTGGTGGGAGCCTTTGTGCAGACGGGCCGGGCCAACAACATCTATGTGAACCTGGATATGCCCAAGTATTTCCTGAACCTGTCCATGGCCTCCGTTTATGAATGGAGCACCCAGGACCTGCCGGGCGGCATTATCTTCACCCGGGGCGGCATCTCCCTGCGGCAGTCCTACAGCGGTGCCACCTTCTCCATCCCCAGCTGCACGGACCTGACCTCCGTGAAGCAGGCCCTGCACGACATGGGCCTGTCGGAGGTGGGGCGGATCAGCAGCATCCGCAACTTCGTCATCATCAACGACGCGGCGTACCTGACCACGGAGCGGGCCGCCGCCCAGCGCCTGTGGTATATGCAGCACCTGTTCCCGGTGGTGTATGCCATCGCCCTGGGCCTGGCGTATCTGCTGGCATTTTTACAGGTGCAGTCCCGGCGGCGGGAGCTGCGCACCATGCGCAGCGTGGGCGCGGACCGGAAAACCGCCTATGGAAGCCTGTTTTTGGAGCAGCTGATGCTGGCCGCGCTGGGAGCCGTCCTGGGAGCGGGTCTGTGCCTGGCCCTGGGCTGGGGAAGCAGGCTGGGCCTGGGCCTCACCGCCGCCTTTGCCGTGCTGTGGCTGCTGGGGGCCCATGTGGCCCTGTGCCGGGCCAACAGCCGCCATATTCTGAAAAACCGCAGGGAGGTTGAATGATATGCCGATTCTGGAATTGAAAGACGTGCGCTACAGCTACAGTCCCGAGAAGGTGGTGCTGCGGGGCATGAGCTGCGCCTTCGAGTGCGGCACCCTGTACGCCCTGGTGGGCAAGTCCGGCGCGGGCAAGAGCACGCTGCTGAGCCTGATGGCGGGACTGGACCTGCCGGAAAGCGGCCAGGTGCTGTTTGAGGGCACCCCCACCGGGGACATGGACCTGGACGAATACCGCCGCCGGAAGGCCGCGGTGATCTATCAGGACTTCGCCCTGTTCCCCATGCTGACGGCCCTGGAAAACATCGAGTACCCCATGGAGCTGTGCCATGTGGACGCCAAGGAGGCCCGGCAGCAGGCTTTGGAGCTGGCCCGGCGGGTGTCCCTGCCGGAGGAGCTGCTGGACCGCCCAGCTTTCCGGCGGCGAGCAGCAGCGGGTGGCCATCGCCCGGGGCCTGACCATGGACCGGCGGCTGCTGCTGGCAGACGAGCCCACCGGCAACCTGGACAGCGAGAACAGCGACAACATCATCGACCTGCTGCTGAAGCTGGCCCATGACGAGAACCGCTGCGTCATCGTGGTGACCCACGACCTGTCCGTAATGGACCGGGCCGACGTGGTGTACCGCATCAACGACGGCCTGCTGGAGCGCCGGTAACGGGAAAACGCAGGTAAATCGCAGACGAATCGCAGACAAATTGCAGGTAAATCGTAAATAACAATAGGGAGAGGCTTCGGCCTCTCCCTATTGCTGTCCGCCCGCGATGACCGGAAATCCCCTTGCCATGTCATTGCGAAACCAGTCCGCGGACTGGTTGTGGCAATCCGTATCCCCTGCCCCGGCCCGCTGAGGACAGCGGGCCCTACGGACTTGGCTCTCCCTCTGGGAGAGCCAAGAGACGTCGCTTCGGCGATTTCCCGGTTCACCGGATCTCGATGGCCCCTACCGGACAGCTGTCCGCCGCCTCCTGGGCCGCCAGCCGGCACTCCTCCGGCACCGGGCCGCTGATGGCCCGGGCGGGTTCCCCGGGATCCAGGGTGAACACGTCCGGGCACACCGCCGGACACAGCCCGCACTGGATGCACGTTTTCGCATGGACCATAGCCTGCATATTCCGCCCCTCCTTTCCGTTGATCTGCCCATAGTCTGCCCCGTTTCCCGGGGAATTATCGCCTGCTGCCTTGCCCGGGGCAGCAAATCATGCTATACTGGCCTCATGTGTATAAAAAGGAGTGCATTTCCATGTCTGATACCATCGCCGCCATTGCCACGGCCCCGGGGCCGTCGGCCATCGGGGTGGTGCGCCTGTCCGGGCCGGACACCTGCGTCGTGCTGGACCGGGTGTTCCGCCCGAAAAACGGCCGCCCCATGTCCCGGCAGGAGCCCCGCCGCCTGGTGCTGGGGGACGTGCTGGACCGGGACGGCCAGGTCATCGACAGCGCCCTGGCGGTGCTGTTCCCCGGCCCCGGCAGCTACACCGGCCAGGACTGCGGCGAGCTGCAGTGCCACGGAAGCCCGGTGGTGCTGGACGCGGCCCTGGCCGCCATGCTTGCCGCCGGAGCCCGCCAGGCCAAGGGCGGCGAGTTCACCCGCCGGGCGTTTCTCAACGGCCGCATGGACCTTTTGCAGGCGGAGGCCGTGGCGGACCTGATCGACGCCGAGACCGCCCAGGCCGCCCACAATGCCGTGGGCCAGCTGGAGGGGGTCCTCAGCCGCACCGTGGCGGAGATTTATGACGGCCTGATGGCCATTGTCTCCCGGTTTTACGCCGTGGTGGACTATCCCGACGAGGACATCGAGGACCTCACGCTTGCCGAGACGGAGCGGACGCTCACGGAGAGCGAACAAACGCTCGCGGCTCTGCTCGGCACCTTTGCGCGCGGACGCGTGCTCAAAAGCGGCGCGGCGACCGCCATCGTCGGCGCGCCGAACGCGGGCAAAAGCTCGCTGCTCAACGCGCTCGTGGGCTACGACCGCGCCATCGTCACCGACATTCCCGGCACGACGCGCGACACGGTCGAGCAGACCGTCACACTCGGGCGGCACCTTGTCCGTCTGGTTGATACCGCAGGCATCCGCGACACACAGGATGTGATCGAAAAAATCGGCGTTGACCGCTCAATGGAAGCCGCGAAGGACTGCGATGTAGCGCTGTATGTCCTTGATGATTCCAAGCCTATGACGGAAGAGGATCGCCGCGCGATGGGCGCGGCGCTCGAAGCGCCGGAAGCCGTTGCGATTTTGAACAAACAGGATCTGGCTGCCGTGATCGAACCGTCCGATCTGCCGTTTGCGTACATTGTCCCCATCTCCTGCAAGGACGGCACGGGCTTTGATCTGCTGGAGCAGGCGTTTGATATGCTCTTCCCGGACGATACGCCGTGTGACGGTTCGCTTCTGACGAACGCGCGGCAGGCCGGCGCCATTCTGCGCGCAAAAAAATCCGTCGATTCCGCCGTGCAGAGCCTGCGTGCGGGTATGACGCCCGACGCGGTGCTGGTCGATCTGGAATCGGCGATGGATGCGCTCGGCGAGGTCACGGGCCGGACGATGCGCGAGGATATCACAAACCGCATTTTTGAGCGGTTCTGCGTTGGAAAATAAACCACAGAAATCAGGTTTTACTATGATCTATCTCGATAATTCCGCCACCACGCGCCCCTGCCCCGCCTGCGTGCGGGCCATGACAGAGGCGCTCACGGACTGCTGGGGCAATCCGTCGTCCGTCTACGCCCTCGGTATCGATGCCGCCCACCGTCTGCGGCAGGCGCGGCAGGCGGTCGCCGCCGCCCTCGGCGCGGAGCCGGATCGGGTGTTTTTCACCTCCGGCGGCACAGAGGCCGACAACTGGGCCATCCTTTCAGCCGCTGAACGTCTCGGCAAGCGCGGCCGCCACATCATCACGACCGCCGTGGAGCACCACGCTGTCCTGCACCCCATGCAGAAGCTGGAAGCAAAGGGCTTCGAGGTCACATATTTGCAGCCTGACCACGACGGCAATATTACAGTCGAGGAACTGAAAAAGGCCCTCCGCCCCGATACCATTCTCGTTTCCGTCATGATGGTCAACAACGAGACGGGCGCAGTCATGCCGATTGCCGACATGGTCAAGGCCGTGCGCCCTGATCTCGGCGGCAAGGGCTTCATTTGACAGGCCGCGCTTGTAAATTTCATCTGCAAAATAGATGGTTTCGGTGCTGCGGTCGTAGTACAGCACCACAACGGCAGCAGGGTCAGACGCAAAGCCAAAATCAACACCAACATAGCGGTAACACTGCATTGCAAGCTCTTCGTCCGCGATCTCGCGCACTTCCAGCGTGGTGAATACCTCGCCGCCGCTGCCGGTGGGAATGCCCAGATACTCATGATCGTACACTTTCGGGTTTAGGCTCTGGATGCGCTGGGCTTCGTTCAGAAACACCTCTCCCAGCCATTCCGGGGGCACCTGGGTGTAATCCGTGTGCAGGGTCAACGCTTCCTCGTTGGGCTGCTGGACAAACTTATTTGCCCAGTTATTCAGGGACACAGGCGGGTTGAAGCTGCGGAACACCACAGGCTTACCGCCACGGCCCACGGACTGCATCACGCTGCGGACAAAGTTTTCTCCGGGCAGCTCTGAAAATTCCTCAAACCACACCCACCGGAAAAAGCCCTTTGCAGGCTTGATACTCTTGATCTTGCTGTTATCGTCCAGCCCGCGAAAGATGATCTGTGCGCCGGTGGGAATGTAGGTGCAGCGCATGGGTGACACGGTGCAGCTCCACAGGTCAGACACGCCCAGCGCGTCAATAGCCCATTGGATTTGTGCAAACACGGATTCCCTCAAGGTGCTGCCCCACCGCCTGAACACCACAGCAGAGCCGGTGCCGGTGGGGTCTTTCTGGATGCCGTCCACGATCTCCAACGACACAAAGGACGATTTGCAGGAGCCGCGCCCACCGGGAAGATTGTAGTAGGTGTGTGCATCGGCTGCTATATCCTCGTGTATGGCGTGATATACAGCAGCTTCGTGCTCGGTAGGGTCGATGCCCTGCACACGCTCAAGCGTGGCAGCTCTGGCCGCTTTCCGGGCCTGTAGTGCCCGGATGCGCTTTTCCAGTCGGTCAAGCTCCATTCGCTTCCACCTCGTCAAGCAGCTTTTCCAGCTCTGCCAGTTTCTTCTGCTGTTCGTCAATGCGGATGCAGTTCAAAACGGCGTTGCAG
>OMAO01000824.1_pt1 | contig 14208 bp, 9 predicted proteins | sample 1644641 | NCBI WGS metagenome assembly OMAO01 (sample SAMEA103958120, study PRJEB25191) | human gut metagenome | biome: human-associated habitat [ENVO:00009003]; feature: intestine environment [ENVO:2100002]; material: feces | place: Germany | collected 2013/2015
CGGAGTGCGGTATCGGACATCCTACAGCTTATGGTGATCAAGGGGGAAATCGAGACCAATGACCAGTTTGATCCCTATAAGAAGATCGATATTACAAAATTTGCATCTGCAAAAAGCGGTGGTGTGGATTGCACGGTAACGGCGGTCTATGAACTGGAAGATCTGATCAAGTGGGGAAGATACGGCGTGGAGTATACGGACCGTATCATGAGTATGTCTGATTTCGTCAATTATTTCGGACCCGTGACCTCTCCGGAGCATTTTAAACTGGATGGGGACGGACAACTGGAATTTGTGGCGGAAGCAGAACAGACTGTGGAGGAACAGGATGCGGTGCTACGGGCGATAGAAGCCATTCCGGAGAGTCAGAGGACTGATCGATTGGAGGATCTGGCATTTACTTATTTCGTGAAGGAGAGCGCACAGGATATCCGGGTATCCAGGGAGGATGACGGAACAATTACAGTATATTTTCCCATGATCGTGAACCGGTACGCCACTGTGGACGGAGAGAAACAGCTGACTGCCCATGCAAGTAACTGGGTTGACTATATAGCGTTGCAGAACAATTTGGAACTGGCAGTGAATACACTGGCTGCCAGTTACGAACAATATCAGAACTGTAACGATCTGTACCGGGAAAATGCAGGAAATCTGAAATACGCGGTCCGGATGGTGACCCCGGACGGTATTACCAGGACTTATACCAACGTATCGGAGATTGAGAACAGTTCGGATAATGAGATCACGGACTATTTTTCCGAATACAGACGTTATCTGATCTATTATCCCGACAGTCTGGAATTTACCGGTAATACCGGTATGACGGAGAGTGAGATCTATCATTATCTCAAGGAATATGATTATGCCTATCCGGATATGACACATATCTGGATCGCCGTGGATACGAATTATCCGGTGGCGGGAGACTCCTTCTATAATGCAAATGTGGTATTTCAGAGGATCGTACCGAATATATGGTATCTCATTGGTGGCGGGATCCTGTTAGTGGTCCTGTGGCTGCTTATCGGTATATATCTGACAGTGACGGCAGGTGTTGCATATGATGAAGAGGATGAACCGGTACTGTATTTGAACGGTATTGACCATGTGTGGATCGAATTTATGCTGCTTGCTTTTGTGGCATGCATCTATGCGGGAAGAATAGGTTATGATTACCTGATGGATACGGCAAACAGGGTTTACTTAAGCCATGCTGAGATTCAGGGCAGAGAATATACGAGACTGGCGGCATACGGCGTATTTGCCATCTATGGATTTACAGTCAGCATGGGATTTAACGTATTCTGGTACAGTTTCATGCGCAGGATAAAATCCCACAATATGTGGAGTGACAGTTTCCTGCATTGGCTTACGAGCAGCTTCGGAAAAGCGGTACATTTTGTGGTATCCCACAGAAATTCCGCCATCAGCTCCCTGATTCCGTATAATCTGTTCCTGCTTGCCAATCTGGCGGGAATATTTGCAGCCTATCTGCTGCGGGACAGAGGAGCCTTATGGCTGCTTCCGGCACTGGCAGCCATCGTACTGGACGGTATCGTGGGTGTGCTGCGATTTAAACAGAAAGCGGAACAGATCGATATTGTGGAAGGAATACGCAGGATCCGTGACGGCGAGGTGGATTATAAGCTGGATACGGAGGCGCTTCACGGAGACAACAGGGAGATGGCGGATGCGGTAAATAACATCGGTGAAGGTATCCGTAAGGCGGTAAGTACCAGCATGAAGGACGAACAGATGAAGTCTGACCTGATCACTAATGTATCCCATGATATCAAGACGCCGCTGACCTCCATTATCAATTATGTGGATCTGCTGAAACGCCTGAAAATCACGGAGGAACCGGCACAGAGCTATATTGCCGTACTGGACAGCAAGTCCCAGAGGCTGAAACAGTTGACAGATGACCTGGTGGAAGCTTCGAAAATCTCTTCCGGTAATATTGTATTGAATTTAGAGCCGTTAAATCTGACGGAGCTGTTGAACCAGGCAGTGGGAGAATTCTCTGACAGACTGGAGGAGAAAAAGCTGCAGATTATTTTCGACGGCAGTGACCAGCCGGGTATGATCTATGCAGACAGCCGCAGAATGTGGAGAATTATAGAGAATCTTTTTCAGAATATCTGTAAATATGCGCTGGAGGGAACCAGAGTCTACCTGGAGATGCAGGTAGAAGGCGGCAGAGTTATCGCTTCTCTTAAAAATATTTCTGACAGACCTATGAATTTAAAGGGAGAGGAATTGTCGGAGCGTTTTATCCGCGGAGACGCTTCCCGTACCACGGAAGGCAGTGGGCTTGGGCTGTATATCGCGAAGAATCTTACGCAGGCACAGCATGGAGAATTTCAGATCCGGCTAGACGGAGATCTGTTCAAGATCCTGCTTGATTTTCCGGAGTATATCCGACCGGTGGCAGAAGAGACGATAAAAGTGAACGAGGCAGATTCCGATAAGGTGGAAGAATAAGTTAAGTATAAGTTAACAGAAAAAACGCAGAAGCAAATCATTGCTTCTGCGTTTTTTCTGTTAACGGTAGCTAATTTAGAAATGGAACTCGTTCATATCCTTGCGGTTGTTGTAGGCGTCCACAATACCGTGGATCTTATCAGTGGTAGCCATGACATTGGACAGAGAAGCATCATGGTTCATGAAGTCGATCAGGGAAGCAATGAACTTACTCATGTCTGCTTCAATAAAGTAAGGTCTTGTATAGATTTCGGGAGGCAGATAGGTAAGATTCGTAGTGATGACCTTATCAAAATCGCCATGCTCGTAAGCAGCATCGAAATTCTTCAGACCATCGGTGAACAGACCAAAGGTACAGCAGATATATACGCGTCGGGCATTCATTGCCTTTAACTGCTTCGCGGTATCCAACATACTTCCACCGGAGGAGATCATATCATCGATAATAATGATGTCTTTGCCATCGATATTGTCACCTAAGAATTCATGGGCAACAATAGGGTTTTTACCATTGACGATGGTGGAGTAGTCACGTCTCTTGTAGAACATACCTGTATCAACACCCAGGACGCTTGCAAAGTAAATAGCACGGTCCAAAGCACCCTCATCCGGGCTGATGACTAACAGATGATCCTTATCCACGATCATATCGTCTTCGGAATTCAACAGTGATTTTATGAATTCATAAGGGGTAGTGAAGTTATCAAAGCCGTTCAGGGGTGTGGAATTCTGAACGCGGGGATCGTGGGCATCAAAGGTGATAAAGTTGTCGATTCCCATGTCTCTTAATTCTTCCAATGCATAAGCGCAGTCCAAAGACTCTCTGCCGCTGCGGCGGTGCTGTCTGCCTTCGTAGAGGAAGGGCATAATGACATTGATGCGTCGTGCCTTACCGTTACATGCGGCGATAACACGCTTCAGATCCTGATAGTGGTCATCGGGAGACATGTGGTTGGTATAGCCGTTCATGTTGTAAGTAATACTATGATTGCACACATCGGTTAAAATGAAAAGGTCTTTACCGCGGATCGTTTCACTGATCTGTGCCTTGGCTTCACCGCTGCCGAAACGGGGTACATCCACATCTACGAGATAATTACTCTCGATATAGCCGTGGAAAGCAGGATCATTTTTAACTTTGTCATTGTGGATACTCTTACGGAATTCAACCATGTAATCGTTGATACGGCGTCCCATTTTTTCTGCGGAAGGCAGAGCGATGATCTTCAAAGGAGCCACGGGCATGGCATTTTCCAGTTCATGTAAATTAGGCATGATGTCCCTCCTGGACGAGCTTTTATTGTTCGTAAAAATATTTCGTAAATATTATTCAGAGCTTCATTCGCAAAGCCGCATCTTCGATGCTTACCTTTTGCTCAAAATATAACAATTAATTTATATCATTATGCTAGTGACACGTCAAGGAATTTCTTGTAAAATGGATAGAAGAAAGCTGGTTAGGTGGATTAAAATGAAGAAAAAAGAACATATTGTAAAAACGGTAAAGCCGGGCAGTATCGCTGAGGAACTGGAGATCGCTCAGGGAGATAAGGTACTGGCGATAGATAATACGGAGATCGAGGACATTTTTGATTATCAGTTTCTGACCCAGGATACTTATATTGAAATGCTGGTGGAGAAGCCGGACGGAGAGCAGTGGCTCTTAGAGATCGACAAGGAATTCGATGAGGATCTGGGAATCGAATTTGAGAACGGTCTGATGGATGAATACAGGCATTGTCATAACAAATGCATTTTCTGCTTTATCGATCAGATGCCGAAGGGCATGCGGGATACTTTGTATTTCAAAGATGACGATTCCCGCCTGTCTTTTTTACAGGGCAATTATGTGACATTGACCAACATGTCGGACCATGATATCGACCGGATCTGCAGATATCATCTGTCCCCCATCAATATCTCATTCCAGACCATGAATCCCGAGCTTCGGTGTAAAATGCTGAACAATCGTTTCGCGGGAGATGCTCTGAAAAAGGTGGATACTTTAAATGCTGCGGGGATTCGGATGAACGGACAGATCGTACTGTGTAAGGGCGTGAATGATGGTAAGGAACTGGAATACAGCATTCAGAAGCTGATGGAATATCTGCCGAATGTGGAGAGCGTTTCCGTGGTACCGGTTGGATTGTCCAAATACCGTGAGGGGCTGTATCCGTTAGAACCATTCAATGCACAGGATGCGGGCGAGGTCATTGACCTGATCGAGAAATACCAGAAGATCTGCATGGAGAAATATGACACCCATTTTATCCAGGCGAGTGACGAGTGGTATATCTTAGCGGGCAGAGAGGTGCCGGAGGAGGAACGTTACGATGGTTATCTGCAGCTGGAGAACGGCGTAGGCATGATCCGGCTGTTATTGGATGAGTTCCACGATGCGCTAAAGAGACGTATCATAGAAAAAGATTCCGGGGCAAAGCTTCCCTGGGAAGGGACAAGGGAGATCTCCCTGGCGACGGGCAGACTGGCGTTTCCTTATTTAAAGAGAATGTCGGAAGAACTGATGCAGGAATATCCCGGGCTTCGGATCCATGTCTATGAGATCATCAATGAATTTTTCGGAGAGATGATCACCGTATCCGGGCTTCTGACCGGGCAGGATATCGTGAAGCAGTTAAAGGATAAGAACCTGGGAGAAGCGTTGTATCTTCCCCGGAATGTCCTCAGAAGCGGAGCAGATCTGTTTCTGGACGATTATACGCTGGCAGACGTGGAGGGGGCTTTACAAGTTCCTGTGAATATTGTAAAATCAAGCGGATATGATCTTGTGGACGCTTTGCTTGGAATCGATGGTTCCGGGCAGAACTAAGATATCAGAAGTAAGAATGGAGGAAATTATGGCAAAGAGAAAATCCAAGCCCATCGTTGCGGTGGTGGGACGCCCAAATGTAGGTAAATCCACCCTGTTCAATGCATTGGCTGGCGAAAATATATCTATCGTAAAAGATACGCCCGGTATTACCAGAGACCGTATTTATGCGGATATCCATTGGCTGGATATGACATTTACGCTGATCGACACCGGCGGTATCGAGCCGGACAGCAAGGATGTGATCCTGTCCCAGATGAGAGAGCAGGCGGAGATCGCCATGGAGACGGCGGATGTGATCATTTTCCTGGTAGATGTGAAGCAGGGGCTGGTGGACGCTGACTCCAAGGTGGCGGACATGCTGCGCCGTTCCCACAAGCCGGTGGTACTGGTAGTCAACAAGGTGGACAGTTTCCAGAAGTATATGGCGGATGTTTACGAATTCTACAATCTGGGCATCGGCGATCCCCATCCGATCTCTGCGGTGAACCGTCTGGGAATCGGTGATATGTTAGAAGCTGTAACCGAATATTTTGATAAGGAACAGGCAGAGGAAGAGGAGGATGACCGCACTCGTGTGGCTATCGTCGGTAAACCTAACGTAGGTAAGTCTTCCCTGATCAATAAGCTGCTGGGTGAGAACCGTCTGATCGTATCCGATATCGCAGGTACTACCAGAGACGCGGTGGACACCGAGATCACTTATAACGGCAAGGAATATGTCTTCATTGATACTGCGGGACTCCGTCGTAAGAATAAGATCAAGGAAGAGCTGGAGCGTTACATGATCGTCCGTACTGTCAGTGCCGTGGAGCGTGCGGAGGTCGTGGTACTGATGATCGATGCGGAAGAAGGCGTTACGGAGCAGGATGCGAAGATCGCCGGAATCGCACATGAGAGAGGCAAAGCGACGATCATTGTAGTGAATAAGTGGGATGCCATCGAAAAAGACGACAAGACCATTTACAAATTTACGGAAAAGGTGCGCAATACCTTATCCTTCATGCCTTATGCGGAGCTTCTGTTTGTCTCTGCGAAGACGGGTCAGAGACTGCCCAAGCTGTTCGAGACCATCGATATTGTCAGCGAGAACCACGCCATGCGTGTGGCTACCGGTGTGCTCAATGAGATCATGGCAGAGGCTGTGGCAATGCAGCAGCCCCCTTCTGATAAGGGTAAGAGACTGAGATTGTACTATATTACCCAGGTAGCGGTAAAACCGCCTACTTTCGTGATCTTTGTAAACGATAAGGAGCTGATGCATTTCTCCTATACCAGATATATTGAAAATCAGATCCGAGAGACCTTTGGGTTCAAGGGGACTCCCCTCAGATTTATCATCAGAGAACGAAAGGAAAAAGATCAATAATGGAACGTGTTATCTGTTTACTCATCGGCTATGTATTTGGACTGTTTCAGACTGCATATTTTTATGGCAAGACAAAGGGAATCGATATCCGTAAGTACGGAAGCGGCAATGCCGGTACCACCAATGCCCTGAGAGTGCTGGGAACCAAGGCAGGACTGATCGTGTTTGCGGGAGACTGTTTAAAATGTATCATCGCCGTATGTATCACCAGAGCCTTATTCAGTACCGGACATCCGGAGAATATTTATCTGCTGTGTCTGTACACCGGCGCAGGAGCCATTATCGGACACAACTTTCCGTTCTATATGGGATTTAAGGGCGGAAAGGGTATCGCTGCCACCGCAGGACTGATCCTGTCTTTCCACCCCTATTTTATCGTGATGGGTGTGGTACTGTTTTTTGGAGCTTTTCTGACCACACATTATGTGTCTCTGGGATCACTGCTGGTATATGCTGGATTTATGATCCAGATGGTAGTCTGCGGACAGATGGGACTGTTCGGTGCCATGCCGCAGTCACAGCTGTATGAGATGTATGCAATTACTGCATTTCTCACGGTTATGGCATATTGGAAGCACAGACAGAACATTGTCCGTCTGCTTCACGGGAACGAGAGGAAGACTTATCTGTTCAAGAAAAAGGCAACAGAAGCGCAGACAGAAATATCCGGGGAGGATAAATAAGCTATGGCAAAAGTATGTATATTGGGCGGCGGAAGCTGGGGAATCGGTCTGTCAGTGGTATTACATAAGAACGGACATGATGTGACGGTATGGTCTGCAGTTCCCGCAGAGATTCAGATGCTTCAGGAGAAGCACGAACACAAGATGCTGCCGGGAGTAAAGCTCCCGGAGGATATGATCTTTACTACGGATGATAAATCTGCGATCGAGGGTAAGGATCTGTTAGTTATGGCAGTGGCAAGCTCCTACACCAGAAGCACGGCACACCGCATCAGCCCGCTGGTGGCGAAGGGACAGAGAATCGTCAGCGTCTCCAAGGGAATCGAGGAGCATACCCTGATGACCCAGGCACAGATCATCGAAGATGAGATCCCCCAGGCACAGGTAGCGGTACTGTCCGGACCGACGCACGCGGAGGAAGTCAGCCGTGGTATCCCCACGACGATCGTAGCGGGTTCTAAGAGTAAAAGCTGTGCGGAATATGTGCAGAATCTGTTCATGAACGAGGTGTTCCGTGTCTATACCAGCCCGGATGTACTGGGCATTGAACTGGGCGGTGCTCTGAAAAACGTAGTAGCGCTGGCTGCCGGTATTGCCGACGGACTGGGCTACGGAGACAATACGAAGGCAGCACTGATCACCAGAGGCATTACCGAGATCGCCAGACTTGGTACTGCCATGGGTGGTAATTTCGAGACCTTCTGTGGTCTGACCGGTATCGGAGATCTGATCGTGACCTGCGCCAGTATGCATTCCCGTAACCGTCGTGCCGGTATCCTGATCGGGCAGGGCAAGTCCTACGAGGAAGCAATGAAGGAAGTTCAGATGGTGGTAGAGGGCGTGTATTCTGCCAAGGCTGCCATGGAACTGTCGAAAAAATATGAGGTTCAGCTGCCTATTATTGAGCAGGTAAATGAAGTGCTCTTTGACGGTAAGCCTGCGGATCAGGCCGTAAAAGAACTGATGCTTCGTGACAAGAAGTTGGAAGTATCCCATCTGCCCTGGCCTGAAGAATAAATCGTGAGAATCGATCATATTTTTGGTGTTGACAGAAAAACGCAAACTGGCTATAATAAGCTCATGTTTAGCGCAAACATATGATAAGAAGAATGCAATGAAGGGAAGAAGTACTGTTCCTCCACTTCTGACAGAGAGTAGCCGGCAGGTGAGAGGCGCACAGAAGCAGAGCAGGAATACATCCCGGAGCAGCCGGTGGAAAGAGAAGGATCAGAAGATTTTTATCAGAGGATCCCGAACGAGTAGATCAGGACGGCAGGCCCCGATATCGGCCGAAGTATTGATAGATACTTACTGAGCTGTCAGATGTGAGTCTGGCGGGAACATTAGGTGGTAACACGAGTGATCAAGCTCGTCCTTTTGAAAAGGGGCGGGCTTTTTTAGTGCCTTTGGAGCCGATTCCCGAAAAATGCAAAAAGGTATACAGAGTAAAAGAACCAAAAAAGGAGAAGAAAAAATGACAGTATTTGATGAATTAAAAGCAAGAGGACTGCTGGCACAGCTGACAGATGAAGAGGAGATCAAGGAACTGATCAATAACGGAAAGGCTACCTTCTATATCGGTTTTGATCCTACTGCAGACAGTCTTCACGTGGGACATTTCATGGCACTGTGTCTGATGAAGAGAATGCAGATGGCAGGCAACAAGCCCATCGCTCTGATCGGTGGAGGAACTGCGATGATCGGTGATCCCTCCGGCAGAAGCGATATGCGTACCATGATGACCAAGGAGACCATTCAGCATAACGTAGACTGCTTCAAGAAGCAGATGAGCCGTTTTATTGATTTTGGCGACGGTAAGGCACTGATGGTCAATAATGCGGACTGGCTGCTGAATCTGAACTATGTGGAACTGTTAAGAGATGTGGGAGCACATTTCAGTGTCAACCGTATGCTGACCGCAGAGTGCTACAAGCAGAGAATGGAGAAGGGCTTAAGCTTTCTTGAATTCAACTACATGATCATGCAGAGCTTTGACTTCCTGACCTTATACCAGAAATACGGCTGCAACATGCAGTTCGGTGGTGATGATCAGTGGAGCAACATGTTAGGAGGCACCGAGCTGATCCGCAGAAAGCTGGGTAAGGATGCTTATGCCATGACCATCACCCTGCTGTTAAATTCCGAGGGTAAGAAGATGGGTAAGACCCAGAAGGGTGCCGTATGGCTGGATCCCAACAAGACTACACCTTTCGAGTTCTACCAGTACTGGAGAAATGTATCGGACGCTGATGTCCTGAAGTGCCTGCGCATGCTGACCTTCCTGCCGCTGGAGCAGATCGATGAGATGGACAAATGGGAAGGAAGCCAGTTAAATCAGGCGAAGGAAATTCTGGCATACGAACTGACCAATCTGGTACATGGCGAGGAAGAGGCTAAGAAGGCACAGGAGAGTGCAAGAGCACTGTTTACCGGCGGCAACGCCGCAGAAATGCCTACCAGTGAGCTGACAGAGGCAGACTTTACCGATGGTAAGATTGATATTCTCGGTGTTCTGGTGAAATCCGGACTGTCCGCATCCCGCAGTGAAGCAAGACGTGCCGTAGAACAGGGCGGTGTTGTCGTAGCGGATGAAAAGGTTACAGATGTGAAGACCGCTTACGATCCCGAGCAGTTTGACGGAGAGGGTCTGGTAGTCCGCAGAGGTAAGAAGAACTTCAAGAGAGTCGTTATGAAGTAAAAAGAATAAAAATTCAAAGATGGGATCTTTCACGAAAAACAGTGAAGGATCCTATTTTTATTGTGATTTTTCTTGCATTTATAGGTGCAGTATGGTTTAATATTGGTAGTATGTTAAAAAAATATCAAAAGGCGGTAATGTGATATGAGCAGCATGAGAGGGATCGATACTCCGGTAAGACAGCGGAGAAGAAGAGTATTTAAGGAAGTGGCTAATCTGGCTTACAATTCCAAGAATCTGAAAGATGATATGGAGGCGCTGCCTTATAAGATCGTAGACTATGAAGAGTCGGAGTTTTGGGAGAGCGTCTATCGTGACAGAGCGATCATCCGTGAGCGCATCCGTCTGGCCATGGGTATGAGCTTACGCCCGGAGAACCGCGAGCATCCCGGACATCTGACACAGGGATTGGAAGAGAGTAATATTGATGAAAAATATTACGAACCCCCTCTGATGCAGGTCATTCCGTCGGCTTGTAATGCCTGCCCAGAGAACCGTTATGAGGTGACCAGCTCCTGTATGGGGTGTGTGGCACATCCCTGTCAGAGTGTCTGTCCCAAGGGCGCGATCTCTATGAAAAACGGCAAGTCTGTTATTGATCAGGAGAAATGCATTAAGTGCGGAAAATGCCGTGAAATCTGCCCTTATGATGCAATTTGTCATAAAGAGCGTCCCTGTAAGGCTGCCTGCGGTATTGGAGCCATCACATCTGACCATGTGGGAAGAGCTGTGATCGACAATGAAAAATGTGTATCCTGTGGTCAGTGTATGGTAAGCTGTCCCTTCGGAGCAATTGCTGACAAGTCACAGATCTTCCAGCTGATCCGTGCCATGCAGTCCGGACGGAAGATCATAGCCCAGGTGGCACCTGCATTTGCCGGACAGTTCGGTCCGAAAGTGACACCGGAGATGTTCAAGACAGCGTTGAAGGAATTGGGGTTTGCGGATGTCTATGAGACAGCGTTGGGCGCTGACATGGGATGTATGGCGGAAGCGGAGCACTACGTGAAGGAGGTTGCTACCGGTAAGCAGCAGTTTGCCCTGACATCCTGTTGTCCTTCCTGGTCTGTGATGGCGAAGAATCTGTTTCCTGAGACCATTGATAAGATAAGTAATGAATTGACACCTATGGTTGCAACAGCCCGTCTGATCAAACAGGAACATCCGGATGCGTCCGTAGTATTCATTGGCCCCTGCGCTTCCAAGAAGCTGGAAGCCAGCAGACGTACCGTTCGTTCCGATGTAGACTTTGTTATCACTTTTGAGGAACTGACCGGTATGTTCGAAGCTAAGGGAATCCTGTTAGATGAGATCAAGGCCATGGATGAGATGAAGGATGCTACCGCAGCCGGAAGAGGTTACGGCGTGGCAGGCGGCGTTGCCAATGCCATCAAGGAGTGTATCGAACAGTATTATCCGGGAACACCGGTGAACATTCAGCATGCGGAGAGCCTGGCAGAATGTAAGAAAGCCCTGCTTCTTGCCAAGGTCGGTAAGATGAACGGCTGCCTGATCGAGGGTATGGCCTGCCCCGGAGGCTGTATTGCCGGAGCCGGCACCAACATTGCTATTCCCGTAGCAGCCAGAGCCGTGGACAAGTTCAAGAACGAAGCAGAGAAGAAAGTACCTGATGAAAGTGTGGATCAGGAAATGGTGGAACTGGAAAAAGAATAAACATAGGATAGAAATTTTGTCGGGAAAGGGAATCATCACAGAAGCGTGATGGTTCCTTTTTTATGGTCTGTAAATTAGCTATTGTTATTTTAACAAAGATACTATAAAATATCGTGGAGAACTTTTAGGAGAAACAGATTATGAACATTCAGGATAGTATTATTTTTTTCATGGAAATCTTAGGAACCATCGCTTTCGCCGCGTCAGGCGCCATGGTGGGGATCCGAAAACGAATGGATATTTTCGGCATCTGCGTGTTGGGCGTAGTGACGGCAGTGGGAGGAGGTATGACCAGGGATGTGATCCTGGGGAAATTGCCTTCGGCACTGGAAAAGCCGGTGTATGTTGTGGTATCAGTGATTACGTCACTGGCGATTTTTATACTGCTGTATATCAAACATGATCTTTTAAGTGGCAGACTGGGAACTTTTTATGACAAGGCCATGCTGATCATGGATTCCGTAGGCTTGGGAATCTTTACATCCCTGGGTGTGATGTCGGGAATTGATAATGGATATCCTGATAATTCCTTCTTGCTGGTGTTTATAGGAATGCTTACCGGTGTAGGCGGTGGTCTGATGCGTGACATGATGGCAGGGGAGGAACCCTACATCTTCGTAAAGCATATTTATGCCTGTGCATCCCTCGTGGGAGCACTGGGCTGCGTGTGGATATACAGAGAATGGGGAAGACTGCCGGCGGTATTTATCGGAGCTTTCATTGTCATGGCGATCCGTTTCCTGGCAGCACATTACAGATGGAATCTTCCCCATCCGAAATCCTTGTCTTAACTGTTGCAGTTTTTGAAAAAAGGCGGTAGAATAAGTAAGAGGTCTGCCCGGGAGATGGCGGACAGGAATATATAAGCAGGAAAGCGTATACCGGAAGACAGTAGCCCGGATATGGATGGATTCCCTGCGGAAATGAGGAGAAAATGACAAAGATCAGAACAAGATACGCACCCAGCCCTACCGGTAAAATGCATGTAGGTAATCTGCGGTCCGCATTATATGAATTTTTGATTGCAAAGCATGCCGGCGGAGATTTCATGCTCCGTATCGAGGATACTGACCAGGAGCGCTATGTGGAAGGCGCTACCGAGATTATCTATCGTACCCTGGAGAAGACCGGACTGGTACATGATGAGGGACCCGATAAGGACGGCGGCTACGGTCCTTACGTACAGAGTGAGCGTATGAAGACCGGTATCTATATGAAATATGCCAAGGAGCTGATCGATAAGGGCGAGGCATACTATTGCTTCTGTGATAAGGAGAGACTGGCTTCCCTGAAGACCGAGGTGGTGGACGGTAAGGAGATCACCGTATACGACAAGCACTGTCTGTCTCTGTCCAAGGAAGAAATCGAGGCAAATCTCGCTGCTGGCAAGCCTTTTGTCATCCGTCAGAACAACCCCAAGGAAGGAACTACAACATTCCATGATGAGTTATACGGAGACATTACCGTAGATAATTCCCAGCTGGATGATATGATCCTGATCAAATCCGACGGCTATCCTACTTACAATTTTGCTAACGTAGTAGATGACCATACCATGAATATCACGCATGTGGTACGAGGCAATGAATATCTGTCCTCCTCCCCGAAGTATGTGCGTCTGTATGATGCTTTCGGCTGGCAGGTGCCGGTATATATCCATCTGCCCCTGATCACCGATGAGAACCACAAGAAGCTGTCCAAGAGAAGTGGACATGCTTCCTTCGAGGACCTGATCGATCAGGGATTCATTACCGAGGCAATTGTCAACTATGTGGCACTGCTGGGATGGAGCCCGGAGGATAATCGTGAGATCTTTTCTCTGGACGAACTGATCAAGGAGTTTGACTATCATCGTATCAGCAAGTCTCCCGCAGTTTTCGATATTGTAAAGCTGCGCTGGATGAACGGCGAGTACCTGAAAGCTATGGACTTCGATAAATTCTACGAGATGGCAGAACCTTATTTGAAGAAAGCGATCAGTAAGCCCTTAGATCTTAAGAAGATTGCAGCCATGGTAAAGACCCGAATTGAAGTATTCCCGGATATCGCCGGACTGGTAGATTTCTTCGAGGAGCTTCCGGAGTACGATGTGGCAATGTACACACATAAGAAGATGAAGACTACCGCAGAAAGTTCTCTGGAGGTATTAAAAGACCTGCTTCCGATCCTGGAGGCGCAGGAGGATTACAGCAATGACGGGCTGTATCAAACTCTTGTAAAATATGTGGAGGAAAAGGGCTGCAAGAACGGTTATGTGATGTGGCCGATTCGTACCGCTGTATCCGGCAAGCAGATGACACCTGCCGGTGCTACGGAGATCATGGAAGTCCTGGGCAAGGAGGAATCTCTTGCAAGAATCCGCAAAGGAATCGAATTATTACAGGCAAATGTCTGATCTTACAAATTATAATCCCTCCCAGCGGGAGGCTGTGACGTTCGGAGAGGGTCCGCTTTTGGTACTGGCGGG
>OMAO01000835.1_pt1 | contig 14102 bp, 15 predicted proteins | sample 1644641 | NCBI WGS metagenome assembly OMAO01 (sample SAMEA103958120, study PRJEB25191) | human gut metagenome | biome: human-associated habitat [ENVO:00009003]; feature: intestine environment [ENVO:2100002]; material: feces | place: Germany | collected 2013/2015
CGTCATCGCCTACGGCGATGCCACCTTCCCCAAGGGGACGGCTTCAGCGATGGCGGGAAAGTTTGCGGCAGCGCCAAAAGGGGTAACCCACGGGAGCCAACTCCCCCAGTCGCCTACGGCGACAGCCCCCTCTGGGATGGGGCCCTTGGCATGGCGGGAAAGTTCCCCGCTAAAGTGCAAAGTGCCCGGACGCGCCAGAGGCTCCCTCCCAGAGGGAGCTGTCAAAGCCGTCAGGCTTTGACTGAGGGAGTTCAGCCCGCTTGCGCCAAGCAGTGCCTTCTCCCGCAGCGCCGCGCTTTCGCAGAAAGCGGCGCTGCAAATGCCCTCCACGACCCCTCCCGTGAAAATGGGATAGCGGAGCGCCCGCAGGCGCTCCGCTATCCCGAAATTATAAATATTCTTTCCGCTATTTATGCGCAGAGCAACGCGGAGCGCATTCAAAATCGTCCCCCAAACGCACGACCGCCCGGCGCAGGGGCCAAAACTGCACCGGGCGGTCGTGTGTAAAAAGGAGGATCGCTCTCTCCTGTGTCGGAAGCATAGGAGAGTTGCCAGGATAAAAGAGAGTATTTGAAAAGAGAATATCAATTTTTCAGGCGGCAACTGCCAGCTTTAAAATGGGCGTGCCGCTGTGGAACAGCCGCAGGTACACCGCCGTGCACTTGGCCAGCTGGTCAAAGTGCTGCTGGGCGGCGGCGGGGTCGCCGTAGGACTTCCAGCATCCGCAGCAGGTAAAGCACTTGCCCCGGTAGCGGATAAAGCCCTCCACGTCCTCCAGCGGATAGCCCAGAAATACCCCGATCTCGTGGGGGAAATCCGCCGCCTCTGCCGCACAGCACAGACGCAGGCTGAGCTGGTCGAGCAAGGCACCGCAGTCCGCTGCATCTTCCGGCAGACGGTAGCCCTCCCGGGCTAAAAAGCCGCGCACGGCGGCATCTGCCAGCACCGTTTGCAGCTTGGCGGCGCGGTAGACGTACACCAGATACTGCCGGGTAGCGATGCACCCCCGCAGCACCCGCACCTGCAAGCCCTTGGGGTTCAGCTGGGCGTTCCAGCCCGCCACCCGCCGGGCAAGGTCGGCACGGTCGCGCGTTTCGTAGCGGAACAGCCCCGCAGGCTTCAGCCCCGCCAGTACCGGGGCACATTGTTCGATCATTACGGTCTCAAAATCACGCTCCATGGCGGTTCTCCTTTGGCGGCGGTGTCAGGGTCAGTGTGCCCCGGATGCCGGGCTGTTATGAGTAAGACGTAGCTAACCATCACTTCAAAAAAGAAGCAGCACGCCCGGGCTGCGGGCACTGCCGGTGGGGTCTTATGTGGTTAGTTATTTCTAACGTCAGTAGTGTACCACAGCACCACCGGCTGTGTCAAGCCTTTATGACAAAAAAGTTATTTATAGCAAACCACACCCGCGCTACCCTTCCGGCGGCAGTCGTGGTATAATGGGGGTATTCTCGGGTCTGCCCCTTGGGGCGCACCCTGCCAAGGAGGTTCACCCCCATGCCCACACCCATCACCGCGTCCACCCTGTCTGCGCTGCTGAGCGCCGCGCTGGCGCAAAAGCCCACCCGCCCGCTGGTGCTGGCTCTGGACGGCCGCTGCGGCAGCGGCAAGACCACCCTTGCCAACGGGCTGGCGGCGCAGCTGCCCAGCTGCACCCTGCTGCGCACGGATGATTTCTATCTGCCGCCCGCGCAGCGCATCCCGGACTGGGCGCACACCCCCTGCGCCAACATGGATTTTACCCGTCTGCGGGACGAAGCCCTGCGCCCTGCCTACGCGGGGCAGACGGTGGCCTACCGGGCGTACAGCTGCCGGGAGGGGGCTTATCTGCCCCCGGTGCAGCTGCCCGCGCAGCCGCTGGTGATTTTAGAGGGCAGTTACAGCCACCACCCGCTGCTGCGCCCCTACGAGACGCTGCGGGTATTCGTGACCTGCGCAAAGCCCGAGCAGACCCGGCGCTTACAAGCGCGGGAGGGCGCACGCTACGCAGATTTTTCCGCCCGGTGGATCCCGCTGGAGGAGGGGTATTTTGCGCAGTACGGCATTGAGACATCAGCGGATTTTGTGGTAGATACCACCGCAGGCGGGACGATTTGAAATGCGCTCCGCTCCGCGGGGAAAGCAAGCGCTGCACTTGAACCAAAAACTCCCCCTGCACCGTGAGATGCAGGGGGAGTTTAAATTTACAGTCTGTTACTTATTCTTGTACATATCCTGATAGTAGTTCTGGTAGTCGCCGCTGGTGACATGGTTCATCCACTCCTCGTGGTTCAGGTACCAGTCAATGGTCAGCACGATGCCCTTCTCGAAGGGAGTTTCGGGGTACCAGCCCAGATCGTTCTTGATCTTGGTGGGGTCGATGCCATAGCGGCGGTCATGACCCAGACGGTCGGCAACGTGCTTGATGAGATCCTCGCTGATGCCCTCGTCCTTCAGGCGGTCGTGCAGCTGGGCGATGATGGTCTTGACGATGAAGATGTTGGGGCGCTCGTTGTGGCCGCCCACGTTGTACACCTCGCCGATCTTGCCGCCGTTGGCCACCATATCAATGGCCTTGCAGTGATCCTCCACATACAGCCAGTCGCGGATCTGCATACCATCACCGTAGACAGGCAGCTGCTTGTGGTGCTTGACGTTGTTGATCATCAGGGGGATCAGCTTCTCCGGGAACTGGTAGGGGCCGTAGTTGTTGGAGCAGCGTGTGATGTTCACCGGCATCCCATAGGTGTCGTGGAAGGCCATGACGAACATATCGGCGCTGGCCTTGGAGGAGGAGTAGGGGCTGTGGGGGCACAGCGGAGTGGTCTCCATAAAGAAGCCGTCCGCACCCAGAGCGCCGTACACCTCATCGGTGGACACCTGCAGGTACTTCTTGCCCTCTTTCCAAGTCTTGGCATCGGCATCGTACCATGCCTCCTTGGCGCGCTGCAGCAGGTTGACGGTGCCCATCACGTTGCTCTGCACAAAGATCTCGGGGTTCTTGATGGAGCGGTCCACATGGCTCTCGGCGGCAAAGTTGATGACGTAGTCGAAATCGTACTTTGCAAACAGGCTCTCCACCAGCTCCTTATCGCAGATATCGCCCTGCACGAACACATGGCGGGGGTCGCCCTCCACGTCCTTCAGGTTTTCCAGATTGCCTGCGTAGGTCAGCTTATCCAGATTGACCAGCAGGATCTCCGGGTATTTTTTGAGCATATAGTGCACAAAGTTGGAACCGATAAAACCGGCGCAGCCGGTGATCAGATAGGTTTTCATAGGTCAGTATTCCCCTTTATTTATTTATTTGTTGTTGTTCCCGGACTGCGGGCGGGCTGCGGCGCGGGCGCGTTCCTCCTCGGTGCAGCAGTACTTTGCCACAAGGTAGAGGTTCTTGTTCATGCTGTTCATGGTCTTGCCCATGGCCTTGGCGTATGCTTCCAGTCCTTTGTTCATGCTGTGAATTTCCTCGTAGGTGGCTTGGGTGTACCGTGCCAGACCCTTGCTCATGTCGCTGAGCTCCTTGTGGGTCTCTTTGGTGTACTCCACCAGCTCCGCAAAGGCATACAGTGCCCATGCAAGGAACATCTGCAGCACCCACAGCACCACAGCGGCCACCAGCCCCACCACGATGGCTGAAAACTGGCTGAAGGGCTTCAGTGCTTCATGGATCGAACCGCACAGCATGGCCGCAAGCACAAAGGACAGCACACACTGCACCTTTGCAAAGATCTTTAATATCTTGACAGATCTGCTAAAAATCGCATCAAACATGATACATCCTCAGTTCTTCCGCAGGGGGTGTTGTTTTAAAAGCTGTTTTCGTAAGCGGTGCGCTTATGAAAACGGCTTCTTTACTTCATGCCGTTTTCGCCGTCCCAGTTGGCAAAGAAGCAGGCCAGTGCGTCCTTCCAGTCGCGGACATCGTTGCCCACAGTGCAGCGCAGCATCCGGTTGTCCAGTGCGCTCCACTTGGGGCGGTCGGCGCTGTCCGGGTGTTTTGCCTTGTACTCCTCGCTGGTGCAGGGGGCTACGGTAGCATCTACGCCGGAAAGGCGGATGATCTCGGCAGCAAAATCGTACCACGAGCAGATGCCCTCGCCGGTGCAGTGGTACAAGCCGTACTCGTGGGTCACGCACAGCTGCAGGATCTCGTGGGCAAGGTCGACTGCGTTGGTAGGGTTGCCGCACTGGTCGTTGACCACCTCCAGCTTACCGAACTTTTTGCCGGCATTCACGATGGTCTTGACAAAGTTTTTGCCGTAGTAGCTGTACAGCCATGCGGTGCGCACGATGAAGTGGCGGTGGCAGAACCGTTCCACATACTTTTCGCCCATGAGCTTGGTAGAGCCGTAGGCGCTGATGGGCCCGGGCAGGGTGGCTTCATCCTGCGGAATGCCGCCGTTTTCCCGGCCGGAGAACACATAGTCGGTGGAAACGTGCACCAACCGTGCGCCGGTCTTTTCGGCAGCCTGCGCCAGATTGCGGGGGCCAAGGGCGTTTGCCTTAAAGGCATCGTCGTGGTGCACTTCGCACCCGTCCACGTTGGTGTAGGCAGCGCAGTTGATGATGATATCCGGGCGGTTGCGCCGCACGAACTCGTCCACCATCTTGTAGTTGGAGATATCCAGCTCCGGCAGATCCACCGGGATCACCGTAGCGTTGAGCAGCTTTTCGGGGATGGGACCCAGCTCGCTGCGGCCCTCCTGCAGCTGCTTGAGCAGCTCCGTGCCCAGCTGCCCTTTGCAGCCTGTGACAATGATTTTCATACCAATGTGCCTTTCCTTATGCTTAGTAGCGCAGCTTGCCTTCGGCCACGTTCTTCAGGTGCTGGCCGTAGGGGCTCTTGCCGTAGCGCTGGGCGCTTTCCAGCAGGGTGTCGCGGTCGATCCAGCCGTACTTGAAGGCGATCTCCTCCGGTGCGCTGATCTTGATGCCCTGACGCTTTTCGATCATGTGCACAAAGTCGGCAGCCTCCACAAGGCTTTCCATCGTGCCGGTATCCAGCCATGCAAAGCCGCGGCCCAGCAGCTGCACATCCAGCTCGTCCTTCTTCAGGTACATATCGTTCAGGGTGGTGATCTCCAGCTCGCCGCGGGCAGAGGGCTTTACCTGCTTTGCCATCTCCACCACTTCCTTGTTGTAGAAGTACAGGCCGGTGATGGCATAGTTGGACTTGGGATGCTGGGGCTTTTCCTCCACGCTGAGCACCTTGCCGTCCTTGTCGAACTCCACGATGCCAAAGCGCTCGGGATCCTGCACATAGTAGCCGAACACGGTGCAGCGACCCTTGTTCTCTGCATTGGCCGCAGCGCTCTTGAGCAGCTTGGAGAAGCCGTTGCCGTAGAAAATGTTATCGCCCAGGATCATGGCGCAGCAGTCATCGCCAATGAACTCTTCGCCCAGAATAAAGGCCTGTGCCAGACCGTCCGGGGAGGGCTGAACTTTATACTGCAGATGGATGCCGTACTGGCTGCCATCGCCCAGCAGCGCCTCAAAGCGGGGCGTATCGGTAGGGGTAGAGATGATCAGGATATCCTGAATGCCCGCCAGCATAAGGGTGGACAGCGGATAGTAGATCATCGGCTTGTCGTAGACCGGCAGCAGCTGTTTGCTGGTGACCATGGTCAGCGGGTAAAGCCGTGTGCCGGCACCGCCGGCGAGAATAATGCCTTTCATACTTGTGCACTCCTTTTTTCTTATAAAAAGATGTGCAGCTTAATTCAAAGCGGAGCTGCGTCCGCTGTAAACAATTTTGGGTCTGCCGCGTCCGTATTTTTGCAAAAGACGATAGCAGTACACTTTATTTTACTATGAAAGCACGCAAAATGCAAGAGGGTGAAACGTCAGAAAGCGGCGTGCCGATGGCACGCCGCTTTCTGCGGATCAAAAACAATATTTTTCGTCCCCGCTCACCACGCAAAACCCCATTTGGAAAAGTAGCGCAGCAGGCTGCGCAGCTGCCACAGAAAAGGCTTCAGGCTGCGGTGCGCCGCGCGGTGCCATGCGTGGATGGCGGTGTACTGGGGCACCAGATATGCCTTGCCCTGCGTGCGCATTTTTTGGGTAAGATCGGCATCCTCCACATACATAAAGTACCCCTCGTCAAAGCCGCCCACGGCCTTGAAAGCGGCAGTGTCCACCGCCGAAAAGCTGCCGGTGCAGAACTCGATCTCGGTAGGCTTTGTCAGATCCTTGTCTGCCATCAGGTAGCGGTCGTTGTACTTTGCCCAAAAGCGCAGACAGGGCAGCTGACGGTAGACCATGGCGCGCACATTGCACCGGCGCAGCGGCAGCTGCTGGGGTCTGCCGTCCGGGAAGGTCAGCCCAGGGCGGGTCATCACCACGCCGGGGTGCGCCGCCATCCAGTCGGCAAGGTCGCTCAGGGTATCTGCGGTCAGCTGGATATCCGGGTTGAGGATAAAGTGCACCCGGCTGTGCAACAGCGAGAGCACCGTGTTGTGCCCGGTGCCGAAGCCGCCGTTCTCCAGCCGGCAGAGCACCTGCACGGTCTGCCCGGGGGCGGTGCGCAGAGTGCCGTCCTTTGCGGCAGCGGTCAGCCACTTGCCGCTGTCGTCCGGGCTGGCGTTATCCACCAGATACAGCGTAAGCGGGTAGCGGCGGGTGCAGTCCAGCACGGTCTGCGCGGCCTTGATAGCTTCCTGTGCGCCGTTATACACCACGATGCAGGCCGAAAGCTCCATCTGCGTTTCCCCTTTCGTTTCAGTTTGGGTCAAAGGCTCACTCCAGCGGCTTGATGTCAAAGCTGAAGTCCTCCTTCATCAGATCAAAGTTGGGGTTCATGCAGGGGTCGCCCGCAGCCAGCTGCTTTGCCCACCGCTTCTGGAAGCGCTCCACCTCGGAAACAAAGCGCTTGCGCTTGACCGGGCTCTCGTCCAAGCCGCGGCTCTTGCTCTCGTAGTGGTACAGCTGCGCAAAGGGGGTGAACACGTTGGTGTAGCCTGCCTCCCGCACACGGACGCAGAAGTCCACGTCGTTGAAGGCCACGGCAAAGCTCTCGTCCAGCCCGCCCACCTGCTCGTACACATCCTTGCGCACCATCAGGCAGGCGGCGGTCACCGCGTACACGTCCTGCGCGTAGGAAAGCCGTCCCATATAGCCGGGGTGTCCCACAGGGAAGTTCTTGTGCATATGCGCCGCCAGCGTCCGGAAACCAAAACCGATGCCTGCGTGCTGGATGGTGTTGTCCGGGTAGAGCAGCTTTGCGCCTACACAGCCCACGCGGTCCTGCTGGGCGTACATGACCATCTCCTCCATCCAGCGGGGAGAGATGACCTCGGTGTCGTTGTTGAGCAGCAGCAGATACTCGCCGGTGGCAACCTTTGCGCCAAAGTTGTTCAGGGCGCTGTAATTGAAGCCGGTGCCCTGCCATGTGAGCAGATGCAGGGTGTCCGGGTACTCCTTTTGCAGCTGCTCGTAGCAGCGGAAGGTGGCAGGCTCCTTGCTGTTGTTCTCGATGATGATCACTTCAAAATCCGGGTAGGTGGTCTTGCGGTAGATGGACTCCACGCACACCCGCAGGTCGCCCGAATGGTCGCAGCTGGGGATCAGCACGCTGACCCGCCCGGGCTTTGTGATGGTGTAATCGGTCTTATAAAAGCCCGGGGTGTTGGGCACCATGGTCACTGCGTCCACCGGCACGCCCATGCGGTCGTAGTGGGCGCGCAGCGCCTTCATGGCTGCTTCCAGACAGTAGGTCTTGGCGGAGATGTTGCTGGCCACGCTTGCGGGGCTGGAACGCCAGTAGTACAGCAGATGCGGGATGTGCACGATCTTCTCTGCCTGCTCGGTCAGGCGCAGGTAGAGGTCGTAATCCTGACTGCCGTTGAACTCTGCCCGCTCGTCGCCGCCCACCTTTGCCAGCAGCGCCGCGCTGAACACGCTCAGGTGGCAGATATAGTTGTTGGAGCGCAGGTTATCCAGCATATAATCCGGCTTGAAGTGGTAGACCGTCAGGTGGTCGATGTTCCCTTCAAAGGTCACTTCGTCGGTGTACACAAAGTCCGCGCCCTGCTTGGCAATGGCTTCTGCCACATACCACAGTGCACAGGGGTGCAGGATGTCGTCATGGTCCAGCAGAGCGATATATTCACCCGTGGCAAGGGCAAAGCCCTGATTGGTGTTGCCCGCAATGCCCTCGTTGCTGTCCAGTTTCCGGTAGCGGATGCGGCTGTCGGTGCGGGCACGCTCCTGCACAAGGACACCCACGTCCGCGTCCTGTCCGGCATCCACCATGCACAGCTCCCAGTTGCGGTAGGTCTGGTTCTGCACCGAGTCCAGCAGCTCCACCAGAAAATCGTGGGGGGTGTTGTACAGCGGCACCACGATGCTGATGCGCGGTGCAGCGGGCTGGTCTGCGGCCTGCTTTACCAGCAGTTCCACGTCCGCAAAGCGGTCGGCGGGCATGGCCTTGCCCGGGAACAGCTTTTTATACTCCCGCTTGGCCTTGGCCTGTGCCATTACGCCCGCAAAGCCCACCCGGCGCAGGGTGGCAAAAAAGACGAAGAGCGGGAAGCTGCGCCACAGCTGGCGGCACTTGCTTACCAGATACCGCAGCGGCCAGCTGGCCCTCCAGAAGGTGGAGTTGACCACACTGTTCAGGGTCTTTTCCAAGTCCTGCTCGTGGCTGCGGCTCAGGGAAAGGTCGCTGCGCAGCCGCTCCAGCTGGGCAGCCTGTTCGGCGGCGGTGCGCTCGGCCTGCACAGTACGCTCCCGCAAAATGTCCAGCTGCTGTTCATAGCCCGTCTCCAGCTCTGGCAGCTCCGGGGCAGCCGTGCGGCAGAACAGCGCCGTCAGCTGCTCCTTGCCGCTGTCCTTCCATGCAAACTCCCGGCAAAAGCCCTGTGCGGCAAGCTGCTTTGCGCAGTCTGCCATACCGGTGTACTCATCGCACACCAGCACCACCTTTTCGGCCTGCACGGCGGGCAGGGTGACCCACTGAGGGTCTGCCACCACCAGCAGCTCCGGGCTGCTTTGCACCACCGTGGTATTCATTTTGCCAAAAGCCTCTTCCAGCAGGCCGCTGTTCTCCAGCACCTGCACACTGCGGGGTGCCAGTTCCCGCACGATGCGCTGTGCCAGTGCACGGCAGCGCTCGGCGGCCTCCTGATTCTGCTTTTCCTGATCCAACTCCATGCTGATACTCCAATCCGTGCGTTTTTCTGCGCAGTTATGTTTCCCGTTCATTTTTCACAAACGGATATAGTATACCAAATCCTACGGCGTTTGAGAAGGTTTTTCCAAAATTTCAGTCAAATAGCCGCTCAGCGGAACAACCCCGCAAGCCAGCCGAACAGCCCGCCGCTGCGGGTAGTGCGGGTACGGATCTGCGCCCCGGTGTAGTAGTGCCGTAAGATCTGCTTGTAGTTCATGCCTTCCTCGGCGGCGTAGCCCACTGCGCCGCACTGGCTCATGCCCACGCCGTGACCATAGCCGTAATAGGTCATGCAGGGGGTGCCGCCGGCATCGGTGCCGAAATCGAAGCAGTAGCGGGAGGAAACGAACTGGCCGATATAGCGGTAGCTGCGGCCATTGGAAACAAAGGTGTTGTACTGCACAAAGCCGCCCAGATCCTTGTGGGTGGTGTCGGCGCTCTGGTAGGGCTCGCCGGTGCGGCTGTCGTTGTATTCTATATAGGTGTAGCCCTTGCCGATCACCCGGCGCAGCAGGTTGTGGTACTGCTCCTCGTAGGGGCTTTCCACGCTTTGCAGGTAGGGCACGTCCGTGCCCCATGCGTCCAGACTGGCGCAGGTGCCGTACACGCCGGTCTGGGTGTTGTAGCCCGCACTGGCCGACCATACCGCGTCGCACACGCTGCCGTTGTACACCAGCACCTCATCCCTGACCGCCTGCACCGCCTTGCGGATGGCGCTGCGGGTGGAGGATGGGATCTGGCTGACCGGGGTGTAGATCAGCGCATTGGCGGACGAGCCGTACTGCTTGTGGTATTCCAGATAGGAGTGGATAGCCACCGCCTGCGCCTTCCACGCCTGCTGCGCAGCGCTGGCGCTGACATAGCTGCCAATGGAGCCAAGCTCGGTGTAGGTGATGCCCACCAGACAATCCTCAAGATCCAGTGTGACATTGCGCTTGAGCCCCTGCCCCTTGATGTTCAGGTAGGGCATGGTGATCTTATCCTTGGAGCCAAACAGCCAGCTGAGACAGTTTTCGTCCTCTGCGGGGATCAGGGTGGTATCGGCCCCGCCGATGGTGGTGGCAGCCGAAGCCGCTGCCGCCGGGATGCAGACGCACAGCACCGCCGCCAGCAGAAAAGCCGCCGCGCGGCGGGCAAAAGAATGCAGATGTTTCAAAGTCCGGTTTCCTCCTTGTGGGCATATTCTTGCAGTTTGATATGACCTTAGTGTAACACAGCCAGCGCCGCCGGGCAAGAACCGGAGTTATGTATTTTACAGTACCGTTTTGGGGAAGCGCTGCCGCACCCGCAAAAAAGCCGCCGCACGGTCAGGTGCAGCGGCTTTTTTCTTCACGTACCTTCTATGGAAAAACGCTTTTTACAGGGCAGCCACGGCAGCCTTCAGGGCATCCACGCGGTCGGTGTTCTCCCACTTCACGCCCAGATCCTCGCGGCCCATGTGGCCGTAGGCGGCCAGCTGGCGGTAGATGGGCTTGCGCAGATCCAGCTCGCGGATGATGGCGGCGGGGGTCAGGTCAAACACCTTCTCCACAGCCTGCTCGATCTTCTCGTCTGCCACAGTGCCGGTGCCGAAGGTATCCACCATGATGGACACGGGCTTTGCCACACCGATGGCGTAGGCCACCTGCACCTCGCACTGCTTTGCCAGACCCGCAGCCACGATGTTCTTTGCCACCCAGCGGGTAGCGTAGGCTGCGCTGCGGTCCACCTTGCTGGGGTCCTTGCCGGAAAAAGCGCCGCCGCCGTGGCGTGCATAGCCGCCGTAGGTGTCCACGATGATCTTACGGCCGGTCAGGCCGGTATCGCCCTGCGGGCCGCCCACAACAAAGCGGCCGGTGGGGTTGATGTAATACTTGGTGTTCTCGTCCAGCAGCTCGGCGGGGATGGTGGCCTTGATGACCTTTTCCATCACGTCTGCCCGCAGCTGCTCCATGCTCACGCTCTCGCTGTGCTGGCTGGAGATGACCACGGCATCCACGCGCACGGGCTTGTTGTTCTCGTCGTACTCCACGGTCACCTGGCTCTTGCCGTCCGGGCGCAGGTAGTCCATCTCGCCGCTCTTGCGCACTTCGGTCAGGCGCTTTGCCAGCTTGTGGGCAAGGCTGATAGGCATGGGCATCAGCTCGGGGGTCTCGTCGCAGGCATAACCGAACATCATGCCCTGATCGCCTGCACCGCCCACCTGATCGTTGGTGCCCAGTGCAATATCGGGGCTCTGGCCGTCAATGTTGGAGATGACGGCGCAGGTGTCGGCGTCAAAGCCGAACTTTGCGCGGGTGTAGCCGATATCTGCCACCACCTCGCGGACGACCTTCTGGAAGTCCACATAGCAGCTGGTGGTGATCTCGCCCATGATGTGCACAAGGCCGGTGGATGCGCAGGTCTCGCAGGCCACGCGGGCATCAGGGTCGTGGGTCAGGATCTCGTCAAGGATCGCATCAGAGATCTGGTCGCAGATCTTGTCGGGATGTCCCTCGGTGACGGACTCCGAAGTAAACAGGTGTCTAGCCATTTTTTTGCCTCCTAAATGTTGCAGTTGCGTGTATTTACCATTCCATCAAGTTTGTTCTGAAAAATAAAAGCGCTCAGAGCCGAAAGCTCTGAGCGTTGCACTCTTATCTTCCGGTTTCCCGCAGGATTTGGCACCTTACGCTCTCGCGCAGGTTGTCGGGCTTCACAGGGCCTGTCCCCTCAGCCGCTCTTGATAAGTCGGTATTCAATTGGTACGCTCCATATTCTATCATTGCAGCGTCAGATTGTCAAGATAAGTCTCACTTATTTTAGACATTCCTTTTAAATTGATGGAGCATTTCCCTGCTCCGGTGCGGCATGGCCGTCCCGGGCGGCGTGGAAAGCGCGCTTTTCCGCGTACATCCGCTGATCCAGCTCCACCAGAAACTTTTCCACGCTGCCGCCCTCGTACTTTGCCACGCCGGTGGAGAAGGACAGCTGAAAGCTGCCCGCCGGAGCGGTTTCGTTATAGTGCTGCACCCGCCGCTCGATGGCGGCGCAGGTCTTATCCAAAAGCTCCTCCGAGCCATGACGGATCAGCACCATGAACTCGTCGCCGCTCATGCGGATGGCTACCGAGTTTGCTGCCAGCGCCCCGGACAGGATGTGCCCGATCTCCTGAATGGCGCGGTCGCCCTCGGCGTGACCGTAGGTGTCGTTGATCTCCTTGAAGCAGTTCACGTCCATCATGATGCCGTAAACATCCTTCTCCTGCGTGGCGTGGATGCGGTCCAGACAGTAGTTCATGTACTTGCGCCCAAACAGGCCGGACAGCTCGTCGGTATAGCCGCGCAGGCTGCGGGTCTGACTGTCCACAAGCACAAAAGCGATGGCTACTGACAGCCAGCCAAAGGCCATGCCGTAGAATGCGCCCTGCAGCAGCGTGCCCACCGCACAGGTGACCACGAAGTAGTACACCGGAAAAATTCCACCGTAATGCCATCGCGCTTGGCCTTATGCACCTGCCACACGCTCTCGGCGTAATAGCCAAACAGCAGCAGATACAGCAAAATGTTCAGCGGACCCCGATGGTAAACGTTGTCCGCCGAAATGGAAAAGATCCACCCTGTGCCAAAAAGGTTTGCCACCAGCAGCACCAAAAGCGCCAGCAGCGGCGCGCCCAGCAGAAAGTGTCTTCTGCGCAGGCGTCCAATGCTGCGGTAAACCCGGAAGTCCACATACAAACACCACGCATAGCCCACACACACGGTAGCGCCGGTGCAGACGGTGTTGGTCAGGTACAGCCAGAACCGGCTTACCGCGCCGGGCACGCCGTCCAGCAAAAAGCTGATCGTCTCTGTTGCCTGTGCCAGCAGCGTCACCACCAGAATCCGGCAGAACAGCGCTGTTCCCACGCTGTTTTTGCTCTCGCCGCGCACCCGCAGCAAAAGCAGAAAGCTTACCAGCACCGCCCCTGTGCCATTGGCCACAAGGATCTCGGGTATATTCATTGCGTTTCCTCCTCTGCCCGCCTTACCCCATAAAGCGGGCAGCCTCCTGTTTTATACAGTATCTATCTTATTATACACCCTGCTGCACCCTGCTTGCAAGGCTTGGACGCAAAAAAGGCCGCTGCACGGCAATTTGTGCAGCAGCCCTTGGGAAATCATCCTTTGCAGTTCAGCCAAGCCCAGAGGCTTTGCCGAAATACTTTTTTGCAGAAAACTTAATAGCCCTTTGCCTGCTCGCCGTTCAAAATCTTGACAGCGCGGGAGGTGCCCAGACGGTCAGCGCCCAGTGCAAGGAAAGTCTCCATATCCTCCACGGTGGAAATGCCGCCGGCAGCCTTGACCTTGCAGCGGCCATGCACGCCCTTGACCATCAGCTCCACATCGTGGAAGTTTGCGCCTGCGGTGGAGAAGCCGGTGCTGGTCTTGATGTAGTCCGCGCCTGCCTCGCAGACGATATCGCACATCTTTTCCTTTTCCTCATCGGTCAGCAGGCAGGTCTCGATGATGACCTTCAGCACCTTGTCGCCCACAGCAGCCTTGACGGCGGCAATGTCATTGCGGACGTCGTCGTACTGCTTGTTCTTCAGCCAACCGATGTTGATGACCATATCGACCTCGGACGCGCCGTTCTCGATGGCAGTTTTAGCCTCAAATGCCTTGCTTTTGGTGTCCATAGCGCCGAGGGGGAAACCAACGACACAGCAGACCGGCACGCGGCCCGCCATATACTCGACGGCCTGTTTGACGTAGCAGGTGTTGATGCAGACCGACGCACAGTGGTTGGCGATTGCCTCATCGCAGAGGGTGCGGATCTGGGGCCAGGTTGCCTCAGGCTTGAGCAGGGTGTGGTCGACCTTGCTCAGCATTTCTTCCTTCGTGTATTTCATCGGAAATTTTCCCCTTTCTCACAATGCTTGCACAGGCGTGCCTGATGCAGGCCCAGGGCAGCGAAAACGATGGAGGTGATGCTGACCGTGGCACCG
>OMAO01000855.1_pt1 | contig 13885 bp, 8 predicted proteins | sample 1644641 | NCBI WGS metagenome assembly OMAO01 (sample SAMEA103958120, study PRJEB25191) | human gut metagenome | biome: human-associated habitat [ENVO:00009003]; feature: intestine environment [ENVO:2100002]; material: feces | place: Germany | collected 2013/2015
GATAGAATTATTGAGAAAATAAAAGAGCGTATGTTAATAATATAAAATTGTTCGTTATGAAAGGAGTCTGTATGACTGATTTTAGTAAAAACAGGGCACTGGCATTATATAAAATTCTGACAAAGTACACAGATGAGCAGCATCAAATCTCTATGCAGGATATACTTGTTCATATGGAATCGGAAGGCTATTTCTGTAGTGAAGACAGTATTCGGCGTTACATAAAGCAATTAAGAAATGAATTGGGTGTAGATGTTATTTCAAGTCACGGAAGGAATGCTCGTTACTTTATAGGAAACAGGCTTTTGGAGAAGGAAGAGATGAAGCTCATTATCGACTCTGTTAATGCTTCAAATTTTATCGAGAAGAACATTGCTACAAAGATGATTGATAAGCTAAAAAGCACCATGAGCATATATGATTCTGAGGAATTGGATCGAAGTGTATTGGGTATTAATATTGCAAAAGCGGAAAATACAAAAATTCTGTACAATGTTAATATGATACAAGAAGCTATGGCTCAAGGTGTTCAGATTAGTTTTGATTATATGGGCTGGAATAAGAATAAAAAGCTGGTAAAAAAGTCAGAACGAAGATATAGCATGAACCCCTGGGCATTAATATGGGCGAATGACCGATATTATTTGTATGGTTATGATGTGAAAGAAACAGATGGCGTATTAAATGAAAGAAACTATAGAGTAGATAAGCTTGATAATATTCAGCTATCTGACATTCCACGAGAAGGGAAAAGTCAGTTCAAAAGTTTTAATGCAAATACATATGTATCAAGACGAATGGGAATGTTTTTGGGAAAAGAGAAGGCAATAACTGTAAGGATTCCGGAATCTTTAGTAGGAGCATTTATAGACCAGTTTGGTAAAAAAATTACAATTTCTGAAGATTCAGAAGACCGGTTGTTGGTAACCTTTATTGCAGTGCCTTCGGTTATTCTGCTTGGATGGTTGTTGGGGTTAAAATCTGTTGAAGTTGTGGAACCAAAGAATGTAAAAGAAGATATAATTAATTTGATACAACATAATATGAGTTTTTACAAAGAAAAGAATTGACGCAAATATGCGGCAATTCTTTTTGCGTTTCGTGGTAAAATTATATATAATTGTTACTAATAATAATCGCATGAGGCACGAGCAAACAGCAGAGGAGGTTTGAATTTTGAAAGAATATCTATTAGGTGTTATGCAACAACACGAGCATGGTTTGTATTTGTGTGAATTACCGACCGGTAATGGAAAGACTTTTGATTCGGTGCGGGCAATGAAAGAATATGCAGATTCAATTGATGATGGTACAAAAATCATTTACTTGACAACATTAAATAAGAACTTACCGGAAAAGGAATTGAGGCTGGCATATGGAAGCGAGGAGCTTTATAAGCATAATGTATTGAGATTACGCTCAAATTTTGATGAAGTTGTAGAAAAAATTCTTGAGATTGAAGTGCCGGAAGAAATGAAAACAGATGTGTATGCCAAATTGTGTAAGGACGTTTCGCTTTATCGTAATGCTGTGGATAAAAGATATGCAGATAAAGAATATATAAAAGAATTGGCTGATAGAATAACAGAAGGAGACAGACAGCTTCGTTATGAAATAACAAAGCGCTTAAAACATAGATTTTCGACAAAAACACAAAGAAAAAAAGCCATTAGAAATGATTCAAAATATAAATGGATTGGGAAATTATATCCGGCGGTATTTACGGACGATTATAAAATAATCATGATGAGTGTAAGCAAGTTTATGAAGAGAAATTCTATTCTCATTGACGCCAGTTATGAGTTTTTAAAATCCGATTTGATTGAAAAGGCGATAATTTTTATTGATGAATTTGATGCAACGAAGGATACGATACAAAGCGAATTGATAGAGAAGTCTTTGGCAATGCAGGAAGACTACATACAGTTGTTTCGTCAGATATATCGCACCTTGAATCCGAACGATTTTTCTTCCAGTATGAGACAGGCTATGGATGCGGTTGAAAAATCGGAAAATAGAAATACATTTACTACGTTAATGGAGGAGGCAAGAAAAATTGCAGAGAATTATCATGTAAGATTAAGTATTAAGACAAAAGAAGATTTGGTGGATCAGAGACAGATTTTCCTATTTAATGATGGCTCATTCCATACGGTTTTGAAAGAAGGGGCACAGTATATCCGCTCATCCCTAAATGAAGAAGACAATCGTATTGATGTTTTCTTTGAGGGGAAAGATGATTTTTTCAAGAACAGAAACAAAGAGAAGGATATTGTATTATATAGCCTGTTGCGTGAGATTAATACATTTCTTTTGCATTTTAGGTTATTTTCTATAGAATGGGCAAGAAATTATATGGATATTATTAATAGTTCCAGAAGTGGTACCACGGATGCAATGAATTTAGAGAATGCTATTAGTACAATCCTAAAAAGATTAGAATTAACTAATAAGCAAAGAGATTTGTTGATGGGTGAAACATGCCAAATGATTAGAAATAATCGTGAATTAATATTGGAGGATAGAAGCTTCTATCAGGTTGGTATGGAGTATTATGAATTTGAAGATAATGATTCTCATCATGACAATACAAATCTTAAATTTGTTAAGGTATATGATACTCCTGAAAAAATCATGTTATACCTTGCAGGAAAAGCAACTGTGTTTGGGATATCGGCAACTGCTGAAGTTGATACAGTTGTTGGAAATTATGATTTGAGATATTTGAAAGAACAGTTAAAAGAAAGGTTTCATAAGATGCCAGGTTATTTAAAGGACAAAACAAGAGCTGCATTAGAAAAAAGATGGAGCGCTTATGCAGATGGCGAGATAAATGTTCGTGGGGAAGTAATCAGCAGTAATATACAGGGATTCAATGTAGAAGATTATTGCAAAACATTTATGGATGCAGAATTTGCACGTTATGCTTCAAACGTTATCACCAATGTAACAGATAACGAATATCAGATAATAAGGTACTGCAATGTACTTAAAGCAATGTGTATTTTTAATAGGAATGAAGATATTCAATCAATGTTGTACTTGGGAATGGCATTGCCGAAGAAAAATAATCCAGGAATGGATGAAAGCGTTTTACAGCAGTTGTTTGAATATTCTCAGATGGAGACGCAGCAGAGCAATAGTAGTGTTTGCTTCTTGAAAGGCGACAATTTTGAACAGGATAAGGAAGAATTGCAGCAAAGATTGTCATGTGGAGAAAAGATATTTGTTATGTCGTCTTATCAGACTATTGGTGCAGGACAGAATTTGCAATATAAAATTCCGGAAGGTAGAAAAGTTGTACAGCTAGGAGCATTTACTGAAGGCGACAAGAGATTTTTATATAAGGATTTCGATGCTTTGTATCTGGGAAATATAACTAATATGACAGTAAATACATATCAGGATGAGAAAATAACGTCTCATGATTTGTTGCAGATGTTGTTTCAAATAGAGGAATTGTACGAAAACGGTGAAATGAATTATTCTGAAAAGGACCAAATGTTAAAACTTGCGTTTCGTTCTTATACAGGAAGTGACCAATTCACTTTAAACAAATTGTATAAGTTAAAGAGTGTAGTTGTGCAAGCTAGCCGAATGGTTTTACAAGCAGTGGGTCGTATGTGTAGAACTTTTGTTAAGAGTCCGGATATATATTTATTTGTTGAATCTGAGTTATTAGAGAAATTATATGTTGGTGAATTAAAGAAACGCATCTTACCGCCGGAAATGAAAGCAATTGTGGATATGTGTGAGTTACTTGGAAAGGATTATCTGCCGGAAGAAAACTTTATGCTTAATAAGGCAGAAAAGATATCCTCGGTTGGTCTTTGGACGATTAGAAGAATGTTGGCAAAGGATTGGACTGCTGAAAGTATGCAGTTGTGGGAACAGTTAAGGATGTTGGTATTACAGTATCCGACAGCAAGTACATATGACTGGCAGAATAATGAATATCTACAAAAACTTTACATTACAAGTGGAGAAAAGAGGAATCAATATATTTACTCACAGTATTCAGATTTCAATGATGTTACTATAGACTTTGGAAATGATAAAGTGGCATTCAAAAACAGTAAAAGAGCCAAAATAAAGGGGGATTCTGATGAAGTTGCTATTTATGAAATGAGTGAAAAGGAATCCGGTTTGCCAGCGATACTTAGATATCCTGGAATGAAAGCTCATTTTGAAGAAATGGGATATGCATTGAAATTTGAAATGAATGAATATCTTCTTAGCCCAGTGTTGTTTCATAATATTTATAAAGGTGCATTGGGCGAAGCGGCTGGTATGTTTATTTTATATTGAACAGAGAATTGGGGATTGAATTATCACCAATAACAGAGCCGGAATATTTTGAATTCTTCGATTATAAGCTATCTGATGATGTGTATGTTGATTTTAAGAATTGGAAATTTACATATGTGCAGGAAAGAGACGAAATCAGAAAAGATATATTGAGAAAGCTGGAGGCTATAGGGGCTAAACGAGTTTATATCATAAATGTTGTATCAGATAAAAATTACAAGCCGAGTGCCATAGTGGATCTGCGTTTGGTGGAGATTCCGATGCTTATAAGAGAAGATGGTACAGTGTGTTATGAGAATTTACATATGATTCGTAAGGAGGATTTTGAAAATGTTAACTAACAGAATTAATGTTGCCTACAATATGGAAAATATTGATGCTGACTTTGATATTTTTAGAGTCGAGAAGGCTAACAAGGATTATTATAAATATAATATATTGGATTCGGCTGTATATGAATTTAAGGCGGCAGCAGTTCAGTGGACCTTTGGTGCAACTGCATTGGTGCTGTTCCGGAAGGGTGAGGTAACAGAAAAGCAATTTAAAGAAAGCATTATGAAAGAGTATGAAGATGTAAAAATCCAAAAGATTGATTTGCTTGATAGTGAGCAGTGCAATAAATGTTTTTATTATGAAAACAGATTACTTGCACAACTTCTGATAAATTCAATGAGAACGCCTAAGCATGAGGCTTTTATGTATAATAATCTCACAGGTAAGCTTTTCTATCATGACCCATCATGGAGACATAAAGATAAATTAACAGGTAAGGTGAATTTTATCAGATTCTTGGAGATTGTTATTGATCCGGGGATGTATCTTAATTTGGAACATAAAACATTCAAGAGATATGATCGAGAAAGTAACGGATTATATGTAATAGATTCAAAGACGGGTGAGTTTAGAAAAAAATTAAAAACGGATACCAATGTAATCACATACAAGGAAGGTTCCTTACCACATAACCACTTTAGAGTAGATAATTTTGATATCACAGATTATGCACATTTTAGAAAAAGTAAGATGGGCGTAATGGAACAGTTTTTAAGAGATGTGAACGACAACCTTTCGAAATACATAACCATAGACATTGTCGAGAGGGAAGATGCGCAAGAATTTGATATTTCCAATCTGGAAAAGAAAGGAATATCAGAGCTTGAATATGGTGAAATGCTGCAGAAAAAAGGTGTTGTAATTGTAGATGAAAATGACACAGAAATATCAAAAGATATCGTAGCAAAACTGCAAGAGGAGTTGGAGAAGTATTATCATGTAAAGGCAGCAGTAGGAAATCTTTCGGAAGATGCATATAATATCAGAATCATTCATGATGGTGAATATTATGCTGAAAATGATATGCATGATCCACATAGTGATAATTTGAAAGGATATATTGTACAGCATATAACAGAAGAGGCTGAGCATTTTACAAATATAAAGGGCAGTTCTCCGGATATTAAGAAGATTGTTCAGGAACTTATAATAAAAGGTGATGTAAGAGAACGCATGATTTCAATTTTTGATTGGGAAAGACTTGATTCCGGAAAAGATTGGATCTTTGTTCTCAGAAAGAAGATAAAAACAAAATTCGGTGAAAATGCAGAGCATATAAATCATGTTAATAAAAAGGCGCTTAATTATTTCAACTATTATTGTTTGAAAATTGATAGCAATGGCAAAATGGAATTCGATACATTTTGTGATGATAATCAGGATGAAACAGAAGAGTGGAGCAAGATTTGTTATGCATATGATTATGTAGAAGATAAACATCGTGGTGTACAGAATCAAGTAGAAGGATTAATGTACTCGGATATTGATAATATTCATGCCATATTGTTAACACGCGAAAAGACTTTGCCTAATATATCGGCATTGATGGATACACTAATGGAAACAGATGTAAAAGAGAGAGTCTCAAAAGAATTATTGTTGAAAGCAATAGATGATTTTGAAACTGAAAATATTGATTCAAGAGACTGTATTTCTGAATGGAAGAATAAGGTGTCAGCAGAAACAGAAATGATTACCAAGAAGGCAGTAAAAAAGATTTTAAATATGCGTACAGGAATTGCTTCAAGATTTAATAGATTTTTGCATGAAAAATATGGCGTTTGGATTGATGGTGAGTTGAGAAAAGAAGAATTTGAGGCGACTTACCAAATAGGAAATCTCTTAAACATCAAGTACGAATACAAAGAGAAAGACTATTTAGATGGACGTACATTTGTATATTACGTGGGGGCTAAGAGTAAGAGATTAGCATATCCAAATGCTTGTTGTATGCGTAAAGTGATTTCTTTGGGAGAAGAACTTGAATATGAGGAGGCTCTTCCGTTGATGGCAGTAGAATTTGTGCGTAATAGTCAATATACGGTTCTTCCATTTCCATTCAAGTATTTGAGAGAATATATTGAACAGTGCTAATTTATTTGATGGGTATTTGATAAAACCAGTTTATTAGCAAAACATTATGCCAGAAAAACCTGATATTTGGATTTGTATTTATTGATAGGAATGTGGTACATAAATTTATTTGATGGGTAGCTGACAAGTAGAAAGCTGTTTAACAAAGGCGGCAGTAATGTATCCACCAATTCCTGGTGCAAATCCATCAAAATCCACCAGCCTTGTCCATTTTCAACCCTGGCAAAACATGATATGATAATTCCGCAAAGAGAAATTCACACAACAAAGAATACTAAACTGATAAAATAGATTCTTTCAGGATGTGTACAATTATGCGTAAGGTCTGTATGATATACATGGGCAGAGCAAAAGTCACAAAATGACCTGTTTTTATGAAAAATACACTAGAATAGTGTCTTTACAATTTGTAAATTATGGATTATGCTTTGCGTGTGGTTTGAAAAGCCAATGGAATTCGACAACTGAATAGCAGTTACAGATTTGAGTAAAATTACGGTTCATATACCCGCAGGATGGAAGTCACAGTCATCATATCAGTAGACTGATGGATTGAGAGATGAAGGGCGAGAGGTTTGTCCTGGTCCACGCAAGGCAGATAGGGGAGATAGTGCTTCTCTTATGAGAAGGGCGTCGTGAACACAGTTAAGTGGCTCGTCTGTAGCTCCCGGAGGTGAGTACACCTCTACGTATATGGGGCGATGAGGGGTCAAGAAGACTGGCATATACCTTAATAGGAACCACAGGAAGAGTGGTTCAAATTACAATAAAAAGATTGCAGTAGATAACAAAATCGTTATCCATAGTTTGTGCGTTTATGTGAACTATGGGTAATGATTTTTTGTTATCTCGAGCAGAGAAAGACCTACGAGCAGTTGCTTGTTCGCCTGGAGAAGAACATTGAAAAGCAGAAGGCAGCAGTCAGCAAGATGGCTGCTGTGGACCTGCCGGAAGTGGCCGGTTTTGAAATGCTTGAAGGACAGATGAAACTGCAGAAACTGAATAAGAAAATCGTGGATGCTTTTGTGGCGGAGATTGTTGTGTACGATAGGGAGAGGATTGAGATTAAGTGGAAGTTTCGGGATGAGCTATTGTCATGATTTTAGATGAAAAATGTCGATAAATATGATATAATTAATTATTATTCCTTAGGAGGGTTTGTTAATGAAGTTGATAAGATTAATTATTGAAAACTATCGAAATTTTGAAGCACTTGATTTGGAAATAAGTAATATGAATGTTGTGTTTGGTGTTAATGATATTGGCAAAACTAATTTGTTGTCAGCTATCAGGATGTTATTAGACCCTCAATGTAGAAGGAACGGATTTGTTGATTCTGATTATCATTTAAAGGATACTTCAAAGAAAATTAGAATAGTTTTAGGCATTAACGTGTCAGATGAAGAGGATGAGGATACAAAGAAAATTTTTGCCAAGGCAAAAGTTATTGGAACGGGAAAAGATACATTGTATATTTCGTTGGAAACTCAGTACAATGCAGAAAATCTATTTTCAGAAATTCATATGTCATGGGGAGATGACTTGGATGATTTGGAGCCGATGATATTGACACAGCAATTTAGATGTGATGTTGATAATATTTTTAATGTCATTTATATTGACTCTTCTATACAATTGGATGCAGTTTTTAAAAGGTATGCAAGAACATTATTTCAAAATCCTAAAAGTATAGAGGAGTCTGAAAAAACAGATTTACGAGCATGTATAGATAATTTAAATTCGACTATATCGGGTATTAAATTAATAGATGAATTTCAAAATAATTTGAGCAAAGAATATGAGCATTACAGAGAAGAGGGACTTGAGATAAAGATAAAATCTGAAGTTGAAATGGATAATATATATTCAAAATTAATTCCTTATATTTCCTATGAAGATGGTAAGACCTATCCTACGGCAGGAGATGGAAGAAAAAAGATAGTTGAATATTCCATTTTAGGAATGGAAAGTCGCGAAAGTGAGAAGAAGAAAATAAACATCTTTTTGGTTGAAGAATTAGAAAATCACTTGCACAGATCTTTGCAGATTTCATTATCGTTTCAGCTTTTTGAAGATAGGCTGTTTAGGCATATGTTTATTACAACGCATTCTTCTTTAATAGTTAGCAGGATGGATAATGTTACATTGGTCAAATTATATAACCCAGAAAAGGCTGATGGAAAATCTGTTGAGTACATAGTTCCTAAAGAGTATAAAAAGAATAAAGCTAAGCTTAATACGGAACTAAGTGAAGCAATATTTGCTGAAAAGGTGTTATTAGTCGAAGGTCCATCTGAAAAAATTCTGTTTGAGAGAGTATTGACAGATCTTGCACCTAAGTATGAATGTAAAGGGAGATATATCTTACAAGTTGATGGTGTTGCATTTAAAACTTATTATGAAATTTTAAATAAGTTAGGGATAAAATGCTTGATTAAGACCGACAATGATTTGAAATACTATGAAACAGACGGAAAGATTGAGTTTGCTGGAATTAATAGAGGTGCGGAGATTGCTGGTATAAGTAAGAAGAATAAGAGAGCATTGAATACTATTATTTCTAAGACTCAATTTGATTCAGAAAGAAAACAGTATCAATTGCACTATTTCAACGAGTTTTCACGAACCATTGAAGAATTGAAGGACAAGGGGATTTTCTTGTCTCAAATCGATTTAGAAAATGATTTATATGAAGTGATTCCAAGTACGATGGAACGGTACGTTTCATCAACCGGTGGGAGATTAGATGCCGTTGATTATTTGCAAAAAGCAAAGCAGAATAGAATGGTGGCTTTGTGTGAGAAAATAACAAAAACAGATTCTCGAGCGATATTTGAGGATGACAAATTTTTGTGTATTAAGGAGTTGGTTCAATGAGTGAAATAAGGGATAGTAAAATTCGAGAATCAATACTTACGACAGATGGTAATATTGTTATTGCAGCTGATGCTGGAACTGGAAAGACATATATGACAGTTGAAAGAATAAAGCATGATGTAATGAAGGTTGATAATTATCAGACTTATGCTGCTATAACATTTACTAATAAAGCTGCCAAAGAACTTATGGATAGGTTAGGAGAAATACAGCAAGGATTTGTCGGGACAAATGATAAATTTATACTCAATGAAGTGATTATACCATTTTCGAAAGATGTATATCCACAGGTTAAGGGAAAAATTATTAAAACGGATTATTCTGCAGCAGAAAAGTGCGACAAAGGGAATGATTTGTTAGCGCGATTTGTAGAAGATGGTATAATTGGAACATATACTAATTCGCATCATAATTTTGCATTTAAGTTAGCATTGCATATATTAAAGAAATCGCACGCAGCGAAAAGATATTTGAGTAATAGATATTTTAGAATATATGTTGATGAGTATCAGGATTCTGATAAAGATATGCATAATTTTTTTATGTATCTTAATGAGGAATTGTGTATTCCCTTCTTTATAGTGGGAGATCTTAAACAATCTATATATGAGTGGCGCGGAGGTTATCCGGATGGATTTAAGAACTTGTTACAAAGTCAAAAATATACAGATTTTAAATTATTGCATAATTTTAGATCTAATCAACAAATCCAAAACTACGCTTCGATTTTTATCGATGATATAAGAGAGAATTATCATAAATGTGTTTTAAATGGAGAAGTAAAAGGATGCATTTATAGTGGAGATAGTGTGCTTATACAATATATCGAAAAATGGTTAATGCAAAAAGGAAATTGTGCTTTTTTAGTCTATAGTAATAGAGAGGCAAAAGAATGGGCTGAAAAATTAGCTGGGTTGCAGTTTGTGTATATACCAAGAGCACCTATAGATGAGCCGGAGTTGGATAATGAACAAGTGTGGGTAGCAAGATGTGTTGCTAATTATTTTTATAAGAAAAGGTATAGTGAGTATTCTTTTTATGATGAAATACCAAATCAAGATGCATACGATATTTTTTTTATAAAAAATACATTACAAACTCTGAAAAAAGAATACTATAAAAATGGGTGGACCAATTTGGCAACGGAATGTGTTGAGAAACTTTATCAATATATATTAGTAGCTTATGATGAAGACAAGATGAAGTGTGAAATACAAAAGTTGAAGGAAACAATTGAAGATACTCAGTATGAAAAGAGCTTTAATATAGAGTTGTATGACAGAATAGTAACGACAATTCATTCTTCAAAAGGATTGCAATATAATCAGGTTATAATTAATTCTGATAATTTTATTTATAATAATGAACTTAGTAACTCAGAAGTTCATTATGTTGCAATAACAAGGCCAGAGGAACGCTTGTTAGTGCTCTTTAAGCAAGGTGGAAGGAAAGCGGAAATGTATTATAGGGCTATAAGTGAAAGAGCAAGACAAATAGAGGTTGAGGGAATTCAACAAAGTGCTAAGGATATAATACAGATAGAAAATATTTAAGCAGATAGGGTATAATTTTTGATAGGAGATCTTTTATATATGATGAATTTGCTTGCTGATTTAGAGATTCAGTGCGAAAAGTGTGGACAAGTCCATGTAGTGTCCAAAGACTTTTTAGAACCCAATGCAAGTTCGTATGAACGTAGTATGGGAGACGAAATTGAATATATTATTGAAGATTTTATTATATGTGATGAATGCTAAAATGAGATTAGATTTGTGATCAGAGGATACGAGTATCCCGTAGGGGCTTATAATTACGATGATTATGAAATTTTTGGTGGTGATTTTATACAAGAACCTAACATGGGAATTATATATTTCCAAGAAGAGTTTGATTTGGAAGCGGCATATGGAGAATATGATAAGGTACGTGACTTGATTTTACAGATAATAGAAGATAGGGATATGCTTTATAATATAACTCCAAGAGAATTTGAAGAGGTGGTAGAGTGCGTTTTTATTTCAGAAGGATTTGAGACGCAATTGACAAAAGCCACACGTGATGGGGAAAAAGATATAATTGCAATAAAATACAATAGGGGAAAACCTATTGTTTTTTATGTTGAGTGTAAGCAGTATGGCAGACATAGAACAGTAGACGTTAATATTGTTAGATCTTTATATGGTGTGCAAATGAGCAATCAAATAAATAAATCAGTGTTGGTTACAACCGCTCATTTTTCAAGAGATGACAAAGAATATGCTGAAAAGCAAAATACATTAATAGATTTATTTGATGTAGATGAATTTTAAGAATTGTTAAAATGTAGTGCAAAAAGAATGTAAAGAATCTTACATAGCGGTGTAACCCAGGTGATTGCAAAGCGGGAGTCATAACCCGCTATAAACCGCCAACACATTTGATTCCATCCGGAATCCGAAAACTGAATAAAGAACCTATCCGTAAAAGGCTTTTTAAGAAAATCAAAATTTCCTAAAAACTCCCCTTCACACCCTTGACACGAGCGGGTACAGGAAAAACTTATGCTTCGGCATTTGCTATGCGTGAATTAGGCTTAAAAAAAGTTCTATTTCTAGTACATAGAGAACAGATTCTTAAACAGGCACAAGCCTCATATAAAAAGGTTTTACCTTCTGATATCTCTACGGGATTACTTTCAGGTAATTATAAGGAAATAGAAGCAGATTATTTGTTTTCAACGATTCAAACTATGAGCCGTTCAAATATGTTAGAGAATTTTGAAAGAGATAGATTTGAGTGTATTATAATTGATGAAACGCATAAAGCTGGTGCAGAGAGCTATCATAAAATTATTAATTATTTTAAACCGAAACTTCTGCTAGGAATGACAGCTAGTCCGGAGAGAACAGATGGGTTTGATATATATAAATTATTTGACCATAATATTGCAAGTGAAATAAGATTACAAGATGCGTTGAAGGAAGATTTATTATGTCCATTTCATTATTTTGGAATATCCGATTTAGAAGTGGATGGAAAGACTATTGATGATAATTCTGATTTTAGTTTTCTGGCAAATGAAGCAAGGGTAGATCATATCATAAAGCAGGCAGAATATTACGGACATGATGGAGATAGAGTAAAAGGATTAATATTTTGTAGTAGAAATGAGGAGGCGAAGGAACTATCTAAGGAATTTAATAAGAGAGGATATAATACAGTTGCACTTTCAGGTTCAAATACACAGGATGAAAGAGAAGAAGCTATACAAAGACTTGAGATGGATTGCGGTAATATGAGTTCAAATGCGGAGAAAACATTAGATTATATTTTTACTGTGGATATCTTTAATGAAGGTGTTGATATTCCGGAAGTTAATCAGATAATTATGTTAAGACCAACTATATCGGCAATTGTATTTGTGCAGCAGTTAGGACGTGGTCTTAGAAAATCTGATAATAAAGAATATGTAGTAGTCTTAGACTTTATTGGCAATTATAATAATAATTTTCTTATTCCAATAGCATTATCAGGAGATAGAACTTATAACAAAGATACAGTTAGAAAATATATTCGTGAGGGTTCAAGAATTATACCAGGTTGTTCTACAATTCATTTTGAAGAAATAACTAAGAAAAAAATATTTGAATCTATAGATAGAATGACAACGACTAAACGAATGCTTACGGATAAGTATAATCAGGTTAAATATAAACTTGGAAGGATACCAACTATTTTGGATTTTTATAAATTAGGTGAAATTGAGCCTATGCTTTTTATTAATTATGCTAAAACCTATGATAATTTTCTTAGAATGGTAGATAAAGATTATAAAATAACATTTTCACTAAAAGAAGAGCAGATATTGGCATTTATTTCTGCACTTATAATAGATGGTAAGAGGCCACATGAATTGCTTATGCTTAAAATGATGATTGAAGACAGAATTATAAATGAAGATTCATTTAAGAATGAGCTTGAAAAAATTGGTGAAAAATATAAGGCAGTTGATTATAATTCGGCTAAACGAATATTGAATATGGAGTTTATAGCAGGTGCTGATATAAAAAAATATTCAGATATCGAATTGATTTCTGATGAAAAATCAGCTAAGGATATGTTTATGCGTTCAATTAGCTTTTGGAATAAACTTAAACATGTGGAATTTAGAAGAGAATTAAACAACTTAATCGAATACGGAATGTTAAGATATAAAGATTTATATTCGGAACATGATGACAATAATATGGTATTGTATCAGAAGTATTCAAGAAAAGATGTTTGTCGTCTTATG
>OMAO01000865.1_pt1 | contig 13776 bp, 10 predicted proteins | sample 1644641 | NCBI WGS metagenome assembly OMAO01 (sample SAMEA103958120, study PRJEB25191) | human gut metagenome | biome: human-associated habitat [ENVO:00009003]; feature: intestine environment [ENVO:2100002]; material: feces | place: Germany | collected 2013/2015
CCCCCCCCCCCCGAAAATTTGTCCACTGTATTTAGTTTAATGTTTTCCCTTAGGTCAAAGTCAAGAGTTTTGAAGTATCTTTAAATGATGTATTAAATGATTCATTTACTCGATCATATTTATCTGTATTCATAAATTTTCCATTGCATCCCTTTCCTTTTTATGCTATTTTATAGAAAAGCATACAACTTCTGTGGTATCTTATTAAATTCTTTTTCAGAATTCCAGACATATACCCCAAGTATGAATTTGAAGTTTTAAATGATTGCAATGTGGATCTCTGTGACATCTGCATTTGTATCTCGAACTTACGATCCATGTTACGGCCTGTGATCGGTTCAGTTTTATTTGCGGTATCTATATTTTAGGAATTCCTAACCACCCATTCAGGAAATCTATGCTTTTAAATTCCAGTAATTTTCATTATTTAAAGGCAGAGGATTTTCATTTCTGTCTGACCACATCAGAAAAGGAGAACCAATGGGAGAAAAAGATCATACCCAGAAAATGCTGATTGGATGCCGGGACGTTTTTGCTGAACTAATCAATGTCTTAGTCTATTCCGGCGAGAAAGTTGTGGACGAAGCCGATCTGTTAGCCGGCCCAACAGAGAGTCTTTATATCGGAACAGACAAGCAAACCCACCAGCAGTTCCGTGACTGCAGCATGTATGAACTGCATAACGGCGAAATTCATGCACTTTATAACCTTGAAAACCAAAGCACCATAAATGCCTATATGCCGCTTCGCTGTGCTGGCTTTGATGGTGCTGCTTACCGATCGCAATACAAAGGCCAGAAAAATGCATATAAAACATACCCTGTATTTACGTTTGTCCTAAATTGGAGCCGAAAACCTTGGAATGAAGCAACTTCTATCCTGGAGGCACTACACTTTAAACCTAATCCGGCGGCATATCCATATTTCAACAATAGTAAAATGCCGGTGTTTAATATGTGTTTTCTAAGCAAAGATGTCCGCGAAAAATTCCAGGGTGACCTGCGCATCATCCTCGACTACTTATGTGATCGTGAAAGCCTGTTGAAACGGAACCAGACAATGAAGCACCCTGAAGAGGTGATCCGGATGCTCCATGCCCTGACCGGCGATGATCAATATTTAGACTCTATTCCATTATTTACTTCACCTGCTAAGAAAGGAGAATCTACCGTGTGTGATTTAATTAATTCTTATTATAACGAAGGACATAACACCGGGCTTATCGAAGGTCGGAATCAGGTTATCCAAGCTCTCATCAGTAACTGTAAAGATCTGGGCTGCAGCTTCGAAAATACGCTTGACCGGATCAAAAACAGTCTCTCTTTATCCGATGACGAAGCTCTGGAAGATATGAAGCTATACTGGTAAATCCTTCGCAGCCATGAACCTTTCATAGACCTCCTGCCAGCACTCCTCCGGAATCATGGGCTATTGGCACCTGCCATACTTCCGGGTACACAATTCCATGGCCTGTGCAAGCAGGCTTCCATGTGAGGAATCAGCTCCCCGAAGCATCCATTCCGTAATTCTGGTCCAGTAAGGGGCAATTTCATATAAATGCTTCTGGTGCATCTCCCTGATAACGTCCTCCACAGCATAATCAATGGTAAGGAATTCCGGCACCCAGGACCCTCTATCACCATGAAGAATCATGATCTGTGCCCCTTTTGCACCATGGACAGGAAGTCCAACCGCCCCGGGATTGAAAACAAGTTTTCCATGCTCTTCAAAGCTGGTCGAGCGATGTGTATGTCCGCTTAAAATATAGGTCTGCTTTATCTCCTTGAAGATCTCCCCATTCTTCTCATTATGAGCATAAAGATCTTCCCGCACATTACGCGGAGAGCCATGGCAAAGCATCAGTTCCGGCAGACCCTCTATTCTTACGATCCTGCTTATGGGCAGGTTTTTAAGAAAATCCAGATCTTTGGACTGCAACTGTGTTTTTCCATACCGCAGCATCCCGACCGTGCTGGGATAGGCATCCCACTCCGGATGCTCCTCCACGAGACTTCCTAACTGATACTCTTCCTTATTACCGCGGATGATATAGCAACACTCTTCTTCCATGAGCCGATATAACATCTCCATGGTATGACGTATGCCCGGAAGTTCACCGATATAATCTCCCAAGAGGCAATAGGCATCTATGTCCTGCTGTTTGAGATAGGAAAGACATGCTGCAAAAGCAATATCATTTCCATGGATATCTGATAAAACTGCCAGTTTCATTTCTTTCTCCTTGTTTCCTGCTTATTTGCTTTGGGCAAAGCATCGGTATAATGGGGTGATTATTTCGGCTTCCCACGCAGCGTAATCCTTCCATTCATTTTTCAGCTTCTGTTCATATTCCTTAAAAGATGCACGGTGCTCCTCTGCCAGCCTGCCTTCGCAGTTCTTTATATAGGCTAAAAGATCCTCCGGATGGTCAAGCCCTTCCACCCGGTTTGAAAATGTCTCCAGATCCACTCTTTCAAAACATCTTCTCATCTGATCTTCCAGCATCAGCCGTTCTTCCTTTTTCTGCAAGATACGTTCCCTAAGATCCAGTAGAATTCCCGTCTGGTCCAGCACCTCCTGTATGGCTTCCAGCAATCCATAGACCGAATAAGTAGAAAACAGAAAGCCTCCGGGATGAAGAACCTTTTTCACACGCTCCATCAGTTTTTCCGGCTGTTCAATAAATTTCCAGAGGTGATTCGCAACAACACGGTCATAAGTTTCTTCTATTTTCCAATTCGTTTCCATATCCGCAACCATAAATTGAAACGTGACATGATCCTGTAAAAATCGCTTATGATCCCGATAGAATTCCTTCAGATATTCTATGCAGACATTTCTCTTATCTACCAACGTAATGGTAGTGCCTGCCGGAATCCGGTTCCAGTTCTTAACCCAGAGATTCCCATGTCCGCATCCCATATCCAGAATGTGCATCCCTTCCGTCAACGCCAGCTTATCAAAGGTCCACTGAAACCATTCTTCATTTCTCACCATATGCTGCTGGTAAAAGTAATAGCCATAATCAAACGGCTTTTCCATATGAATCAGCTTTAGCAGATCGGTTACCTGCTGTATATCGTTTTCTCCTCCGGACCTGCACTCATAAATCGTGTCATCCAATAGGGAAATCATCTGTTCCATCTGTTGCTTCTTTTCTTCCAGCTTCAGTTTCTGCCGCCACAATGTCTCCTCCCATTTTTCATTCTGCGCCTTCCTGATCTGTTCGCGGATTTCGTCCAGTGATAATCCTATATATTGAAGTACCCGGATTCTCTGAAGCTGCAAAATAGACTCCTGATTATAAAGCCGGTATCCACTGTCCGAATAACCAACCGGCTTCAGCAATGCCTTCTTATCATAAAACCGGATGGTTCGTGCCGACACACCCGTAAGCCTGCCAAGCTCTCCTGCAGTATAGATCTTCTTTTCTTCCATTCTGTTTCCAATTTCCCCTTCTCTCTGCTTATCTGTAACTGTTCAACATCTTCATAATAAGATTACCTTTATTATAAACATTGCCCTTACGTCAAGGTCAATATAGAAATAAGAAACATATGAGATTGTACTGTAATGCAGGAAGGACACCTGCCAAAGCAGATGTCCTTCCGAAACGTCCTTTATTCGTTTTCATGTTCTTTGGGAACTTTATTTGCAACCAGCCACTTACTACTGTGCCCCTTCAATTTCCTTCCACAGCCGCTCAATCTCACTGCATGTGGTATCTTTGTCATTCTCTCCTGCAATATAGGACTGCATGAGCTCGCCAAAGGTCTGGTGCCAGCTGTCTGTCGAATAGATAATCTCAAGATCTGCTGCACCTGCAGAAGCTGCCAGCTCATCACCCTGCTTGATAATTTCAAAATCACTCTGTACATCAGAAGTAATCGGAGGCACAACCCCTGCAACATCTGTAAACCATGCTTTTCCGTAGTCTGATGTATACCACCAGTTTATGAAATCCAATGTCTGCTGAAGAACTGCAGAATCCTTATTCACATGAAGTGACTGGTCTGAACCGGAAATCACCTGGCACTGTGAAGCATCCTCTGTGACCGGATATCCATTGAATCCGATCTGGATATCAGGATCAATGGCCAGAACATCTGCTTCAATCCATGCACCCTGTCCAAGCACCATAGCTGCCTTTCCTGTACCGAAAGCAGATTCCTCGCCATCAAGAGCTGTCTCAAGAGGCTTATCATCACCATACTTTACTGCCAGATCAATGAAATCAAAGAAATTATTATAAAGTTCAGGATAGTCGGAAATCTTAGCAGTTCCGTTTTCAAATCCGGATACCAGCTCTGCTGAGGAAATTCCGGCATTTGCAGCTGCTGCATCAAAGAAATGCTGGGCAACATGCTTATATACCCACCACTCATTAAATCCGGTTGTGAAGGGCTTATAGCCTGCAGCAGAAATCTTCTCACAAGCTTCCTTCATGGCACTTACAGTAGTCGGGAATTCAGTAATTCCACATTCTTCAAATATTGCCTTATTATATACGATACCAAAATAATTTCCCTTAATCGCAATTCCATAGCATCCATTGCCATCCGCCGGGCTCTGCATGGTAGCCGCAACTGCATCCGACATCGTCTCTGTTAACGGCTGTCCGGCCAGATCATAAGAGTATTCCTTATAAACATCAATTTCCTTACCTGAAGTAGAAGAAAAGATATCAGGAACTTCACCCGAATTCAGCTTTGCTTTTAACAGCGTCGGATAATCATTCTGTGTTGTTTCATAATTAATTGTTACATTAGGTGCAACCTCCTTGTAAGCATCAATCAACTCACCAATTGCATCCGCATATTCGGGAGAACTGATAAACATATAGATCTCACAGGGTTCATCCGAAGAAGTATCTGCAGATGCTGATTCCTCTGCTACAGAACCACTGTCTGCTACCTCTGTTGCATCCTCTGTCTGTGCACTGTTATCCGCTGTGCTGCTTCCTGTGGATGATCCGCAGCCTGCCAGAAGACTCATTGTCATTGCCGCGCATAAGATAGCGCTAATGAATTTCTTTTTCATTTTTACCCTCCTTTGTCCCTTTTAAGGGATTCCCATTATTATTTTTGCTACTGTCAGTTTCCTCACAGTTATCTATTTTTACCTGTCCCTCCCATCTCCGGATTCTGAAAAACAGCTTTTCCGGATCACATGAAATCGGCCAGGAAAAAATCTTATTATACTGCACAACTACCCCTTTACTGCTCCTGCTACAACACCCTCTACGATGTATTTCTGTAACAAAACAAATACCAGAATTGACGGTACAACGGTCAGCACCATGGCGGTCAATGCATAATTCCATTTGGTATTCATCTGTCCAACAAAGGTATATGCGGCCAAAACCAGTGTCTTTGTTCTGTTATTACTGTTGACCATAAGAAGTGGAAGCAGGAAATCATTCCAAATCCACATAACATCCAGTACGGTGACGGTAACTGTCACGGACTTCAGTAACGGAAAAATGATAGATCTGTAGGTGCGGAATGTAGATGCACCGTCAATTCTTGCGCTTTCGTCAAGTTCCTTGGGAATAGTCTTCATAAAGTTATAGAAAATAAAGGTTGCCATCGGAATACCAAAGCCCCAGTACTGAATTCCCAGACCTATTTTACTGCCTGACAGATGCAGGATATTCATAGATTTCAGCAAGGTAATCATAATGGTCTGAAAGGGAATCAGCATCGGCGTTGTAATAACCAGATACGCAATTTTACTATAGGATCCCTTTCTGCGATCCAGAATATAGGCTGCCATGGATGAAAAAATAATAATTCCTGCAATACCAATCACGGTAATGATTACATTGTTCCGGAACAATTTCAGATAATCCATTTTCTTAATCACATAAGTATAATTACTCAGGTCAAATTTCTTCGGGAATGCCAGAACATCTGCCACAATTTCTCCAAAGGGCTTGAAGGAATTCATAAACATAAGATAAACCGGATAAATATAGATTGCTGCAATTATAACAAGCACTACAATCATAATCGTTTTCCGAAGTCTTCTTTTGGTCTTGATGGACATTATAAATCAACCTCCCTTCTGCTGAAGGCTTTTAACACAAGCTGTGTCACAACCATTACAAACAGGAAATATATAATGGATTCTGCAGAACCGAGTCCATAATTATTATTTGTAAACGCTTCCTTATATATCTGCAGTGTCACACTATTAGAGGCTGTTCCGGGTCCTCCCTTGGTTAATGCAAGGATAATATCAAATACCTTCAGGCCGTTGGTCAGCGACATGAAAATACAAGTGGTAAAGGATGGTCCAAGGAGTGGAAGTGTCACCTTAAAAAATGTCTGTGCCCTTCCCGCACCATCTACGGTTGCAGCCTCAAGAACATCCTTTGGAACTGCCTGCAGCCCCGCAATATAAAGTACGATATAAAATCCAAGAGACTGCCATACACCAACTAATACTACCGAAAAAAATACAAGTCCCGTATCACCGAGCCAGCTCAAATTCCACACGCTCCAGTTTGTTGCCTCATATAGCTTCTCGAATCCGCTGGTAAAAATAAATTTCCAGATAAAACCAACAATTGTCATACTCATAATGTAAGGAATAAAAAAGATTCCGCGGAAAAAATTGGCTCCTCTGAATTTCCTGGTCAGCATAACTGCCAGTGCCAATGACAGCACGTTGGAAAGCACCACAAAAAAGAGGGTGTACTTTGCAGTGAACCAAAGAGCCGGAAGGAAGTCACCTCCCTGTGAGAACAGTGTTTTAAAGTTCGCAAGCCCGACAAATTTCACTGCCTTGGAAATACCATTCCATTCTGTCAGGGAGTAATAGCCGCTCAGCACAAACGGTACATACATCATCAGACATACCAATATGATTGCAGGAACGGTAAACGCTGCCATTTCGAGACCATTTTTTATTTTCTTATTCATCTCCGTCCTCCTTCATCTCCTGATATAATCATTATAGATAACCCCTCCGGTTCTGAAAATGAAATAAACTGACCAGAAAGGTGTAAAAAAATGAACAAAGCTCTTTCCGATTTCCGATTTTGTTTGTATAATATGTCTAAAGTAAGGAGAGAAACCATGTCATTATCCACGAAAATAAATCATTTATTCCACTCTTTTGTACAGAAAATACGAAAAATGCTCAATCATGTTCCTTTGTGGATCCAGCTGATTTTTATTATGATTCTGCTGACAACAGCTGTATCCGTCCGTCTTGTTCATAAAGACTATACCTCGACCAAGGAGCTGACGCTTTCCCAATATCTGTCTACTACCTCCCAGATACTCAATCTGGAGGCTGAAAACTCCGACTGGTATTTAGATTCTCTGGCAAAATTCTGTATCCAGCCCTATTATGATTCTTCCTATACGAGAATCATCGACCAGAAAAACCCAATTACCGCAGAACAGCTAAGCTATGTTAAAAAACAGATGTACTATAATTACTATACAAGAAGTGATATTCTCGATTACGAGCTGTATCTTGTAAATCAGAATATGGTTATTGGAAGAAATGAAAACCAGCAGCACTTTACCGTTCAGCAGGATATGGATACCCGGCCATTTCTGGACGCTTCAAAGAGGTGCCGGAACAGTCCCAGAAATCTTTATATTGAATGTGATGCTTCCGGTAATCTCACCTACTATCACACCCTGTTTACCGTCCCCGGGCAGGTAATTCAGGCAGTTGTCCAGGTAACCCTGGATGACAGCTTTATCAAACGTCTTGTTGAGGATCACAGTTCAACAGGTGAGCTTTTTCTTCTGATGAACAGAGAGGGAGAAATCGTATACCCCTTCTCCGACACGGTTCCATTTTCTCCGTCAGAGCTTCTGCCTCTTCTCATCTCCGGAGAAACCTCTGTCACACTGAATGGCGAATCCTATTATCTGGTCAGTGACACCTGTGTCAGCGGAGACCTGTCCATGATATGTCTGATGGCAGAGAGCCATATTGACAAGGAAATCGGACATCTCGGACATTCTATTTTGATGAATGGTTTTATTCTCTGGCTGTTCACTGTATTGCTCATTTACCTTTTGCTGCGTCTGTTAATGAGTCCGTTAAAAATACTGTCTCTGCAAATGCAGCGAACCGGTACCGGTGATTTTACTACAAGGGTCCGGGGGGATGGATGCCGGGAAACTCACGAGCTCTCCCAAAGCTTTAACAGCATGGTCTGCCACATTGACAAATTAATTGCCGATAACTATATTGCACGGCTGCGGGCAAACGAGGCCCGGCTTGCTGCTCTGGAGGCTCAGCTAAATCCTCACTTTTTATATAATACCCTGCAGGCAATTTCTACAGAGGCTCTGATTAATGACCAGCCGCAGATTCATAAAATGATCACCTCTCTTGCCTCTAATCTGCGGTATTCAATCAAAGGCAATGTCATGGTTCCGCTCCGTCAGGAAATGAAATATACCGACAATTATGTTTTTTTACAAAAGGTGAGAATGGGAGATGCCCTGATCTTTTCTTCACAAATCGATCCTGCTTCCCTTGACTGCATGATCCCCAAGATCAGTATTCAAACACTGGTGGAAAATTCCATTATACACGGGAAATCCGAAAATCAGTCAAGCATCCGGATTGAGGTTACGGTAAAGCTCTGCGATGACAATCTGCTTATTACCGTAAAAGACAGTGGCTGTGGCATATCCGAAGCACAGTTGCATAAAATTTATGATGAATTTGCATCCCAAAAGGCTTCCGGAACCGACTGCGGCATTGGTCTTTCCAACCTCTACAGCAGAATGCAGATTTTGTATAATCGTGAGACAAAATTTGTAATTAATACGGAAGAGGGAAAATATACCAGTATTTCCCTAACTCTTCCTGTATCCCATGATCATTCCCAGGATATCTTCACGGGCTCTGATAACAAGTAAAACAGAAGATTCCATAACCGGTCACCGACCTCAGATGTGAAAGGAGTATTTATGTACCGTTCATTAATCATTGATGATGAAAAACCTGTCCAGATTGCAATTTCCAAACTGGGACATTTTTCCTACTATGGCATTGAGTCCCCCCATTATGCAATTAATGGTAAGGACGGACTTTCCGCCATGCGTGAATTTCATCCGGATATTGTATTTGTAGACATGAGTATGCCGGTTATGGATGGCTGTACCTTTTTGCAGAAGGCACATCAGGAATTCCCCAACAGCCAGTATATCGTTGTCAGCGGCTATGACGATTTCTCTTATGCCCAGCATGCTCTTCGTAACGGTGCATGCGATTATCTGCTTAAGCCTGTCGATGAAGAAAATCTTAACTGTGCTATCGAGAAGGCTGTAAAGGCTATTAATCCCAATGTAAGCTTCAACAGTTCTGCTTCTGACGGAAACGCCGCCCACACTACTCCTGATGAAATCATTACGGTTATTAAAGCCTATCTTGAAAGCAACTACTGTACCAATATTCATATCTCCATGTTTGCAGAAAAGTATTTTTTCTCCCAGGAATACCTGAATAAGCTCTTTAAAAACAAATACGGCTTCACCATCTACGAGTATGTATTAAAGCTGCGTATGGAACGTGCAGCAGAGCTTCTTTTACAGCCGGATCATAAAATCACCGATATTGCCAGGCGTCTTGGCTACACGGATAATCATTATTTCAGCAAAGCCTTCAAGAACTACTATCACATTTCACCCACCCAGTATCGCAGCTCAAACGTGAAAACACCCTCATGACCTTCATGAGGGTGTCTGGCATTAAACATCTTATCTCTTTGTCTTATCTCTATTCCTGCGAATCTCTCCGTTCTGCAAGTCTTTCTGTTCCACAAATCCTACTTTTCCAGATCCAGTGTCTCCAGCAGCTTGCGGATGTCCTCAACGCTGAGCCATTCGGTGTTGTTACCGGAGCTGTAGGAAAAGCCGTCTTCTACCTTGCGGCCGCTTTCGTTGATCTTCTGCTTATCATTCCATACCACCTGCGGATATACGATGAAATGCTTGTCATATTCATAGGTAGTAGCAGAATCCTCCGTGGTTACCATGATTTCATGCAGCTTCTCGCCGGGACGGATACCAACCTCGGGCATTTTACATCCGGGAAGCATTGCTTCTGCCAGATCGGTAATCTTGAAGGAAGGGATCTTACTGATGAAGGTTTCCCCACCGGTTGCTTCCTCAAGAGCCTTGATCACAAGCTCTACGCCCTCTGTCAGACTAATCCAGAAACGGGTCATGCGGTAATCAGTAATCGGCAGCTCGTTACCGCCATTTTTAATGATGTTATGGAAAAACGGAATAATGGAGCCACGGCTTCCTGCCACATTTCCATAACGCACGATGGAAAAATTAATGTCCTTGGAACCGGCATACGCATTCGCTGCAATAAACAGCTTATCCGAAACCAGTTTCGTACCACCATAAAGGTTCACAGGATTGACCGCCTTATCGGTAGATAAAGCAACCACCTTCTTCACATCGGAATCCAGTGCACAGTCAATGACATTCTGGGCACCATGGATATTCGTCTTAATTGCCTCGTTCGGATTGTATTCACATGCCGGAACCTGCTTTAAGGCTGCAGCATGAATGACATAATCCACACCCTCAAAGGCACGCATCATGCGTTCCTTATCACGCACATCTCCGATAAAGAAACGAAGCCTGTCCGCATATTCCTTAAATTCATTTGCCATGATAAACTGCTTAAATTCATCTCTGGAATAAATAATAATCTTCTTCGGATGATAATGAGTCAGCACATATTTCGTAAAACATTTACCAAAAGATCCTGTTCCTCCGGTAATCAGTATGGTCTTGTCATCCAATAACATAATTTAAATCTCCTTACTATTCGCTGTACATACGCTTATATCTTATCACATATCTGTGATAACTTCAAACACTAACTGGCAGACCCCAGACCCCTTAACATAGTCCTTATTTAACTGAACAGATTTCATAGATCGTCCACATATTCTTCCGGGCGACTTCTTCATATGAAATCTCCCCGGAAGCATCGGAGCCATCCGGGAATTCTGTCCCGAGAAGCCGTTGCAGCTCTTCCCCCTGATTTTCACAATCTGCCATATAAATAATGTATTTCTGAGACTCTGCGGCATTTCCATTCAGGAAGTTCTCACTGGTAAGAATCTCTCCCTCTCCCGAAATGGAGGCAAGGTAAATATTCTCATACTCACTCAGTTCATCCAACAGCCACCAGATATGCGTTTCGGAAGCTTCATTATACAGAACAATCACCGGCGTTGTTTCATTCCGGTGGACAAATTCCTGCACCCCTGCCTCCTCCGGATAAAGAAAAAATACTTTATTACCGGTCAGATTCAGTGCCGCCATCAAAACTACTACAAGCACCGCCTCTTTACCTGTGATTTTCTGCTTCTTACCCGGTGCACTCTGTTTTCCGTTCTCTTCCTGCGGCAGATTTGGGGATGCCATCAATGCGATCCGTTCAGCAGCCTGTGCATTTCTCTGTTCCATTTCTTTCTGCACCATATACAGGCTATATACCAACAGGAGAACCAGGACTCCGTAGATCGGAAGTTCATAGCGGTTTGAAGTTTCTCCAAGCAGCAGTGCCGTCTTCGCAACCGTGAAAAAGTATCCTGCTGCGGTAAACAGTAAAAGTCCGACCGGCGGTGTCAGTATCCTCTCCCGCTTCTGTTCTCTGCCTGACCTTTTCGCCCTTTTCTGTAAAAACCGGTTGGTCACGGCAATCAGACAGATCAAAAGGAGCCAGATTGCCAGAAAACCGCCCATCATATATTTATCAAACAGTCCGGCAAAAAACTGTATTCGTTCCAGGGTATTGGAAGCATTGGCGAACTCACCGACCGCCTCCGTTCCACGGTATCCCTTGAAAATATGGGAAAGTGCCGAAGGATAATAAACAAGCGCTGCGCCAAGGGCTGCTGCACACGTTCCCACATAAGCCACAAGGCTCTTCCATTTCCTTTCCTTCAAAAGATACAGGCAGAATCCGACTCCCAGGAAGAAATGAAAAATAATATAATAATACTGTGTCAGGAATCCGAGAAACACCGTAACAGCAAGCAGCAGATAAAACTTCCAGTTCTCCCTTTTCCGGACAAGGGCACGCAGATGCAGGCACAGGCATAACAGTACAAACACGGTCAGCCACTGGTACATCCGGATAAACATCACGCCCGAAATCACCGCAGCACCAAAGCCCCACATCGCACAGACAGTTCCGGCAAGGGCATATCCCCTTTTCCGGTAAGCCTGCTTCTGACTGTCTGAAAGCTCCGGCTGCCTGCTCATGGGATATACCGCTGTAAGATAACCGGCATAGGCAAGCAGGATAAAGGAAATCACAAACCCTGCAAGATTTACACTGATTCCCTGCCATTTGCTGAAAATCCCGGGTGTCAGGGAGCACACCGTATGAAGCAGATAATAATAAAGCGGAGGATGCACGTCCCACGACTGCATCTGCTTCACCACCCCGTACCGGAACTGCTCTCCCGGCAGCACCACAAGTTCATTTCGGAAGCTTTCACCGGTTGTCCATTCCCTGTCATTTACGAAAAGCCCCGCTGTCTTATTGGAGGAATAGTAGGAATACAGTTCATCCTCATGGAATCCGGCCTTGCGGCTTCCATAATAAAACAGCACAATGATCTGCAGACACAGAAGCAGTACCATTCCTATGAAAAAAATCTTTTTATTCTTTTTCTCCACGCAAGTTCTCCTCTTGAATCTTGTTTTTCCGTAATGCCCAATGCACCTTGCGTACCAGCTTCGGCGCCGTTCCGAGCAAAAGAAGATAGGTTTTATTCTTCTTTGTCAGGTAGGGATTCTTCCGGATCTCCTTTTTGTGCTTACGAAGATATTGCTTCACCTGCTGATAAAACTCATTGTCGGAATTCATCATCGTAACAGGAATATGCAGCATATAATCCAGCCGTTGAAACAACCCGAACCGCATTGCTTCCTGTGCAAGAAGTGGGTACTGCTCCTCCACAATCCTCGAAACCCGGTCTGCATTCCTTACAATATCCGTAAACACGGGAGGAAAATAATTTTCATCATGCGTTCTGGTATTGCTTCCATAGCGATAAAATACGTGATAATCCTGCTGTGGCAGTACGGCAATCCCGGGTACCTCCGGCAGCATCTGCACCAGCAGATAAAAGTCCTCGTTCAGCTCTCCTTCCGGAAACCTCCGGTTTTCAAACAGGGACCGGTGCGTCAGTCTTGTACAAAAGGAGCAGTCGCCACGATGAAGCAGCAGCTCCCTCATAATAAACTGACTATCCCGGATCTCCGCTTCCTCCGGTGGCTCACAGACATCCGGAAGCCGGTTCCCCCGCTCATCAATCTCATCCCGCGAGCATTGTACCATCAGCAGATTCTCCTCTTGCGCTGCCGCTAAAAGCCGTTCATACATCTCCGGCTCAATATAATCATCACTGTCCACGAAGCCCAGATACTCACCCTTTGCCTGTGCGATCCCTAAGTTTCTCGCAGAAGAAGATCCCCCGTTTTCCTTATGAAAAACACGGATCCTCTTATCCTCAAGTGCCAGCTTTTCTGCCAGTGCACCGGTGCGGTCTGTCGATCCGTCATCCACCAGAATAATATCCAGATAAGGATAGGTCTGCTTCCGTATGGAGTCCACGCACCTTGGCAAATATTCAAATATATTGTAAACCGGCACAATCACGCTGATTATTATCGGTTGATCCATCTCAAAATCCTTTCTAATTCGTAACTGTTCAGTACCTTCACAGTTACGATGCAAAATCCATTCCAAATCGGC